>Ga0315899_10003737_pt1 | contig 16544 bp, 14 predicted proteins | sample LakEriMetagenome_2_FD_203518 | JGI IMG/M metagenome (GOLD analysis project Ga0315899, IMG submission 203518) | Freshwater fungal communities from buoy surface, Lake Erie, Ohio, United States - Buoy 4 MA112 | ecosystem: Environmental > Aquatic > Freshwater > Lake | place: USA: Lake Erie, Ohio... | reverse complement strand
ACGGAGCATCGGAAAGTGTCGCCGGCCGAGTGGAACAATTTCTTCAATGTGATGATCGGGAATCACCTGGGCAATCGCAATTTGCCCAAGGAAAAACCGGCAAGCGCATTCAGTCTTCCGAATCCCTTCAAACAGTTTAAGGTATTTGCCGTGCGCGATATGCTGAGCAAACTGACCAACAGGCAGTACATGCTCATCAACTTCCTGGAAGCCCCGGTGTTGGCCGCCGTGCTTTCGCTGTTTATCAAGTACTACCCTACCGATACGGCGGGTATTCAACCCTATACCTTCCGCGAAAATCTTAATTTCCCGCAATATCTTTTTATCTCTGTCGTCGTGGCCATTTTCCTAGGGCTCACGGTGAGTGCTGAAGAGATAATCAAGGATCAGAAAATCCTGAAGCGCGATCGCTACCTCAACCTCAATAAACTGAGTTACCTCGGCAGCAAAATCAGCATCATGTTTTTCATTTCGCTGATTCAGAGTTTGAGCTTCGTGCTGGTCGGTAATACCATCTTAGAAGTGAAAGGAATGCTCTTGCCATTTTGGCTGGTCTTGTTCAGTACAAGTTGCTTTGCCAATATCCTCGGCTTGAACATCTCGGCCAGCTTCAATAGCGCGAAGGTTATCTATATCATCATTCCGATTCTGGTGATTCCGCAATTGCTCCTCAGTGGCGTCATTGTGCGCTTCGACAGATTGTACCCCGGCATTACGAATCAGAAGAAAGTGCCTTGGATCGGCAATGCCATGGTTGCACGCTGGGCCTATGAAGCCATGGCTGTTTACCAATTCAAGAACAACGAATTTGAAAAGCAGTTTTTTGCGTTTGACCGCGACCGCAAATACTACGCATGGAAAAAAGACTATTGGTTGAAGGACTTGAAGGTCAGAAGTTCTGACGCCCAAAAGATGCTGAATCAACCCTCCTCTGCTCAGCCACTGGCGCACAATCTGGGTATCCTTCGGAATGAACTAACGAAAGAGTCTGAACGCATTCCAAACCTCAAGATTAACGCTTTGCAATCCCTTCAACCCGGGGTAGTGGATGCAGGCGCGCTCCAATCGATCGACAGCACACTGGTCATGCTTGACCGCTATTACGTGGATAATTACAATAGCACGAACGACCAAAAGGAAATGCTCATTGCAGAACTTACCAGCACACCCGAGAAAAGGGCGGCTTACCTGCAACAACAAGACGAGCACTACAATGAGAATCTGGAAGAGTTCGTGACCAACAAAAACGACCTGAAGAAAATTGTTGAGGCGAACCAGGAGCTAATCCAAAAGCAGAATCCCATCTACCTCGATCCGGAAGGAGGATTCTTTGATGCGCATTATTACGCTCCAAGCAAACAACTCGTTGGAAAACGAATCTCAACCCTTTCAGGAAATATTCTGGTTATCTGGCTTATGAGCCTGGGACTTACCGTGCTTTTGGTGTTCGACGGTTTGCGCAAAGCGCTCGATTTTCTGGGAAAACTGAGTATGCCGTTGATCTCCGGCAAAGGCCGCAATTAGCCTTCTACCTCAATCATTTTGAAAGGCACATTAACGATGGCCTCGTAGTCCTCACCGGCCTCGAGCATATCCTCGTCATCTTGCTCATAGTACCAATGAATAGCGACTTTACCGCCGATATTCTCCAATCGCTTAAACAGATCCAGCAAGCATTTGCTGCTGCTGGTATTGAAGTACTCCAGCTGAACGTGGATAGTTGTCTCACCCGTTGCTTGTCGTGAATAGTTATCAACCCACTCCAATAGCGGCTTGTAAAAATCAAGCGAATTTTCAGGAATAGAACGTCCCTTCAATTCAAGATGCCCGTCGGCACTGAACTTCACTGATGGGGTTTTAGTTGAAGCTATTAACGCAATATCGTCCATGGTGAAAAATGTTTCCCTGCAAAAATGCAACACTAAACGTATACAAACTATGGAAACGTATTAAGTTTTTGACAACGGGCAGGTGCATATCTTCGCAGCTACATACTATGCACGACAATCACGACTCAAAAAACGAGTGGTTCGCCTCCTGGTTCGACTCACCCTTTTACCCGATGCTGTATCGCCATCGCAATGAAGTAGAGGCGCGTGATTTTCTCAACCGATTACACGACTTTTTGCAATTGCCCCAAGATGGAACCATCCTGGATCTGGCCTGCGGACAGGGGCGCCATTCGCGCACACTGCATGCATTGGGCTACCACGTCGTGGGTGTTGATTTGTCGCCGGCCAGTATTGCTGTTGCGCGCGAACTGGCATCTCCGGGACAACACTTTGAAATCGCCGACATGCGCACGTTTGATCTCTCACAAACGTTTGATGCTGTGTTCAATCTCTTCACCAGCTTCGGTTATTTCAGCAATGAAGATGATAATGTGCGCGTCTTGTCGTGCGTGCATCGACATCTGAAAACCGATGGATTCTTCATACTGGACTACCTCAACGCCTATCCCCTACTCGATCGCCCGGAAGAATTACAATCAACCGTCATTGATGGTGTCGAGTTTCAAACCAAGAAACACCGGGAAGGAAAATGTGTCGTGAAGGATATTGCTATCAATACAGGTGAACGTGTGCTTCACTTCAACGAGCGCGTGCAACTGTTCACCCGAGAAGACCTAACAACCATGCTTGAGCAGAACGGATTCACGGTTGAACACGTGTTTGGCAGCTACGCCCTTGATGCATTTCAGCCCACAATTTCACCGCGTTGCCTTATTATTGCACGCAAATCATGAATGAATCTCCGCTCTTCTACGCAGGTGTTTTGTTTCTAGCCTCTATGGCCGGCTTTGGCATGTTCATGCTCACCCGGAAGCAGGCCAGCAAGGGCGTTAAAATCCTGCTGTCCTTTAGTGCAGCATACCTCCTGGGACTCACCTTACTGCATCTTTTCCCGGAGCTCTATCATGCCGATGTACCCAATATCGGTTGGTTTGTCGTCGGTGGATTTCTCCTGCAAGTGGTGCTCGATTTCTTCTCCCACGGCGTTGAACACGGTCATGCCCACACGCATCAGCATCAGGGCACTCGCTTCCTATTCAGTGTTATGGTCTCCTTGTGGATTCACGCCTTTATCGAAGGAATGCCCTTCGGCGGTGTTGTTGAGATGCACGCTCACGATCACGCCGGACATGCTCATAACCACATCGGACATCAACACGATCATCGCATGTCGCTCCTGCTCGGCATTTCTTTGCATAAAGTAACGGAAGCATTGGTCTTCACCGCACTATTGGTTGGCATGGGTATGCGCACGATGCAAACCTTATTGTGGATGATTCTTTTTGCATCCATGGCGCCGCTCGGTGCTTTTGCACACTACTACCTCGGCGTGAGCGGCGTTGCAAACCTGGCCACATTTACACCGATGGTTACCGGCGTGCTCATTGGTATACTGCTGCATGTATCCACCATCATTCTCTTCGAAAGCGACGAATCACACAGTTTCAATTGGATGAAGTTTGTGGCCATCCTGATTGGCCTTGCTATGGCCGGTCTCGTTTCTTAAGTCCAAGCAACTACCGAAATCAGTCGATCCAATCGGCGACAAATACATTCGTATCGCGTGTGCGCCCGTTGTGACGATTGCTGCACCATGCGACCTTTTTTCCATCAGGAGAAAACATCAGAAACGAATCGAACTGGGTATCATGGGTGACTTGTTCCAAGCCCGTCCCGTCCACGTTAATCATGAAAATATTGAACGGAAACCCGATATTGCTTTTGTGATTGCTGCAAAACAACACGCGCTTTCCGTCGGGGTGGAAATAAGGCGCCCAATTGGCATTGCCCAACTTGGTGACTTGACGAACATTTCCACCATCGACATCGGCCACGAAGATTTCAAGATTGGTCGGCTCAACCAGGTCACGCTGCAACAACTCGCGATACTTTTTAATATCCTCAGGCGTCGACGGACGTGAAGCACGCCAAACGATTTGTTTGCCGTCGGCCGAGAATGCTGCACCACCATCATAGCCCAACGTATTCGTTATCTGTTTGAGCCCTGTGCCGTCGATGTTCATCATCCATAAATCCAAATCACCTGAACGGGTACTGGTAAAAATGATCTTATCGCCCGCAGGTGAAACCGTAGCCTCAGCATCATAACCAATCTCCGTGGTGTATTGCTTGATGATCTTGCCGGTCAGATCTGCCTGAAAGATGTCGTATTCAGGGTAAATAGGCCACACATATTTTCCGCTTTCCTTCACCGGAACGGGCGGACAACTGTCCATGGCCAAGTGGGTGCTGGCATAAAGTACCGACGTGTTGTCGGGCATAAAAAACGCGCAGGTCGTTCGGCCATTACCGGTAGAAATCAATTTGCGCTTAGTGCTGTCGGCCTCCAACTTGGTATCCAACACAAAAATCTGATCACAGCCTTTTGTCCAGTTCTTATTATCGCTTTGAAATATGAGACGCTCCCCTTTTACATCCCAGTATGCTTCCGCATTGTTGCCCCCGAAGGTGAGCTGACGCACATTGGCAAAATGCTTTTCATTGGGATAATGTATCGGCTCATCTGAAGAACCGTTTTGTGACCAAACTGAGCTTGTCATACCAACCAGACTCAGGGCAATGAGAATAGATTTCATAGGATGCGAAAATAAAAACTCCAACCAATTTGCATGGGTTAGCATTGTCACGACCCTGTCATACCTCCGCATGCTTACTTTTAACCCGAAAATTACATCCCCATGAAATCTATTTTGAGTGCAGCCTTGATCTGCTCGCTTTCCCTTCCACTGTTCAGTCAACAGGTAAAATTGCCCAAAGGCGCATCCGGACGTCTGGAGTTGAACGTGGCGGCGCTGGCCAATGATTTTATGGAGGGCCGCGGAACAGGCACTGCCGGTGAGCAGAAGGCCGCAGAATATATCGTGCGCGATTTTCAACGCTTCCACCTTGAACCCAAAGGAGATTCCTCGTGGTTTCAATCGTTCACGTTTGTTCCCCATGGCGCGGCACAAGTCCATCACCAAGGCGATAATGCCTCTTTGGGCATGGCCCTGGTAAAGGAAATCACCGGTAAGAACGTCATCGGATACATCGATAACAAAGCCGCAACGACGGTTGTTATCGGTGCGCACTACGATCACCTAGGTATGGGCGATGAGAACTCACTATGGACCGGAGAAAAGGCCATCCATAATGGCGCAGACGACAACGCAAGCGGTGTTTCAGTAATGCTGGAACTGGCGCATTGGCTGTCGAAGCATCCGAAAGGAACAAAGGGACACAACTACCTCTTCATTGGCTTCAGCGGCGAAGAGAAAGGCCTCTTGGGAAGTAATCACTTCACGAAAAACCCGACGCTTCCGCTGACATCGATTGCTTACATGATCAACATGGATATGGTAGGACGATTGAACAAAGAACGTTCGCTGGCGATCAACGGCGTTGGTACGAGTCCATCGTGGATGCCCGTTATCAATGGCATTCAAGTCGACAGCTTGAACATTGTCACCAGTGAAAGTGGCATGGGCGCATCGGATCACACTAGCTTTTATCTGAGTGATATTCCGGCGGTTCATTTCTTTACCGGTCAGCACGAAGACTATCACAAGCCTACCGACGACTTCGAGGGTAAGATCAATGTCAAAGGAATGGCTTCTGTCACCAATTACATTCAGCATGTCATTGTTGCCATGGATGATGAAGCAAAGCCTGCATTCACCAAAACCAAAGATGCCACACCATCTTCTTCAGACTTCAAAGTAACGCTCGGCGTAATGCCCGATTACCTCTACTCAGGCATCGGTTTGCGTGTAGACGGATGTAAAGATGGACGTCCTGGCGCAAAGGCAGGTCTCATTAAAGGCGACACCATCATGCAGCTCGGTGATTTCACCATTGAAGACATCTACGGCTACATGGAAGCGCTCGGCAAATTCGAGAAAGGCCAAACGACCACCATGCAAGTGCAACGCGACGGCACGCTCATCGAGCTTACCGTGACGTGGGAGTAATTCGTGAATTAGTGCTGAACGAGCACCTGAATGGCACTTGAACCGGCCTTCAACGAATAAACGCCGTTAGCAACTGATTTCACATCCATCGTGATTTGACGCTGACCAAACGTTGGCAACGAACGCACTATTCGTCCTGAGGCATCCACTAAATCCAATTGCTCAGTCGCTGTATTCAATTGAATGCGCAACTGATCATTCGCCGGATTCGGGTAAACCGAAATCACCTGCGTAGCCATATCCTCCACTCCAATCGAAGGACAAATGTTCACCTGCAGTGGGATTTCATATTGCTCACCGAACGTGCTCGCAAGGACCAGATTCGGGGTGTAATCGCCGGGGTTCACGCCTTCAATTCCGGATAGGGTAACCTGAACAACTCCCTGTGAGGTGATGGTCTGTGCAGTCGCCGTGGCAGGCTCCATACCTTCCAATGAAACGGTTAGCGGAAATGCCAAATTCGCATTGATGTCGATTTCAAATACTACATCTTGCGTGTCGCACAATTCCCAACTGTTTTGAGACGTAGTGATAATCGTAGGCTTCACGATGAACATGCCGTCATACATGCTGGTGGCCAACACGATGCCACTTGGCAAATACGGGTAATTGCTCCAAGTACCGGAGAATTGAGCGTTGTCGTTTTCCGGATATAAGTCGAAGAACGCGACTTCGTTGAGCTGACTTTCCGCCACACGAATAGCATCCAATACGCGCACACCACTGCGGTAATTGCTCTCGTAAATAAACTGATCCAACGCATAAAGGTTGTGGTCGATGGAAGGACTGGTGCCCTCGTAAAAGCCCTCGTAGGTTACGTTGTCAAGATCTGTGATATTGAAGATATGCGTGCGTGTGCCGTATGGCTGTTGATCATTGCCCAACGCCATTTCATCCAATTCATCATTCATCAGGAAGTAGCGCTTGTTCTTCGTAATCCATCCCTGGTGGAAATAACCAATTGTCGCCTGTCCGTTGTAGTCATATTCTCCGATGAGCTGACAGTCTGTTTTATCCGTGACATCAACAAATACCAGTTTATCGTTATCGCTCCCTGAGCGTCCGTTGCAGGCGATGACAATTTCCTGTCCCTGGTGGTCGGCATCCGGACCATCATAAGTCCAGGCGAATCCATCGTGCGTATAGCCGCTATTTTCATAGCCCCCAGCCAAGGTCGGATTGAGTGGGTCCGAAACATCGACAATGTGTTCACCACCACCATAGGTATTCGTTCCGTAGGCATAGACGTAACCGGAAACAGGGTCAACGTTGACGGTGTGGCAATTGGAGAATCCAGGGTAATGAGCGGTTTCTGAAAACAACACAGGCGGATTAGCAACTGCATCCAACTGATTCAGATCGAAAATCTGCATACCGTGTCCTGTAGCTTCGCTGACAATGAAAAGCCAGTGGCCATGGGATTCCACGTCTCTCCAAAGACTGCTCACTGAGTGTGTTGCAAGTGTGCCAATAAAAATGGGGTTTACCGGATCAGTAACATCAATAAACGAGGTCACATCGGCGCAGCCCAGAATAGCGTATTCTTTGCCCGACACCGGACTTTTCCAACCCCAAACATCATTGGTGTTGCCTGTAGGATTGCATCCGCATTCTTCCAAGGTCATGAACTTCATGAGGTCCATGTTGCGGCAAGGGTAAGTTCCGGCCATACCATTTACGCATGGCACTTGAGCCGAAGCCGATAACGTGAACACTAAACTCAGGGCTGTAAAGATTCTTTTCATACGTGATTTTGATTGCAACGAAAGTAAGGTGCATCAACATAGAATACAGGAAAAGTTCGCGATAAGTTGTTAAGCCAATTGCTGTTTGCGTGCTAACTTTGACACATGACCACCAAGCGAGAAAAAAACATCCGACTCATTGAAGTTCCCAGTGAAGTGGGAGCCGGAACACGCGGCGCCAGTTTGGGTATTGAAGCCGTGAAAATTGCAGCGCTCGATTTCCGTTCGAAATTTTTCCGCAACTACAAAAGCATCGTCATCCCGAACGATAATCAGGCCCTTCATGCGCCTCCCGGCAGCCGTTATGCGCGCCACATTCGCAGTGTGCTGAAGATGTACGAGCGTGTTGGTGCAGCAGTGCGCGATACACTGCGCGACGGACGATTTCCGCTCCTCATCAGCGGTGATCACAGCAGCGCAGGCGGAACCATCGCCGGCATCAAGATGGCATACCCCGAATCGCGCCTGGGTGTGATTTGGATCGATGCGCATGCCGATTTGCACAGCCCTTACACTACACCAAGTGGTAATTTACATGGCATGCCGTTGTCGACTGCTCTCAACGAAGACAACATCGAGGAGAAAGTCAACGACATCGACTACGAAGTGATTGAACTCTGGGAAATGCTCAAAAACGTTGGTGACGTTTCTCCCAAAATTGAATACCGTGATCTTATCTATATCACGCTGCGCGATTTCGAAGAACAGGAAGCCGCGTTGATCAAGAAAAACAAAGTGAAAGTCGTTACGACGAATGAAGTGCGCAAGACCGGTGTAACCAAACTCAGCCGTGAGTTGCTGAAATACCTGAGTCATTGCGACCGTATCTACATCAGCTTCGATGTGGACTCAATGGATCCCTCCGTTAGTCGCGGCACAGGAACGCCGGTAAAAGGTGGCCTTAACGAGCGTGAGGCTGCCGACTTAATTCTGGAACTCTTGCAGAACGAACGCACGTGTTGTTTGGAATTCACCGAAATCAATCCGACACTCGATAGCGAGAACGTCATGGCTGAAACCGTGTTTGAAATCCTTCAAAAAGTAGCTCGACAGGTAGAGCTTATCTAGTGGACGGTGAACACCATTCCCTCGTTGGCCAGGCTGACGTTATTGAAAATAGCGGAGGCTTCTACTTTAAATAGTTCTTCCGTTGCATAGCGTGAACTGAAGTGACCGAGAATCAGTCGCTTTGCACCCGCTGCTTTGGCCACCTGAGCCGCTTGTCTGGCTGTGCTATGAAAGGTCGATTTAGCGCGCTCAGCTTCCGATTCCAGAAACGTAGATTCGTGATAAACCGTTGAACAGCCTTTAATCGCTTCGATGACCTTTTCACTGTAAGCCGTGTCCGAGCAATAGGCATAACGCTTGGGTGGCTCTGGCTCTTCGCATACTGTTTGTGGCTCGAGCGTCGATCCGTTCTCCAGCACAACCGGCAAACCATTCTTTAATTGAATAATCTGACTTGGAATCAAACCGTAATGTGCTATGGATTCTTTGGTAATCTTCGGCTTGCGTTCCTTCTCCTCAAACAGATAACCACAGCACTCAATACGGTGCTTCATGGGGAAAGAATAAACGCGCAGCGACTTATCGTCATAGATGCATTGTTTTGCAGCTGTGTCGACGGCCACTACTTCCAATGGATACTCCAAAAATGTCTGAGAAGCCTTGAGTTGTAATTCCATTATGGCCTTCAACTCTGCCGGACCATAAACGGTGAGCTTTGCCTTTCGTCCCAGCAAGTGCATGCTTGAGATGAAACCCATCAACCCTAAGTAATGATCGCCATGCATGTGCGTGATGAAGACTTCGTTGATACGCTGCATCTTCACCTTGAACTTGCGCATTTGCATCTGTGTGCCTTCGCCGCAATCGACCAAAAACAGTTTGTCGTGAATATTCAATACCTGTGCAGATGGACTGTGTTTGCCCGTCGGTGCAGCTGCACCGCAGCCCAATATGGTCGTTTCGAAAATCATAAAAAAAAACCGTCCCTAAAGTAAGGGACGGTTCTATCAATCGTTCAAATAATTATCAATGTTGAATAACCAACTTACGGGTGGCTTTCTGATTGCCACTCTGAACAGTGTAGAGATAAATGCCTGCAGGCAATTCACTCACATCGAAGTTGAAATTGTTTTCACCACGCTTGCCGGTGAAAGTCTTTGAAATTACACGCTCACCCACCATGTTCACCAAGGTAAAGTTCACCTGGTCATTGCTTCCCAAGGTTACCGGTATGCGTGCTGACTGATTCGCAGGGTTCGGTGAAACAGTTCCAATTTCCATGGCATTGTCGAATGAAGCCACTTGCGCAGGACCGTTTACGATAAACGTATATCCAGGGAAGCTAAACGGCAATTCAATTGGCAAACCAAAGAAGGTCAGATTAACTGTTACGTTGATGGTTACGGGAAACTCACCGGCCATGTTTGGGGTACCGGATACGACACCGCAAAACTGACCACCCGCCTCAAAAATGCAATTCGAAGGGTTGCAAGCCAACGACAATCCCAACACCGAGAAATCGTTCGTGGTGCCATTGTATTCGTAGCTGATGTTTTCCAAAACAATATTGTTGATTGGAACACCGGCATAAGCCGAATCAATTGCTCCCGCATCTTCCGGAACCAATACATAGATGATCTGCTCGTAAGGTTGATCTAAGGTGGCCTGATTCAATCCTGTAATGACGTCAGGATAAACACCGTAGGTCTCCGCACCGAAATCATGGTCCGAAGGCGTGCACTGCGCCTGAGCGGCTAATGCAGAAACAAGAATAGAAAGGCTTAGTAAAATTTTTTTCATACGTAAAGGTCTAATTAGATATCGCGTTCAACTTCTTCCATATACACCAAATCAACCGCCTCGTTTTGGGTCGGTGTGATTTTCAATACACTCTCCAATTGAGAGATGGCAATGAGCTTCTTAACGGCATCCTGCAATCCACACAACACAAATGTGCCATTGGTATCGCGGCACAATCTGTTGCCCACGAGCAAAGCGCTCAAACCCGATGAATCAATGTAGCGTGTTTCGCTGAGGTCAACAATCAGGTTCTTGTGGCCTTCCTTGTTCTGCATGACAATCTCGCTCTTCAATTCAGGAGCGTGCAAGGCATCGAGTTTTTCCACCTTCGAGGCGATTACGATGACTTTATCTTTCTGGATAACTTCAAATTTCATTGTTTTCGGGTTTGGGTCAAATGTAAACTCTTTTTCGGAACTCTCCACGGATGAAAAGTGAAAGCTTTCAACCTTGACGCGGTGAATTACCTTAGTGACGAACCACCAGTTTCTTGGTCAAATGGGCTCCGTCCTGCTGCGTAAACGTCACGAAGTACACACCGGCAGGCAAATTAGAGGTCTGCAGCGTCTCGGTTTCCTGACGAAATACACCGGCACCTACAGCAGCACCTGATGCGTTAAACAACTGATAGCCTTCCATTTCGCGGTAACGGCCGGATTGAAAACGGACAAACTCATCAGCCACTGTTGGGAAAACAGTGATGTCCGTAAAGCTTAAGGTTGACTCTTGGATGGAGTTGACGTTACAGTTCATATCGGCATCCACTTCCGGACGGCCCCCACCAAAGAAAAGCGCACCCGTATCGTTGGGATCGAGAAAGACCTTCAACTTCTCGTTAGCTGCATTCGGGTTGTCGTCCCAGTTGCGGTCCATTTTTCCAAAATAATCCGGTGCATTGGGGCTATTGCAAAAAGAGGCTCCACCGGTAAGTTGGCCTACAACCAATCCGGAAGGGACGCTGAATAGCGGTGAGCCCGAAGATCCGCCCTCGGTGACACCATGATTGGTTTCCGTTTCCATCCAGCTCACTTGCCAGTGATGACCGGGCGCCTGCCATGTTGAAGAAACGATGTTCGTTGCCGTAGAAATTTTCTTGACGTCACCGGCCGGATGATGGATGCACACGACATCCGCAGGAGTCGCCGTGCGCGCGTCCCAACCGGCATAATACACGTTAAACGAGGAAGGAATATCATCCTCCATTTCCAGCAACAAAAAGTCTGAGCCCGAGTCACCACCGCCATCATTACTGTCGGCCAAATGGAAAACACCCGTGCGGTTGTTTGTTGATGGTGAACTTCCGGAACCACAATTGGCACGCTGGTATTTGAAACGCACCGAACATTGCAGCCACTCTGCATCCGAAACACCCACACCACAGTGCAAAGCAGTAAGCAACAGCTTACGACAATCCTTCAATTGATTATTCATAATCGTACCGCTGCACAAGCCTTGCGCGCCACCATCCACTATAAGCAAACGCACAACAGCATCGCGCTGATCCACCCAATCCGCACCTTCCGGACAATTGACATCTACCTCGCAACTTTCAGAACCGCGATCCTGATCGGCATACATCGAGTAATCATACACGTAACGGTACATGTGACCAACGGCCTGCATGCCAATGCGCGGCGTGCTAATTACACCGGCCGGCTCGTAGTACTCCAGGATGGCTTCATCCCCGAGTACCTCGCCCATCATAAAGCGACCATGAGCATTGCAATCCTCCTGAGTGAATGGTCCAACAAACGTTTTACGGTCGATGGAATACAAAAACATCACCGCACCCTGCGGAATATAGAGGTCTTCGAAGTACATACATACACCGCGCGCATTGGCCGAACGGAAACGGTATTGCCACAAGCGATCGCCGTTGTCAAAGGATGTCCACGTTCCGGCTGAATTAGCGTTGAGATGCAAATCAACCAAGCGGCCTACGTTTGTTCTTCCTCCTTGTTTTTCAAGTTCAGAATCCTCAGCCCACAGCGCCTCGTGATCGAACGTAGCGAGCTCATTCAACGACACGTTTTCCAACACCGATGCCTCCAATGTGTAACCGAATGGCTCGGACTGGGCAAACATCAACGTGGAAGAAATCGCAAAAAACCATGTAAAAATCTTCTTCATAAAATGGGGTTTCAAAAAAATAGTGGCACAAATTACTACCAATGCCTCTATTAATAGGCATAACATCAAAAACTCCCTAAATCTTGGCTAAGAGAAAACTTAATTGGAAGCATCCTTTCCGAAACCGAGCACACGCAAACCCGTCAATGCAATGATTTTCAAATCCTCGATAAGACCATAATTCGACACATACTCCAGGTTCAATTTCAACTTGGCGGGCATAATCTGTTCGATATAGGTTTGCTCCGGATGATCGGAGGCCGCCAGCAAATCACTTTCACTGAAGTATTGGAGTGATGCGTAATCGGTAATTCCCGGGCGAATGCTCAGCACCCGACGCTGCTCTTCGGTGTAGAGTGCCACATAACGCGGCACCTCCGGACGTGGCCCTACAACACTCATATCACCTTTAAACACGTTCCATAACTGCGGCAGCTCATCAACCTTGAGCTTTCGAAGGAAATATCCCACGCGCGTAATTCGACGATCGGAAGATCCAACCGTCAGCTGTCCGCCCAACTCCGCTTGTGGACGCATGGTGCGGAATTTCCAAATGCGAAAATTGACGCCATCCTGTCCCACACGCACTTGTCCGAAAAACACACCTCCCCTGCTGTCGATGGAAATAGCAATGGCAATAACGATGAACGCCGGTAAAAACAGCAGCAGCATCACACCGGAAAAGAGTATGTCGAAGAGACGCTTCATGAATGCTTTATGACAGAATTAACCGCCGTCTTGACTGCTTGCGCAACGCGCTCAATATCCTCATCAGTCAAGTTATAATAGACCGGCAATGAAATCTCGCCGATGTAGTTATGCCAGGAATTGGGATAATCCTCCATGCGATAACCCAACCCTTTGTATAAACTCAAAAGCGGCAACGGTTGAAAATGCACGTTGAGTGCGATGCCTTCCAGTGCAACAAGGCGAATCACTTCATCGCGGCCGTCCTCGCCCAAGCTCGGAATATTCAGCATGTACAAATGATAACAGCTCTCGCCAAAATCGGTCGAAAATACCGGCGCTCGGAACCAAGTCTCAGTTGAAAGCATAGCCGTGTATCGCTCGCATAAGGCTTTTCGGCGTGGAAGTGTTTCTGAATCATAGCGCTCCATCTCCACCAATCCAATGGCCGCATGAATATCGGTCATGTTGCATTTGTAACCCGCCTCGACGATATCGTAGCGCCACTGACCAGCCTGCGTTTTGGTGAGGGCGTCTTTAGTTTGACCATGCAGCGCCGATACATTCAGCGCCTTCCATACATCCTCGTTATTGAATGGCGCCGGCAAGTTTAGCGTAAGTGCACCACCTTCAGCCGTCGTCAGATTCTTTACCGCATGAAATGAAAAGCCCATCACATCGGTCTGATTACCGACCTTCTTCCCCTTATACGTTGCACCAAAACTGTGAGCCGCATCGGCAATAACCAGTATGCGACCGAGCAACTGCTGATGCTCCCCTTCCGCGCGAAACTTGCCAAGCACATCCTCCTGTTTCACCAGGTCCATGATCACATCATAATCACAGGGCAAGCCTCCGATATCGACCGGCATGATGACCTTCGTTTTCGCGGTAATCTTTTCCTTGATTTTGTCGATTTGAATGGTATAGGTGGCCGGATCAATGTCGACCATCACCGGCGTTGCTCCAACGTGCAACACGATGTTGGCCGTTGCCGCATAGGTATAGGCCGGTAGGATGACTTCATCGCCCGCCTTCACGCCATACCAACGCAAGACCAGCTCTACAGCGTTGGTCCAGGAATTCAGGCATAAGGTTTTGCCCGATCCACAGTAATCATTGATTTGGCTTTCGAGCAGTCGCGTTTTAGGACCGGTCGTAATCCAACCCGACAGCAACACTTCCGTGACGGCATCTACCGTCTTTTGATCTATCCTGGGTGGCGAAAATGGAATGGGCTTCATCATGCTGCGAAGAAAATGTAAAAGGGCGCGTAACAAGAATTCAGCTCAACGACTTTTTCAACCACCTTGTTGATGAAGAAATAGGTGAAATGATTCTTCCCAGGAACCGACCTCTGTCGATTGATCGATCCATTGCTCCAATGCATCCAGGAAACGATCACGCGACCAGACTTGCGCCCCCATGCTCAGCAGGTGATCATTGGGCACCTGACAATCGATGTAGTTTATTCCCTGCGAGGGCAGAAATTCAGCCAGCAGAATTAAGGCCGCTTTGGAAGCATTGGGTGCTGCGGAAAACATACTTTCTCCGAAGAAAACACCACCGACGGCAACGCCATATAATCCGCCAACCAGCTCACCGGCCTTGTATACCTCTAGGGAATGCGCCAATCCGTTCCGATGCAACGCCCCGTAAGCCTCCACCGTCTCATCGAAGATCCAGGTTTGCCCTTTACGCTCGCCACCGCGGCATCCTTCCATGATCGACACAAAGGCTGAATCCATTCTGTAAGTGTAATCGCCGCGATTGAACACATTGCGCATGGAGTGCGATACGCGAACAGCTTCGACCGGCAACACGCAACGCTCCTGAGGACAAAACCACTGTAAATCTCCGGGTGTGCTATACCATGGAAATACACCTCGGCAATACGCTTCAATGAGTCGCTCGGGAGCCAAATCGCCACCCACCGCGACAATATCCTCCTCGAATTCCTTGCGCTCGGGAAAGCCATAATGGTCGGGATGTAATCGGTAGATTGGCATAGACAATGCGCGAAGTTACGCGGTCAACTCCTCAATTCACGATGAGCAGCAAAGAGCCTTGAGGCAAATCATCTTTCATCAAACGCACGAAGTATAACCCTTTGGTCAAATGATTAGACGAACACATGCCGGAGCTATCGACGATCCAACGGTTGACGACCTGCCCCAGAGAGTTTGCGATGATGACCTCACTGCCTGCCGTTGCACCCGCGAGTATCCAGGGCATTCCTTGTTCAACGGGATTGGGATAAACCGAAACAGCAGTGCGGTCAATCGCTGAAGCCATGAGCGCCTGTTCGACATTGCACTCTATCTGCATCGAACAACCGACCGAATCGAGAACCGTAAGAAGGAATGCTCCCGACGACAATCCGCTCCAAACAGCAGAATCACTCGGTAATCCATCCAGCAACCACACATAAGGCGGGATTCCGCCGTCAGCTTCTGCTGTGATACTTCCGTTTTGTCCTCCATCCAACTCCGCAACAGCACTACACGTTATTTCCAACGCCGGTGGAGCTCCAATATTAAAACTCAACGAGGCAGAACATCCATTGGCATCCAAAGCGGTCACCACATAATCACCTGCAGTTAATTCGGTCGTTGAGGGATTTCCCATCAGCGAATAGCCCGGTGTGCCTCCGCTGTAATCAATACTTATACTTCCATCAGCTGATTCGGCGCAAGTGCAGTCTGCGCTTTGACCCGAAATAGTGAATACAGCAGGCTCCTCAATTTCGAATGAAAGCGTGTCTCTGCATCCGTTGGCATTGACCATCTCACACGTGTAGCTGCCCGCAGACAAAGCCGTATACAATCCTTCCTGTGTGCTCTCGCCATCGAGGGTGAACCACAAATCAGCATCATCAGCGATCAATTGAACGCTTCCGTCGGTTAGTCCCTGACACGATACATGCTCCACTTCGACTTGCACAGGAGCCACAGGCTCATAAAGGGATACCATCATCGTATCCGAGACGAATCGGTTACCCCATGCGTCGGTCACTTCAACCGTAATAGTCTGCGATTGCGTAAATGAAACCGAAGACATTTCAGATCCCGTTGACCACGCATAGGTCTCCCAATCATTGGCATCAAGGATGGTCGAATCTCCGGCACAATGCCCCCAGCCGTTTACTGCAACGACCTCAATACGCCGCGATGTTCCCTCAACGAGGTAAA
>Ga0315899_10003736_pt1 | contig 16549 bp, 17 predicted proteins | sample LakEriMetagenome_2_FD_203518 | JGI IMG/M metagenome (GOLD analysis project Ga0315899, IMG submission 203518) | Freshwater fungal communities from buoy surface, Lake Erie, Ohio, United States - Buoy 4 MA112 | ecosystem: Environmental > Aquatic > Freshwater > Lake | place: USA: Lake Erie, Ohio... | reverse complement strand
CCGAGGGTATGGTCGCTCCTAATAAGCCTAACTCACCCATCTCACGAAAAATGGCAGGGTCTGTGCTCTCGCTACGAAAAGCTTCCAGCACGCGGGGCACTAATTTTTCTTGGGCATACACCGCAGCCGCATCGCGCACCATACGCTCATCATCAGTCAGCTGCTGATCAAGTAAAAGAGGATCGTCCCAATGAAAACTTGCTTTACTCATGTTGTGTCTCGTCGTAGTCGTGTTTACCGTTGGGTCTTTTAAGCGGAGTTCGAAGAAAATCAGGAATTGTGCTTTACCGTATGCGCGCCGCTAATTCACCAATAATGCCGCGTCTAAACGCAAGCACACAAATCACAAAAATCAAACCAGTAACCATGGTGACTGATTCACCTATGGTGTTAAACCATTCTATGTGCGTAACCGTTGCCAGCCACGTACCCAAATCACCTAATTTGTTTTCCAGCGCAATGATGATAATGGCACCGACCACGGGCCCAAGCAAAGTACCCATACCACCGACCAAGGTCATCAATACCACCAGGCCCGACATGGACCAATGCACATCGGTCAACGTACCAAAGCCCAGCACAACCGCTTTGGTAGAACCTGCCAGCCCGGCTAATCCGGCTGACAAAACAAACGCTAACAATTTGTAGCGATCCGTGTCATAGCCTAACGAAATCGCGCGCGGCTCATTTTCACGCACGGCTTTAAGCACCTGTCCAAACGGCGAATGAATGATGCGAACGATCAACAAGAACGAAGCGATCACTATGCCTAACACCACGTAATACATGGTCAGATCATTTTTCAGATCGATACTGCCCAGCAGTGTTCCTCTAGGTACTGATTGCAAACCATCTTCGCCACCAGTGAAAGGCGCCTGCAGAAAAACAAAGAACAGCATTTGCGACAACGCCATAGTGATCATGGTGAAGTAAATACCTTGCCGACGTATCGCCAGCTTACCCACCACCAGACCTAGCAGCGCGGCAAAAATCACTCCCGCTAAAAGACCTAGCTCGGTAGGTAAACCCCACACTTTTAACGCGTGCCCGGCGATATAGGAGGCACCACCAAAAAATGCGGCATGACCAAATGACAGTAATCCAGTAAAGCCTATGAGCAAATTAAATGCGCAAGCAAATAAAGCAAAACACAAAATTTTCATTAGCAACACAGGATACAAAAAGAAAGGTGCAGCTAATGCGCCAACGAGTACAACGGCGTAACCCAGTTTTTTCAACATGGCGGCAACTCCTTATTTCTCGCGGCCGAACAGGCCTGCGGGGCGAATCAATAACACTATCGCCATGATGATAAATACCACCGTTGCGGAAAGCTCGGGATAAAACACTTTTGTCATACCTTCAATCACACCTAATCCCAGCCCCGTCAAAATCGATCCGAGTATCGAACCCATACCACCTATCACCACAACGGCAAACACGACGATGATTAAATTCGATCCCATTAACGGTGATACCTGTAAAACAGGAGCAGCCAATACACCTGCAAAACCAGCCAGTGCTACACCAAAGCCATAGGTGAGTGTCACCATCAGTGGCACATTCACGCCAAAGGCTTCGACCATCTTGGGATTTTCTGTACCAGCGCGCAAATAGGCACCCAGCCGGGTTTTTTCAATAATGAACCAGGTGGCCATGCAAACCATAATAGAAGCAAAAACTACCCACGCTCGGTAATTCGGCAAAATCATGAAACCCAAATCAGTTGCCCCCGCGAGTTGCGATGGCACAGTAAACGGTTGACCTGAAACACCATAGAACGAGCGGAACACGCCTTCTAACATGAGCGTGATACCAAAGGTCAGTAGCAAACCATATAAATGATCCAAACGGTATAGCCATTGCAGCATCGTTTTTTCTATGATGATGCCAAATACGCCCACCAGCAGCGGAGCAACAATCAGCATAATCCAGTAATTAATACCGAAATAATTTAGGCCCATCCACGCTAAAAATGCACCCATCATGTACAAAGCGCCATGCGCAAAATTGATCACATTGAGCAAGCCAAAAATAACGGCGAGTCCCAGCGATAGCATTGCGTAGAAAGAGCCATTAACTAAACCTAGCAGTAGTTGTCCCAGCATGGCCGACATGGGAATTCCAAATATCTCCATCTTAGACCCCTAGCAATTCGTTGAGCACGGCTGTCTTACTGCTCAGTTCAGCTGCTGCGAACTGTTCAACAATTTGCCCATGCTCCATGACATAAAACCGATCTGCCAGTGGTGCAGCGAAACGGAAATTTTGTTCAACCATCACTATCGTGTAGCCCTGTGCTTTAAGCGACAAAATCATGCGTGCCAGTGCTTGCACAATGACGGGTGCCAAGCCTTCGGAAATTTCATCTAATAGCAACAGCTTGGCACCTGTGCGCAAAATACGCGCAACAGCCAGCATCTGCTGCTCTCCGCCCGATAGGCGCGTCCCTTGGCTGTGTCGACGCTCAGATAAGTTGGGAAACATCTCATAAATCTGCTCTACGGACATGCCTCCCGCTTTTAAGGTCGGCGGCAACATTAAATTTTCTTCAGCAGATAGCGATGAAAAAATTGCGCGCTCTTCAGGACAATAACCTATCCCTAAATGCGCAATTTTATGTGTGGCCAGTGCGATAGCTTCGACGCCATTAACTTTGATGGAACCCTCGCGACGCCCGGTCAAACCCAGAATGGCGCGCAATGTCGTGGTACGGCCCGCGCCATTGCGGCCTAACAGGGTAACTACCTCACCCTGCTCTACCGATAAATTCACATCATGAAGAATATGCGACTCACCATACCAAGCCTGCAGCTGCTTAATTTCCAGTGCCTTGGCCATTAGTGCGCCCCTTCCAACTCGGTTGCACTACCCATGTAGGCCTCGAGTACCTGAGGATTACGTGACACCGTTTGATAATCACCCTCTGCCAGTATCGCTCCGCGTTGAAGTACAGATATGCGATCACTAATATCAGCTACTACATTCATATTGTGCTCAACCATTAATATGGTGCGACCTTGCGAGACTTTTTTAATCAATGCAGTCACACGCTTTACATCTTCATGCCCCATTCCTTGCGTGGGTTCATCGAGCAACATCAGTTCTGGTTCCATCGCGAGAGTGGTAGCTATCTCGAGCGCACGCTTACGGCCATACGGTAAATCTACCGTAATGCTGTCGGCAAATTCTGCTAATCCAACTTCATCGAGCAATTGCATAGCCCTGTCATTTAATTGATTGAGGGTCGCTTCGCTTTTCCAGAAATGAAAGGAGGTACCCATATTTCGCTGCAAGCCTATACGTACATTTTCTAAAACATTCAAATGTGGAAAAACTGCAGAAATCTGGAACGACCGAATAATACCCATGCGCGCTATTTGTGCAGATGCTAGCGAGGTAATGTCACGATCATTGAAAAGTATCTGGCCCGAGGTGGGAATCAAGAACTTAGTGAGCAAGTTAAAACAAGTGGTCTTACCGGCACCGTTTGGACCTATGAGAGCATGAATATGCCCCCGCTGAACTTGAAGATTGACCTGATTAACTGCAACAAAGCCTTTGAATTCACGCGTCAAGTTACGGGTTTCAAGAATGATGTCCGGCATGCGTACTCCTGGGGGTCTATTCAGCTGGTGGATGTGCGGTGCAGGTGCGGGAGAGTCTAGCCGCGGCTGTGGCCACGATGTGAGTCTGCAAACTGCTGGTATTCATTGCACACGCTTATATTATTTTTATTATTTGATAACTTATGATGGTGTAATGATAAAAATTTAATCTTAAGCAGGAAGTTATTCTATTTCCGGGAAATCACAAAATGAATTCTTTACAAACAATCAGCGGTATTTTGAATCCAGTTGCCTGCAACCACAACGTGACACCCGAGCCCGGCCAGAGTTTCATTATCAATCTGAGCTGAACTACCGCAGACCAGCGAAGCAGATACAATAAGGTTTTACTTTCTCTTTGGAGCCTGGAGATGGCCTCGTTTTTCGACGATATCAGCAACCTGATCAGCATAGCGATCACACCAGCCTTATTGCTGCTGGGCGTCATGATACAAATGCGCGTGCTTAATAATCGTCTGGACCGCATCAGCGATCGCTCTGAGGCCTTGGAACAACGACTATCAAGCGGCTCTGGCGTGCGTCCCACGCTGGTACATGAACTATCCGTACTGCGCCGTCGCTCAAATGCAATTCACCGTGCCTTTGGTATGTCGACTAGCTGCATGATCTTGGTCTGCTCTATAGTCGTTGCGCTGTTTGTAGGCGATTCTGTCGCCTTGAAACTTGACTCGCTGATTGCCTATTCATTTGTATTTACTATGATGCTGTTGGTAGGCAGTTTTAGTTTGCTGCTGCACGAGATTTTTATCGCCAGTCACTCTTTGCCTGCAACTACGTTACATCGCCGTCAGCCCGAAGGACTAAATTAAAGAAATCAGATCACGCTGGTAACCAATACCGCGACGACATTTCTTCCAATCCCAAATCCATCAAGACCTTTTGCAGGCGCTGTGTTCCTCGCTGACGCGGCAAGTTTTTGTAGGTAGCAATAATTAACTCGTTTTTCATCGAGTGCTCCCAACCTACCAGCTCTGTCACATTCACCTGATAGCCGTGAGCTTCCAACTGTAAGCACCGCAATACATTGGTGGTGTGGCTACCAAATTCACGCGTGTGTAGTGGGTGACGCCACAATTCAGTTAAGACGTCACGCGCTAGGGATTGCGATTTTAATTTTCTCAACACGCCTGCCAGCTCTGCCTGACAGCAAGGTACCAAAACGATAAACCTAGCCTGTTTTTTTAATGCAAAGCTAATGGCATCATCGGTCGCCGTATCACAAGCATGAAGCGCAGTGACTATATCTACTGTGGCAGGTAAGGCTGCTGACGTGATCGAATCCGACACAGACAACGGCAAAAAAGACATGCGATCAAATGACAAACCCTGAGCCAGAACCTTAGCGCGATCGACTAATTCTGGTCGCGTCTCTATGCTGTAAATATGTGAGCCATCCTTGCGCTGCTTGAAAAACAAATCGTAGAGCATGAAGCCCAGATAGGATTTGCCAGCGCCATGATCAACCAAGGAAACCGAGCTACCTTCTTGCACCAACTGCTCCAACAGAGGCTCTATGAATTGGACTAAGTGGTAAACCTGCTTGAGTTTGCGACGACTATCCTGATTCATTTTCCCGTCACGGGTCAGGATATGTAGTTCCTTAAGTAACTCTATGGATTGACCGGGTCGAATTTCGATTTCAGGCATGATCGGTCATGATGAATGTATGAAACAGTATGGTAAACCAAGAGTAGAAAAGCCCAAGTAGTTACACTAAATTAACCGGTATTAATTACGTTTATCAACAAGACGACGGGCTTTTCCGACCAGAGTACGTTCAACACCATTGGGCGGCAAAACGGTGACTGTACAAGAAATACCGATCAATGATTTGATCATATGCTCGAGTGATGTGCCACCACGGATGCCGTCACCGTGCCGTACATCGTCGCGCGTTTCAACCAGCACCTCTAATTGATCCAGATGCATTTCGCGTGACAAAATTAATTGATAATGCGGCGCTAATGAAGGCTGCTGTAGTAATAATTCTTCAATTTGCGAAGGGAACACATTAACGCCACGAATGATCATCATGTCATCTGTGCGACCCAGAATTTTTCCCATACGACGCATGCTGCGCGCGGTGGGTGGTAGTAATCGGGTTAAATCACGTGTTCGATAGCGTATTACCGGCATAGCTTGTTTAGTTAATGAGGTAAATACCAATTCCCCCATCTGACCATCAGGTAGAACCTCACCCGTCACAGGATGAATAATTTCAGGATAAAAATGATCTTCCCAAATTACTGGGCCATCTTTCGTCTCTAGGCATTCATTAGCAACGCCAGGACCCATCACTTCAGATAAGCCATAGATGTCGACGGCATCCAAACCAGCGCGCTGTTCGATTTCTAAGCGCATAGACTCAGTCCATGGCTCAGCACCAAAAATACCTATACGTAAAGAAGAAGCGGCGGGATCCAAGCCCTGACGCTCAAATTCTTCTATGAGGTTGAGCATATAAGACGGAGTCACCATGATGATATCGGGACGGAAGTCGTTGATTAACTGAACCTGTTTTTCAGTCTGACCACCAGACATGGGAATAACTGTGCATCCCAGCTTCTCTGCGCCGTAATGCGCACCCAAGCCACCAGTAAATAAACCATAACCATAGGACACATGAACGATATCACCGGCTCGCCCACCGGAAGCACGTATGGAACGTGCAACCAGATGAGCCCAGGTATCGATATCTTCTTGGGTGTAGCCCACCACAGTGGGTTTACCCGTAGTGCCTGAAGAGGCGTGTATACGTACAACCTGCTCGCGCGGAACTGCAAACATACCAAAGGGGTAATTCGCCCGCAGATCATCTTTGCTAGTAAACGGAAACTTTGACAGATCAGACAAGGAGGTCAGATCGTGTGGATGAATTCCCAGATCATCAAAACTTTTGCGGTAATGCGGCACATGATCATAGGCATGGTGCAAGGAGATTTGCAATCGCTGCAATTGCAGCGCCTGCAACTCATCTTTGCTCGCTGTTTCTATAGGCTCAAGTTCTGATTGACTTGTTTGGTTGGACATCCCTGATCTCCTGCGTCTATGCGTTTTATACGTCCTGTATGACTGGCCCAGAAATCTGGTGAGATTTTCCACGCATGAGTGCTATTTTTTTTCCATCCGAAGTAGTAACTGAAACGTCATACACACCTGTTTTACCGCTACGCGCTTGCTCTATTGCTACTGCTTGCAATAACTCGCCCTCTTTCGCTGGCGCTAAAAATTCTATGGTGCAGCCAGCAGCGACTGTTTGCAAGTTATAACTATTGCAGGCAAAGGCAAAGGTGGAATCTGCCAGGGTAAAAATAAAACCACCGTGGCACATCGCATGACCATTAAGCATATCGGGACGCACTCTCATGTGCATACATGCCGTACCGGGGCCCACATCGATTAACTGTATGCCCAAGCCTTGCGTCGCATGATCGCGTGCGTACATGTGCTCTGCACTGGCTTTAGCCAATGCCTTGGGATCGGCAGCAAGATCATTAGTCATTCAACTGTCCTGATCAAAATCGAGCACAAGTTTTTCTGAAATAGGAAATGCCTGACAACTTAAAACAAATCCACGCGCCACTTCATAGTCTTCCAAGGCGTGATTGGCATCCATTTCCACTTTACCGGCTATCACTTTACAGCGGCAGGAAGCACAGATACCACCTTTACAGGCATACCGTATATCAATACCGTGTTCAAGACCAGCGTCCAACACCGATTGCTGGTCCCTGTTCATCATAAAACGTTGATGGTGACCATCAATAATCACAGTAACTTCACACTTATTAGTAGATAGTAAGTCAGCTACCGAGCGCTTGCGCGGTACTTGGTCACCAGCTACGCCAAACAATTCCATATGTATGCGATCACTAGGCATACCAAATGATTTCAAACTATCCGACAGTTCCAGCATCATTTCCTGGGGGCCGCAAATGAATACATGATCTATATCGGCCAATCCTATCCATTGTTCTGCCAGCTGACGGAATTTTTCTGCATTGATACGGCCATTAAACAAATCGATATCTTGTTTTTCACGACTCATTATATGAATCACCGAAAATCGATCAAGAAATCTGTCTTTAAGATTGGCGATGTCGTCTCTCAGCATAATCGTAGACGATGCGCGATTACCAAAGACTAAGGTAAAGCGACTCTGTGGTTCAGCCAGCAAGGTACTTTTGATGATAGAAAAAATCGGTGTAATGCCACTACCTGCAGCAATAGCCAAATAATGGTGCTGCTGAGTTGCATCCAAAGGCAGATGAAAATTTCCAGTTGGCGGCATAACATCTATCATCATGCCTGCTTCAAGCGAGGTCGTAGCCCACGTAGAAAACAAACCATCGCTGACTTTTTTAATGGCGATACGCAGCTCTGTATCTTGTATCGCTGAGCATATCGAATACGAGCGACGTACTTCATCACCCTGAATCTGAGTGCGCAAAGTAATGTGCTGACCTGGCTGATACTGAAACTGTGATGCTAACGCTGGGGGAATATCAAAGCTAATAACGACTGCATCTCGTGTATCGCGTCGGACTTCAGCAATTCTTAAAGCATGAAAATGGGCCATGGAATTAGTACTAAAAAAAAGTGGTAGCTACGCGTATAAGTCGTAAGTATGACGTTAGTGTGGCTTGAAATAATCAAAAGGTTCAAGACACTCATTGCACCGATAAAGCGCTTTACATGCGGTAGACCCAAACTGACTTAGCAAGCGCGTATGCAAAGAGTCACATTGTGGACAGGCTATGTCAGGAACAACACGACTGCCTAGTGCAGAAATATCAATAGCTGATTGCATGGGCGGCGCAATGCCATAAGCCTTGAGCTTTTCTCGACCAGCAGGACTCATCCAATCGGTAGTCCATGCTGGCGACAATTGAGTTCGGATAGAAATTTTCTCCACACCCAGGCCGCGCAATGCTTGCTCGACATTCTCTGCAATGACTTGCATCGCAGGGCAGCCAGAGTAGGTAGGTGTGATGGTCACTTCGCATACATCGGTGTCTAGCCACGTCAGTTCACGCACTATGCCCAAATCAACCACCGAAATAACCGGAATTTCTGGGTCACTGACCGTAGCCAAGCATTCCCACAGCTGCTCGTTAGTCAACCTCACCAGGTAGCCCCAGGATAAGCGCGCTGAAGAAATTGCATCTCAGCCAGCAGAAAACCAAGGTGCTCGGAGTGACGTCCTTGCTTACCGCCATTCTGCATCCAGGCATCTGCGGGCGGCACACTCAAGGTCGCTTCGGAAAATATTTTTTGTATCATCGCCATCCACTCATTCTTTAAACTCGAGGGTAGCGGGGCGATTTTTCGTTCTGCGATGACTGTATCTAACTCATCGTCGATAAAACATTCGCCGGAATACATCCATAACGCATCAGCTGAGCTCTGCATACGCACATGACTTTCTTCGCTACCATCGCCTAAGCGTATGAACAGATCACTGCTACGGCGCAAATGATACGTCACTTCTTTTAACGATTTTTCTGCGATCTGTGCAATCGTCGTATCAGAAGAATTAAGCAGGGATCGCAGCCACAGCGTGTGCCAGACATCGAAATACAGCTGCCGCACTAAAGTGTCGTCATAGCCACCGTTGGGCTGCTCAACCAACAGTAGATTACGAAATTCATGGGCATCGCGCAAAAATGCCAAATCATCTTCATCGCGATCTAGGCCTTCGATTTTTGCAGCGTAAGACAACCACAAGGTTGATTGACCTAATAAATCGAGAGCTATGTTCGTTAAGGCCATGTCTTCTTCCAGCGCCGGGCCTTTACCGCACCACTCTGATAAACGCTGCGACAAAATCAAACTTGAATCACCCGCTCGCAAACACCAGATAAATTTTTCTGAATCCATCATTTCAATGCCTTAGAGATTGCCTACTTCGGGCGGGATAGAAAAGAACGTAGGATGACGATAAATTTTGCTGGACGAAGGCTCAAAAAACTCTTGGCTATTTTCCGAGCTGCTTGCAACAATCACACTCGCAGGTACCACCCATATAGAAATACCCTCATTACGACGGGTATAGACATCGCGCGCATTATTCAACGCCATCTCGGCATCCGGCGCATGCAAGCTGCCTACATGTTTATGCGCCAGTCCATGCTGGCTGCGTATAAAAATTTCCCACAGTGGCCATTCTTTGCTCATCGCTATCTCCTGTGAGCTAATCAAGCTGCCTTAGCTTTGGATTTGGCTTGCTGCTTTTCTGCATATGCATTCACACCATCACGAAACCAGGCGCCGTCATCCCATGCTTTGCGGCGAGTTTGCAGGCGATCACGATTACACGGGCCATTGCCTTTTAAGACCCGATAAAATTCAGACCAATCGATCGCACCAAATTCATACTGCCCGCTGGTCTCATTCCAACGCAAATCCGGATCAGGAATTGTTAGACCAAGAAACTCAGCCTGAGGCACTGTCTGATCCACCATGCGCTGTCGAAGTTCATCATTGGAAAATAATTTAATCTTCCATTGCGCAGACTGAGCACTGTTAACCGATTCAGTATCCGGCGGGCCAAACATCATCAGCGCTGGCCACCACCATCGATTGAGCGAATCTTGCGCCATTTGCTTTTGCTCTGGTGTACCGCGACACAAGGCCATCACGACATCGAATCCCTGACGCGCATGGAATGCTTCTTCCTTACAGATGCGCACCATGGCACGTGCATAAGGGCCATACGAGCAACGGCACAAAGGAATTTGATTGATGATGGCAGCTCCATCGACTAACCAACCTATCATGCCGATATCAGCCCAACTCAAGGTGGGGTAATTGAAAATGCTGGAATATTTTGCTTTGCCATCAAGCAGATCACGCGTCATTTGATCGCGCGAAACACCCAGTGTTTCGGCAGCGCTATAGAGATAGAGACCGTGTCCTGCTTCGTCTTGTATCTTCGCCAAAAGTATCGTCTTGCGCTTGAGCGTAGGCGCTCGGGTAACCCAGTTACCCTCGGGAAGCTGACCCACAATTTCTGAATGGGCATGCTGAGAAATCTGACGTATTAGTGTCTTGCGATAGGCATCAGACATCCAATCTCTGGGTTCGATTTTGATGTCGGCATCAATGCGCTTCTGGAAGGCTTGCTCTTGCGGGCTGAGCTCATCAACGGCTCGCAGACTAGAGGCGCCGGTATCGACCATTTGAGCATACATAGCAGGGACTCCTTCCTTGGGGCTTACAAAGACACTTAAAATGGAGATATGATACGCGAAAACATGGTTTTACAGAAAAACTGTATCGTTTAACAAAATGTCATCTGCCACGCTCAACAACACCCCCTCACCCGCCCTCGCCCGCTGGATAGCTCAGAGCTTGCGCCTTAACCCACCCCGCGCAAAATCCTTAGTGATGACAGTCTTTGGAGACACCATCGCGCCGTGGGGTGGCGTTGTGTGGTTGGGTAGCCTGATCGCCTTATTGTCCCCGTTTGGCATTAGCGAACGACTGGTACGCACTGCTGTCTACCGATTAGCTGACGAGGGCTGGCTAGACGCCGTGCGCCACGGCAGGCGCAGTCAGTACCGATTGAGCACTCAGGGTGAAAAACGATTTTTGCGCGCCCACCAGCGTGTTTATGCCTCCCCCGTAAAACAATGGGATGGACTATGGACTTTGGTGTGTGTAGCCAATCACGCCATTAGCGCACAAAAATTAGCACTGAAAAAAGAATTGGTTTGGGAAGGTTTTGCGCCCATCAACGCGGGACTATTTGCGTACCCCGGCGAGAAGAACGAAGCACTGCACGATTTACTACAACGCACGCGCACAACCAAGGTAGTGACCGTACTCTCGGCTAGCGATAGCGGACTTGACAACGCCCTGCCACTTTCAGCGGTGGTATCAACTGCCTGGCCGCTGAAAGAAACGCGCGCTTCCTACAAAAAATTTATCGCACGTTTTGAAAGTTTGCAGCAGCTGCTCACTGAGCAAGCGGCAATAGACCCCGAACATGCATTTGTACTGCGGACGCTCTTGATACACGACTACCGACGCGCACTGCTAACTGATCCCAACCTGCCTGCCGAGTTACTAGAATCTGAATGGCCAGGCAGCCAAGCCTATGCGCTGTCTAAAGCAATCTATAAAACAATCGAACGCCCAGCCGAGAAGCAATTAGCTTTCATACTCTCGCAAGAGCAGCAAAACGTGCCTCCATTGGACGCACGATTTACGCAACGGTTTCGGTAACGAGAATTAGCTGTAACCGCTAATGCTAGCGGCCGTTAATTAATGGTTGGTTAACTCAGCAACCATTTCTATTTCTACACATGCACCCAGAGGAATTTGAGCGACACCAAATGCTGATCGTGCATGACGACCCACGTCACCAAAAACGTCTACGAGTAGTTCGGAAGCGCCATTAGTGACTAAGTGATGTTCTGTGAAGTCAGGCGAAGAATTGACTAAGCTAACAAGTTTAACGATACGTTTGACCTTGGATAAATCGCCACCACAAGCTTCCTTGAGTGTGGCCATCAAATCGATCGCTATGGAACGGGCAGCTTGCTTACCCTCGTCGGTGGTCATTGTGCGGCCCAGCTGACCTACCCAGGGTTTGCCGTCTTTTTTTGCAATATGGCCTGAGACGAACAACGTATTACCGGTTCGCACATACATGACATAGGCAGCCGCTGGTGTGGCAACACTAGGAAGCGTAATGTTTAGCGCACTGAGTTTTTGTTCAATAGACATCGCTTACCCCAATATAAAAACATGCCAAGATTTTACCTCGGGCGCTCTTGAAATCTGGCTAGTCATCCCAAGATAATTGCAAATTTCGTCAACTTTCAATCAATTTTGTTAATAGAGGACATCATGGGTGCTTCAGATAAACAAGTCATGGGCTTTCAGGCCGAGGTCAAACAGCTACTACAGCTGATGATCCATTCGCTTTACTCCAACAAAGAAATTTTCCTGCGCGAGCTAGTCTCGAATGCCTCTGATGCCGCGGACAAGCTGCGTTTTGAAGCTATTAATAACGCGGCTTTATTTGAAGGCGACAGCGATCTTGCCATACAGGTGGAGTTTGACAAAGCCGCTAAGACCATCAGCATTACCGACAACGGTATAGGTTTATCGCAAGCAGAAGCGGTCGAGCATTTAGGAACGATTGCCAAATCTGGAACAAAAGAATTCTTTTCCAGATTGTCTGGCGACCAGCAAAAAGATGCGGCGATGATAGGTCAGTTTGGCGTGGGTTTTTACTCCGGCTTTATCGTGGCCGACAAAATCACCGTTGAATCACGTCGCGCCGGCTTGCCTGCAGAACAAGGCGTGCGCTGGGAATCTTCCGGGGAAGGTGAGTTCAGCGTAGAGACCATCAACAAGCCCGAACGCGGCACCCGTATCACTTTGCATCTGCGCGAAGGCGAAGATGATTTCCTGTCAGCCTGGCAGCTACGCTCCATCATCCGCAAGTATTCGGATCATATTTCTTTGCCCATCAAAATGCATAAAGAAGAATGGGACGAAGAAAAAAAAGAAACTGTCGTCAAGGACGAACTGGAAACTGTTAATCAAGCAAGCGCGCTTTGGGCACGCAGCAAATCGGATATCACCGAAGAGCAATACAAAGAATTTTATAAACATGTATCGCATGATTTTCAAGAGCCTTTAACTTGGACGCATAACCGCGTTGAAGGCCGCAGTGAATACACTCAGCTACTTTATATACCCGCTCACGCGCCATTTGATTTATGGGATCGCGAAAAACGCGGTGGTATCAAGCTGTATGTAAAACGCGTATTCATCATGGATGATGCAGAGCAGTTAATGCCGGTGTATCTACGCTTTGTAAAAGGCGTCATTGATTCGAATGATCTTCCATTGAATGTATCGCGTGAAATTCTGCAAGAGTCGCGCGATGTTAAAGTCATACGCGAAGGTTCGACCAAACGCATACTGGGTATGTTGGAAGAACTCGCGAATGCAGATGAACAAGAGAAAAAAGATAAATACGCTAATTTTTGGAAAGAATTTGGACAAGTACTCAAAGAAGGCATGGGTGAAGATTCAGCCAACAAAGAGCGCATTGCCAAGCTACTGCGCTTTGCCAGCACACACAACGAGACCGATACACAAAATATCTCGTTAGGTGATTACGTAGCGCGCATGAAAGAAGGTCAAGACAAAATTTACTACGTCACGGCGGATAGCTGGATGGCTGCCAAGAATAGCCCGCACCTGGAGATTTTCCGTAAAAAGGGTGTAGAAGTTCTGTTGCTGACTGAACGCGTTGATGAATGGATGCTGTCGTTCCTGACAGAATTCGATGGCAAGCCACTGCTATCCGTTGCCAAAGGTGATCTCAATCTTGGCCAGCTAGAAGACGATAACGAGAAAAAACAAAAAGAAGAAACCGAATCCGAATTCAAAGAGTTGGTCGATAAAATGAAAGCATCACTGGCAGAAAAAGCCAAAGACGTGCGTGTGACTTTCCGTTTGACAGATTCTCCGGCATGCTTAGTCGCTGACGAGCACGAGCTATCGGGTAATCTACTCAGAATGCTCAAAGCAGCAGGTCAGGCTGCGCCTGATATGAAACCCACACTGGAAATAAACCCGCATCATCCATTGATACAGCGCCTGAAATACGAAGACGCTAAATTCAATGACTGGAGCAGCCTGCTGTTTGATCAAGCCTTGCTAGCTGAAGGTGGACAACTGAGTGACCCGGCAGGATTTGTCAAAAAACTCAATGACATGTTGCTGGGCATGACAGGCAAATAATTTAGCTTAACAAAAATGCGCACCGCGATGATTCATCGTTGTGCGCTTTTTTTATGCCTGAAAAAATGTAAGTTGTCGGAAGGTTACAGTGCGTGATCAAACTATGTAGCGCCACTTTCAGCCTTTATCATTACTAGAAACTCAATTTTTTAGTTTGGCTAATCTACGAATTGCTTCGGCATCGCCTTGTTTAGCCGCTTCGCCAAACCACTTGGCCGCTTCGTCTAAATTTTTTTTAACGCCTTTTCCTTTCAGGTACATCACTCCTAATTTGAGCTGAGCTATGGCAAGACCTAGTTTGGCCGCTTTGCCATAACAGATAACCGCTTCAAAACGATCATTCGCTTTAGATTTTCTGGCAGAGGGAAATTTTCCTTCGTAATACATATCACCTAAATAAAAATGAGCGTAGGCAGAGCCTTTACTTGCTGCCTCCTTAAACCATTTCGCGGCTTCAGGTAAATTTTTTGATTCATAGTGAAAAAGTCCGAAATTAAACATAGCTGTAACATTACCTTGGGCGATTGCCTTTTTGTACAAGCCTTCTGCTTTACTAAAATCTTGAGTAACGCCATTTCCTTTGCGGTACATCACTGCTAAATTACACTGAGCATCAGCATTGCCTTGTTCTGCTGCCATTTCATACCAGTAAGCTGCTTTACTCAAATCCTTAGCTACGCCATTTCCTTTTTCGTACATCAATCCCAAATTTACCTGAGCATCAGCATCACCTTGTGCTGCTGCCTTATGGAACCAACTAGCTGCTTTACTTAAATCCTTAGCTACGCCCTTTCCTTCTTCGTACATCATGCCCAAAGTAATGTACGAGTCAATATTTCCTTGCTCAGCAGCTTTCGTGTGCCACTTAAACAGTTCTTCAAAATTTGCATTAGATTTTAAATCTCCGCTAAGAGCCAAAGAGTCATAAATACTCCCAGCCTTAAAATGACCTTGCATAGCCGCCGCGATTAGCCATGACAGCGCGCGATCTACATTCTTCTCTACGCCTAATCCATTGGCGTAAATCACGCCAAGCTTGAACTGCGCTTCTGGATGATTTTGATCGGCAGCTCTGTGATACCAGTTAAGCGCTTTTGTGTAATCCCGATCGACGCCGTTTCCTTCTTCGTACATCTGCCCGTATTTCAATTGATCTTCTGCTTTTCCATTGCGGTAAATAGCGTCAAGCTGGTTAAGGTCAATAACGGTTTTTTTCTCCGTTTGTTTGTTTGAGACCGGATTGGTATGAGAGCTAGAAATGGAGGATTCCCTGGGGGAAGACGAGGAGCTATCTTCGTCACTCTCTCTTTTGGTTTTCCGGTTCGATAAGTGGGGTAGATCGGCAGTATTACCCGTACGAGTCAGCGCTGGAGGCTTTGGGGGTTGATTACTGGTTGAAATGACAGGTGGCGTGCCTAAGGGCTGGTCTGGTTTCATATTGGATGGCTTTCAGAGGATTGGTTCTAACTAGTAACCAAGCAATTTGAAAAGTTCAGAGTAGAACTAATTTTTAGACCAATAGCACCCCTTTTTTCATACTAGCTAGTTGTGTCATTAACGCCGCACCGTTGCTAGAAGCATACGCAGTTAATACATAAAAAAATTTGGAATTTTTTAAGCACCAAAGCAAAAAGCCGACATCGCAAGATGCCGGCTTTTTTCTTCTTCGAGCGAGTCATTGCCGAGGTAGCAGAGCGATACAGCGAAAGTCTCTAATGTCCAAACAAATTAGCGACCCCCGGCCACATCGATCATCGTGCCGGTAATATAAGAAGACTGATCGGATAGCAACCACAGAATAGTCTCGGCTACTTCATCAGCCGTTCCGCCCCGCTTCATGGGCACGCCCTCTTTAGCGCGATCTACCCGCCCCGGCTCACCGGCGCTGGCGTGAATCTCGGTATAAATCAAACCCGGACGAACTGCATTCACGCGAATATTTTCTGCGGCGACTTCTTTGGATAATCCTATGGTCATAGAATCGACTGCGCCTTTGGCAGCGGCGTAGTCGACAAATTCATTTGGAGAACCTAAACGCGCTGCCGCTGACGATACGTTAACTATGGCACCGCCTTTACCGCCATGCCGTGTCGACATGCGCAATACCGCTTCTTTGGCACATAAAAAACTACCAATCACATTGACACCCA
>Ga0315899_10003734_pt1 | contig 16551 bp, 19 predicted proteins | sample LakEriMetagenome_2_FD_203518 | JGI IMG/M metagenome (GOLD analysis project Ga0315899, IMG submission 203518) | Freshwater fungal communities from buoy surface, Lake Erie, Ohio, United States - Buoy 4 MA112 | ecosystem: Environmental > Aquatic > Freshwater > Lake | place: USA: Lake Erie, Ohio... | reverse complement strand
AGTTGTAGAGGTCCGGCAGCACACTGCGCAGCCTGTTGAGGTTGCGAGCGAGCTTGCACTTGTGCGCGATCTCGGACATGCCGGGGAAGTGATTGAGCTTCTGCGGGCGCCGCAGGCGCATGCAGCGCTCCTCACCTACGCTCATGTCCGTCCACCAGATATGCCAGTCGGTCTCGTGCTCCGTGGTTTTCCAGCCTGCCACACCCAAAGTGACACCTCACGGTCACGCTCGCACCGCGGGCACACTGTCGCCGGTCTCATCTGGCGACGCTGCGCATCGAGTTGCTCACCGAGCCAGTCCACGGCGTCCTTGATCACCTTGTACTTGCACATGGTGAGGTTAACCTGCCCCCGCCGCAAACACAGCACACACACACGTCACATTCAGTGCGTCGCACGAGCGGCAGGGTGGGGAGGGAAGCGTGCATGCACGCTCGTGGCTGCGTGACACCGACCGACAGCCGCTTGAGCTTCTTCCGCATGCGCTTCGGCGCACCGGCCCCGCCGGCCCCGCCCTCCTCCAGCGCACCGGCGAGCACGTCTCCCTCACACTTTCGAGCTCCGTCGTTACCCTCGTCATCCTCTGACGAGGACGACGGTTCGGGCACCTCTGCCTCTACTGCCTTGCTGCCGACCTCCATCGCTGCCAGCGTCTTCATCGCCCGGTCATAGATGCCCTCCGGGCCGCCCTGCCTCCTACGGCTCGGCGGCTTCTTCTTCGGCATGCCGGCACGGAGGGACCTCTCGGCCTCTCAGGCCTTCGCCATCACCTTCACCATGACCGCATCAAAAAATACGTTGTTTGAAAATATTGGCGCAGTGACATTTGATCACGGGACCTCCAAATCGAGCTCCAAATCCGTCATTTCACAAGAACACACAGCAATGGCTTTGGGTGAAAACGCCTGGTCAGCGGTGACGCATACGCACGCCGCCGCGCCTGGCGCGCGACGCACGACGCGCGGCGCGCTACTGCCCTGGCTCTCGGCGGCGCTGCTTGTGCCTGCGGTCATGCTGCTGCTGGCCGAGAAAACGCCCGCGGGCAAAAAGGGCGAGCTGCTGGCCGTGCAGGGGCGCGAACTTGCGGCGGGGTCGTGGCCGGACGCGGCGGAATGGCACACGGACGCGGTCGATGGACTCGCCCAGCCGGTCAGCCGTGCGAGCAAGCTCGCTGCCACGCACAACGTGGCAGTGGGCATGCGCATGACAGAGCTCGCGGAGAAGGCGGAGGAGCAGGTGAAGTCCTGGGCGATCACGCCAAACGACAAGGTCATGGTCACGATGTATATGGAGTCTGAGTGCCCCGCGTGCAGAAAGTTTAGCACGCTTGTCGTAAAGGAGATCCTCGACGCACCAGGCGTCAGCGATATTGTTGATTTTCGTCCGGTTCCATGGGGATGGGGCGTGATACTTGAGGCGCCAACAGAGCAGCAGATCAAGGCGAACCCGAATGCGGTCAACGTGCTGAACCGTACGGCGCAGCTCTTGCCCATCCTCGCTCGTCTTGGCGCGGAGAATGCCACAGCGCCTCCTATGAACTTCCAATGCCAGCACGGCCCCGGGGAGTGCGCCGGCAACGCTTTGGAAGCGTGCCTTGTGGACGTTGCTCCCAACCACCAGCAATTTTTCCCGGTCGTGGATTGTGTGGAGAGCCGCACGTGCGCCGAGGGCATGAAGCCGCCGCTGTGTGTTGGTAAGCTGTCCGCGCATCATGTAATCTGTCCGCGTGCATCACACCTGTATGCCGCGGGTAGGGGGAACACATTCCGGCATGTTGCGCGTGCCGCGGCGCGGCGCACTGTGCGCAGTCCGCTCGGGGCATGCGCATGGACATGAGGGATGAAGCTTCAAAAATGATAGCGCCATCCTGGTGTTGCCGTTTTAGAGGAATCTAGCGCGCGTGCATTGCGGCACGATCCCGTCTAAAAACCCCACCCCCTGCCACAGGACAACCAGCCGAGGTCATCAACGGATGTCTGCAGGATTTCGGGTCTGACATCAACAAGGCGGATCTGAACGTGTGCTATAACGGACCACGAGTGCAGGAGCTGATGATCATCAACGATCTCCAAACCCTCAAGGCGAAGCCGCAGTGGGTGCCGTGGTTTCAAGTCGATGGCCAGGACCTTGTGAATTTACCCGAAGGTGGCAACGAGAGTGCTATCTTCCGCGAACAATTCTTGTTGGGAAAGAAGATCTGTGAGCTGTATGTGGCCAAGACGGGCAAGTCCGCCCCTGAAGGCTGTGCCAGTTTTCCCCAGAACGATGCAGAGATCGGCACAGATCCATGGGCAAGATTCAAGGTCGCAAATTTCTCCTCCTTGATCGCCAAGATGGACGCTGAACGGCTGCTGCAGCAGCACGCATCGACGCTGAAAATGGCTGCCAAAAAAGGCAATAGCGCCAGTGCCTCCACCAAGACCTCGCCTGTCCCGAACCCGATTACTGTTGAGCAGGAGGTGCGTGCTGCCAAGAAAAGAGCTGCTTCGATGGTAAACACACAGCACCAAGCCAAGGTGGTGGCCAGCAAGAAAATGCAGCCCAAGATCATCAAGCACGAAGCCAAGTTGGTTGCCAGCGAGAAGCCCGAGCCTGCGCACTCGGCAAAAGAAGCCCCAACTGACATGGCGGCCAAGGTCCGCAAGGTCAGTGAATTCGCCGATCACTTTTTTGGGCACGACACAGCGCATGAAGCCATGGCCAAGAAGCTCATCGCAAACGCCAAGAAGGATGTTGTTCCTGTGCACTCAGCAAAAGAAGCCCGTGCTGACAAATCTGACATGGCGAAACTTGATGACATGGCGGCCAAGGTCCGCAAGGTCAGTGAATTCGCCGATCACTTCTTTGGGCACGACACATTGCATGAAGCCATGGCCAAGAAGCTCATCGCAAACGCCAAAAAGGATGTCGTTCCTGTCTCTGGTGAGACACTCAAGTTCATGTGATGGCGGTTTTTTAAAAGGGGCCATGGATTTCCCCAGCAGCCCCAGTAGACACTAGTCACAATGTGGGGAGGAGTGAGGAATGAAGACTGATAGTTTGTTTTTTATGTGTGCAGCCAATCCGCTGGATGACGCTCTTGATGACTTGAAAGCAGACAAGGCCACGCTGAAGGCCTTCAGTAAGTTTTGCGGCTCGTCCTCTGTTGTTGCCCAGCGCATTTGTGAGCCCCCCGCTTCTATGTTTGAGGATTCGGCAGGCTGATTGGGTGTTATTTTGAGCAGAGTCAGTAAAGGGAACGAGCGACGAGTTGGCTCGCACGTGGAAGCCTCCAAGCGTGCACTTTGCTTAAGAGCACGTTCAGCCCAAAGTGGCAAGGGTGTTTACGATTTACTTTAGTGCTTATTGCCTCAAGAGGAGGCGACAAACGTTGGCGTGCATTGCGCCCTCCAACCAGGGGTGCTGACACCTCCATGTTCGATCCCCCACAGGGAGGTGAGTCTTGGAAAATAAGCAACCACCTCTTATTTTGACGATGTCCGGGGGGGATGAAGGGGGGAAGGAGAGTCTTTGAAAATCCTACATTCTGCTATATACAAATCCTACATTCTGCTATATACAAAAGGACTTGAAAAATTGCACGTGCAAAAACAAAATGGGGTTTCCAGGGTCACGTACAGGTTGTGATGTGATGTTGTTACACATCATACCCTTGCAGACCCTGGACGATAGAAACAATCAGGCAAGAAACTCTTATGCGTGATCCTAGGGACCCTGGGGACTTGTATTTTTTTTGTGAGCATCCCAAACTTCGCAAACACAAACGGAGGGGGAATGCTTAATGTGAAGATAGACAGAGAGTTTATCATGAACGATACTCAGAACGAGGGGCCGGAATGACGGGGAAAGTCGATTATGGAGACTCTTGAGCTTCACAGGAGGTTGGGGACACAGTTTGGGCTCGTGAACGTTGGCGCCCCATTGATGTATCAAATGTATGCACATACTCCCGCACTGTTTGGCGCCGCGATTCCCAGAGTTTATTAAACTCACGAAAAAAGAGGCCCGTCCCTAATGCTTTTGGCGGCCGCCAAGCAAGCACCAACACGAGACAACTTGGAGTGGCTAGTTCTGCTTCTTTGGAAACGAAGCTGTAAAATCTGCGAACACAAGCTCTGGATTCAAAGTAATCGACGCTGCATCGGTTCCCTTGGCCTGGCTCGCTGCTCTTGTATCGGATGTGGTGCCTGCGACAACACTCGAACTCCTTTTGTTCGAAACTGTGATGCCGTCGTCCAAATTGTTGACTCTGGATCCAGATACTGAGGCGACAGATGCTCGTATACTGCGAGCACCTGTGCGACTGATGCGGTTGGACGTGTTCATGGAAGCTGTTGATTCTGAAATTACATCCAGCGCTTTTACTCTGGCGGATCGGGCATTCCTTTCAATTGCGAGCACCTCATCCTGGAACCGTTCGCAAGTGTCGTGTAACTGGCAAGGACATGCACCAGACCATGAACAATGGTTAGTTTCCATAAATTTTGCGACAACAATCACGCACGCACGCTCGCTCGCTCGGACGCACAAGGAAAGAGCGCGCTGTAAAACAAATATGCGTTGTTCATAAATCCATCCCACCTCTGTAAGCGCCAATCTCGTTGCCCTGTTGTGAAGGTCATTTTTCTTCCTGATAAATGATGCTTGGTAATCGACATTGATGCCCATCTTGCTGAGCATTTCTGCTCTGTTACGTTTAGCTCGTTCTCCAGGCAAGTCCTCATCGTCCTCTTCGGGCCCATGTGGGTGGGGCTTGAACTTCGCACTGCGTCCGTGACTTGGTGTCTTGCCCTGCTTTTCTGCCGCAATACGGTTTCGTTCTTCATCCTTTTTTTGGGTGCGCCTGAACCTTTTGTCTGACAATGTGCTTGAGGGCAAATTAAGGGTCCTGGCTATGCATGAGCCCAGCAGGGCGATGATAATAATGGAAAAGACTACCAGGAAGAGGCCAGTCAAGAGTGAGACTGCCAGGGAATCCCTACTGTCGGGCTCCGAACATTTGTTATGCATGTTCAGCAGGTGGGCCTCTTTCAAAAGCTTGTCAACTTGGCCTTTGAACTTGACACGTTCTATTGCACGAGAAAATATCATAGGCAGTGATGTGTTCTTGGGAAACCCAATACCATAAGACGAGGAACCAAAGCGCTCCCCTTTTGCGACCAGGCTGCACTTGCCAGTATTGTTGTACCGAAGCATCAGCTCATGAATCACCTGTGGCGCGTCGTAAAGGGTTGCATGGGGAACCTGCTTTTGGTCGATCGACTTGCAACGGACCATGTCATAAATACCCATAGTGATGCCGTCGTTCAGGCTCTTCTCGCTGCACGGATCCTGCTTTCTTGTATGCAAAAATGGGTTTCCGAGCTTGTCTGTGCTAATCATCCTCTGCCCAGTGACAATAGAGAAGCTGGCGTCACTATTGACATTCATTTCAGATTGCAGCATCTTAAACTGCACCGACTCTGGCACGTAAATATCGGGTCTTGGTATCGAAGTTCCGGCATAATTTCCGCGATAAGGCGGCGGATCAGCGGTTGGATCCCATCGCGGGCCCACAACTGCGACAGAGACGGCACCAGACTTCAGCATATCGAAGCCCGTCACGTCACCGGCGTCAGCGCTCATGATTGCAGGGCCTACCCCACCTGTGTACATGGTCACAATAAGGGTGAAGAAGAAGGCGTGTCCAACGAGATAGATTCTTCCGCCCGCCGTCTCGGGGTATTTGCCGGAAGCACCGGGGTTGAACGCCATACTAAATGCCCAATAAAAGCAATCGATGATGCCGTGAAACCCAGGAGCGACCTGCTGATTGACGTGAACATCCAGGCAACTGTTGCACAACCAAATGAAGATAGCTGCCTCTACAATTAAGAAAGTGAACATCACAAAAATGATCTCGCCCAGAATTGCCATCCAAGCAACCAGATCGAACGGAATAAAGATAGTAAACACCTGGTCAATCCGTTCCTGTACGAGCGTCGGGATTGAAGTGTCCTTCTCTCGCTTCACAATCAATTGCTGCACTGCCATGTAAGGCACGGTGAAATCCAGCATATCAAGATATCTTCTGGTCACGTGCACAGCTCCCACCACCAAATCTGGACCTGAGCTGATACAGCCTGCACTTCCATACTCGATGTAGGCCCCGTTGCATAGAGGCAGCCCCAGCGACTTCGCTATGGCATCTGCTGGACTTGGTCCCTTATATTGGGTCGCAGACGGGCATTTCTGCACAGAAGCGCAAGAGACAAGGGAAGCGATGAATCCGGGTTGACATTGACGCTGCAGACAGAGGCTCGCGTGCACGCGACGCGCAGGCTAAAGTGTTCTGCAGCATTCTAGAAGGGAAGAAGCCGGCGGGAGCAGACATTTGGGGCAAGCAGGGTAATCAACCGGGGATATTCTTGTAAGAGGCTGCAAGAAAGAATCGTGAAACTGGCCTTGACAGACCATCTCGACCGCCTTTTCCGCCGAGGTAAAGTCTGGAACAAGGCCAGGCAGGTACCATTCAAAGTCGACGAACTCAGGGTAGCCGTTCTCCTGTTTGACTCTTTCCAGTGAATTGGCCGGGAAGTGTGCACAACACGCGTGCACAGATGCGGGCGGCGGGTATGCGGCAATACCTGACAATACTTCCGCAACTGAGGCAGAACGTGCTCCATCATAAGCTTGTACACAACCCCGCCGTTGTTGCCAAAGGCCTCAGGCCCGCATTTCTGAGCCACACACTTGTCCACGTCGACCATGACATAGGGCGGCGCAACGTGCGTCGCGATGCGGAATTTCTTGCCGCAGTGCGCCATGTCCATGTCCATTCGTGAGGGCTGCTGTGAAAACGCTGGTGCACACCATAGGACAGAAGAAAATACGAACACAACCGCACGCGTAACGCGTAATCGCGTTCGCATGGTTGGCTCGGGCAACTCGGGCTGCCAGATGCTACAGGTGCAAAGTCTATCGGAATTCACCCAGCGCAGCTGTGGAGCAGCGTCCGCCTCATCCTAGCTTTCGTCGAGGAGCCAATTTTGCTTAACACACGGGCCAGCACGTCCTTTTTTCTTTTTTTCTTTCTGAAAATTCATAAGATTGCCTTTGGGCTGGTACAAATAACAGGGTCAATTCTGCTCCGTTATGTATTGAAGATACAAGGATTACGATAGTAATCCGGCCAAATCCCTTTTTTTTGAGGTTTTTTTGAGGTTTCTTTTTCTTTGAAAAAAAGGAGATCTGTGAGCGCAGCCAGGAATCCATATGTCAGGAGGAAGTTTCTTCAGCTGCTGTTTTTTGTTTTTTGCGGGAAGTCCATGTTGGCAGCATTTTGAAGATTCGGAGATCTATGGTCTAAACCCTACAGGTGAAACTAGGGGTGGGGGCTGAGGCGGAAGATTCGCGCCCACACCGTTTGGCTGTTGTTCGAGCACAACTGGAACGTCAATGCGCGTCGATATTGAAGATTCGGAACACCCCTTGCTGGTCGTTTTTCAATCCGGTGCCATGTGCAGGAGCGCGGCACCGTGAGGATGCATAAATCAGGGTTGTGCGTTGTTTTTGAACATTCGGCGCGATTTTGGTATTTTTTTTGATGCACCGTCGCTCATCGTCTTCCTCTTGCCCTTTTTTCTGTGCGTGGCACTGTGTGTTGCGCTGTGGGTGGCGTTGGTGCTGAAGACTGTGCCAATTGCGGAGGGTGGAGGACTGAACTTTGCCGTGGCAGCAGCCAATCTGCCAGCTTGTGCTGAGGCTATTGAGGCTGGCAGTGGGCGTTTCAACTGCGTATCGTATGCTCTAGCCCCTGCGCGGGGGTAGAGCATGTAGGCAGTTTCACGGGCGCCGGGGGATGAAGGAACAAAATGAGCGAGGGTTTTAGTACAGAGTATTCCAGGCACACGCTCGATACCGAGACCTCAGTCGTCATCGTGGTCCTCTTCCTCGCGCTTTCGTTTGTTCGTATACGTGAGGAGGTGTGCAAGGTCCGAGGGGGGCAGCATGTAGAGAGCTTGCTCGTTGCAGACGCCAAAAAAGCTGTCGGCATGGCGGAGCTTGTGCGTCGCGACCCAACGCCCGACTGACCTGAACTCAAACACTTTTCGGAGACTGCCTCCGGTGACTATGTGCGTGCCCTTGTGCCCGCCTGTACTCACTGAGACCGGCACCATGGAGGCTTTGTGACCCTCTGTCGTGTCCACCAAGGAGGGTCCCCCCGCATCGTCCCACTGCCCGCACACAAGCTGCGTGTCTGCACCGTGCACAAAGTAGATTCGCGGATCAGCAGCCGAAAAGGAGAGCGACATGGCCTGCGTTTTCGTAACGCCCATGGCACGGCCGCGGATGGTCCACCTGCGCGGGTCGTACACGTAGACGCTCCGATCGCTGCCGCAACATCCAATCACCCCCCGGCCCCAGTTGACCGAGTAGATCGGCGAGGTAGCCGTGGGAACGAGGCGCTGCACGCACGCAGCGCGGGGCGCCGTAGACCCCACGCGCAGGTCCCACAGAGAAATACATTTGTGCTCTGCCACGGCAACCAGCCCCTCCGCGTCCGGCAACAGCCCGGCGCCACCTGCCCCAAGCCAAGAGACGCTGTTGGGTCCAAATGAGGTATGGAGTGAGCGGACTAGGCCGCCGGTAGCCACGTCGTAGATAGCGAGGCTGCGCTGCCACTGCCGCACCACGGCCAGCTGGCGTCCGTCGCCGCTCAACTCCACCCCTCCCCACCCGCTCTCCCCGTCACGGAATCCCTCGCCCTGCACGCGATGCGTGTCCCATGCGTTGCCCGCACTGCCGTCTGGGGCCTGAGAGACGCTCACCACGATGCCGCCCGCAGCGTCCACGGCAGCCACAGTCACTGCCCCCGCGTCTCCTGGGGCCTTGTGCGCAGCCACGCTCGTTAGGTCCGCGCCGCGGGGGTTCGCAGCCGGACACACTAGCTGCGCCGACAATTCGGCGAGTGGGGCTGTTGGTGCCCCGGCTGCGATCGCCTCCCGCACCTCGTCCACCTCGTCAGAGCCGTGCCTGCGCGCGGACAACTTCCACACCTCTGGTCCCGATCTATTGCAGCGGCAAGCAACACCCACGGAGTCAGGAGTAACACGCTCGCCGGGCGGCGCAAACAAGATGCGCAGACGGCCGGGGCGATGCCAGCACGCGGGAAGCGCCGCGCAAGCAAGTAGAAAAGGACTCACGTGACGAAGCAGTCCTCCTCCGATAGCGCGTACAGACCAGAAGCTGCCACACACCCGACGCTTCCGGTTAGCTGATAGTGAGCTGCGAGCAACGGTGCCCCGGGAGGAGGGCGTGCGCCTGTGATAGTCTGTCGCATAAAGCGCGCAGGCACGCGCTGGGCGGCGCCATCGGCCCTCACCGAAGAAGGACGGGACGACGCGCACGGGATTAGGCACGGCGGCCTTGAAGAAGAGCGGCGCAGTCCTCTGCGCCGCGGCGCAGAGCTCTGCGCCGCTCTTCCGCTCCGCCTCTGCGCCCGCCATCGTCTCGCGCTGCGCACCCCACCGCGTCTGCTGCGAGTCTCTGAAGCCTGCTCCCGCGCCGCCCAGCTGCAGCAGCGCCACGGCCGCCAGCGAGCAGCCGGCAGGCCACCGCGGCAACGTGTTGTTTCCTAAGGCCTGTCTGTGCTCGAGCAGAGCAAGGGATTCCAGGTTGATTTCGTTGTGATTATGAGTTCGTGCAACTAGTTCGTGCAATGATTTCAGTTTTGTGGTCATGACGCCGCCCGGGCGAGGGCGGAGATGGGGTAGACTTCTGGTGCCTGTTTTGCTGGTCGTGGTGCCGTGCTCAGGGTTCTTCTGGCAGCCCCTGCGGTGCCTCAACGTGTCGTGGGCCGCACGGGGCCCCGCCTGCAGCGGCAATTTTTCGGCGCGGACGTGCGCGCGCTCGCAGGCCGAGATCGATGCCTATCGCGCCACGCTCGAGGCGGAGCTGAACGGTCCTTCTGCCGCACCCCACACCCACACCGTTTCCCGCACCATCTCTGTCCTGGCGCCAGGCACCGTGCCGCAGCAGCTGTGCCGTCCTGCGTCCTGCCGCTGCTCAGCCGTGCTGCGTCCTGCCACTGCTCGCCCACACCCCGCCTCTCTCGCACCGTCCTTCCGGCGCTGACCGCCCGTTGGTGGGCGGTTGGGAACAGGTGACATGCTGCCCTGCTTCGCGGATCTTCGCTCCCGGTCAGCAATTCACGCGCGCCTTTGTTTGCCGTCGGCGCGTTGGTGCTGGCGCTATGCAAAGTTGCCGGCGCGTCCTGGTTGCTCAGCCAGTGCAGCACGCGCGACACGAGCTCGTTTGCTTATGAAGCTCAGTGCCGCACTCTTCGCTCGATGCAGGCTGCCTCCGTGTCCAGACGACGAGGCGCAGCTCGCAACTCCGCAAGTGCTCAACAATTTCTGCTGCGGCAGGTGCGTCGCTCTTCTGCGCATCTCAGAGCTCGTCTGCTCCATGTTTTTCTTGTGCGCGCACGCAGTGTCCTCTGAGCTTAACGTCTTCGAACACGTTTCAATCCCATACCAGGGGGAGCACCTGCAATAGCGATGAAGACTGTGTTGGCTTAGAAAGTCTCAGCGGTTATCGTGCTCAGCCTTCTACAGTCCTTGAACTAGGAACGAGTTTCCCTTCCCCACCAAAATGGATGTTGTCTATCATTCCACTATCCAGAGGGCTGGTGCTGCAGTATGTTTGAAAGTGCGCAGACGAAGGATATTGAAATGCGAGAGCTTTTGCAGGTGGGCGTACAGCCGACTTCATCTCTGTCCGTCACAGCGCGTCGTTGGCTCTGTCCTCGGTTCTCCCTTCCCCTTTCAATTTTGTTTTGCAATTGCCTTGCGTCAGTTTTTAGATGTTTTCCATCTGGGTGGATGGATGCATGCTCGAAGGGCTTTGTGCAAGAGACATGATCGAAACCCGCCCGCTTCTGCAACGACAGACGAGTTTTTCATTCGCCTTCTGGGCTCGGCGGCGAAGTGTGTCGCAACGCATGATGGTCCTCTGGCACAACGCCCCGCACTCAAAGTAAGTCGCAAACGAGGTTTAGGATACTGCATCTACACAAATGTCAAGTCGATCCATGATGCCTGTTTGCTTCTCGCATCCCATGAAAATTGTTGTTTTTTATCACTCGAGCTGCTACAGCTTTGGACAATGCTTTTCAGCCCCCCGGTTCTCGAAAGTTGCCCGCATTTATTCTCTCTGGAGCCAGCTGATTTCTCTTTCCGATCCCTCCCCCTCCCCCCCCCCCCCATCAATGAGCGTGCACGCTTGCTCTCGCTTTCTGCCCTCTTCCTGTTCTGTCTTTCTTTGCCTCTCTTCCACTGTGTCTTTCTATAGCCTTCACGTTGGCTTTCATGAAAGCAACGCGTTTATTTTCAGCTTTACCAACACGGGCTGGGATTCAACGAGTGGACTCCAGGCAGTATTCTATTCTTCGCAGTATTTCCTTGCCGTGATCCCATTCTTGTGTGTTTAATTCAAGCCATTTATGAAAGGTCTCATTCCGCCGTGCTGACTTGGACGATATTTCGTGTTTGTTCAGTCTTTCACTACGTATCCAAATGACCTGGGCTGGGTGCATTGGTCAGGTAAAGAAAAAGTGTGTTGTTTATTGGTACTCAATTCATGTAGGTATGTAGCTGGGTGCATTGGTCAGGTATGTTAGCAAGTCAGCGCCAGAGTGTTCATAAGGCAAGCCGCATGCGACCAACGGGCGTAGCGCGCCCAAATACTCTGCCGAGGGGCAATATGTCGCCGAGGGGTAACGCGAGGCGGGCTCATTCCTGACCTACGGGGTACGGAATGTCTCTAGAGGCGCAGGCCGATGCAGTTGGGCGGGGAAATAGAATCGGCGATGTATTCACGTGTGCATGTGCGATCTTGGGACGCGTCCAGGTTGACTGCCTGCGTGCCTCTTTGCTCTTCTTCAACACCCCTCGGGAAATGTCGACCCCTTGTGTGCATGTTTCAGGCTCGTATGACCTGGTAACCGGAATGCGAAGGATATTGAGAGATGGTGTTGAAATCGCCTCTGATGCTATCTCCGGAGGATATTTGGTCTGAAGAACACACACTTGCACAAACGCACGTGGATCACAAACAGGGTGTAGCGTTGTGTAGTTTTACAGTGGATTTTGCGCATTCTATGTGTAGTTGATTGCTTTCTCTGCCCTTCCCTGTATTGGGTCGGGGAGAACAATAATCACCCCCCTGCGTCTAGGGCGGCAATTTGGACCTGCACATATCATCGGGCTCTGCTGCGAATCCCCATTGGTCAAACGGTCCCTTTCATGGTTCACTTGATGGTGGGTTGAGCTAGGGGTTTGTTGTTGTTTAGACTGATTCAGTCTGCACATATATATTAGTCTAGAGTTGATGCTGGCGTATGCGTCTCAGTGTGCTGTTGATGGTCTGTGGGTGCTCACTGTTTGGTTCACTTGATGGTGGGTTGAGCTAGGGGTTTGTTGTTGTTTAGACTGATTCAGTCTGCACATATATATTAGTCTAGAGTTGATGCTGGCGTATGCGTCTCAGTGTGCTGTTGATGGTCTGTGGGTGCTCACTGTTCATCTTCGTATGCAATGCAGACATGCGTGCATGCTCGTGTTTGTGGTAGCTTTTGTGCGAGCGCGAGTGTGCGCGTTCCCTTCACGTATGTCGATAGACTGATCGAACGTGCGCTGCATGGACCTTCAACCAGACATTTTCGTCTTCAAACGCGTGCTCACCCTCGCAGAAATAGCATTCTTGGTACGAGACAAGTCTCCACCATTCGATACCAATGCTCTCGTCCTCCACTTCACTTTTGAACAGTTCTCGCTCACAACGTCAGGTGGTCGTCTGTGCGTGTGCTCGAGCTCTCTCATGCATTGTATGTCCGAATTCAGGGCAATATCCCTGTTCTAATTTCCAATGGTCACAAACGCGGCGCGCAGGTAGCAACGTGACAACTCGAACAACAGATCTGAGTGGACAGAACAATCACGGCATCCTGTTTGGCAATTGGAACCGAAGCTTGGTATGCAGTACACACACGTCTGCCATCTCTGTCCCTCCCCTCCCTTTTACGGCGGCCTACCTACTGCTGCCTCATTCCTGGCTTCTATTCCTTCTCCTGCCCGCTCTCTTTGTGTCTTTCTCCTTCCCCCTCGCAATCGTTCTTTCTTTGTGTTTGAGTGTGATGTTTTGAGTACTTGTTTGGCATCCGCAATCCAGACTGCTGCGTAAAGATGAGGAAATTAATGCTCGAGTGTGTGAGAGAGAGATAGCGACAGCATCTCATTCAGTAACCTGAATGAGGGGTTGGATCTTCTTGACTCCAGCAACAGGCTTGCATGCACACACCAACAAGTATACACGCAAACACACACTTTCCTTTTATCATTCCAGCTACCACTCTTGGAGGATAGAGTGCCGATGAGTGTGACGTGTGCTACAAGCCCGCACCAGTCGACTGAAGCCTGCGAGAGGACGCAAGATCCATTTGAAAAGGGCGCCTGTGTTGACCTCGCTGGCATTGAACTCCATGTCGGGGTGAGTCTGTAGTGCGTTGTCTTCATGTGGACATGACTATTCAGGATTCGAGCCCTTGGGTGCTGCGGTTGTGTGAAGGCTTATGCGAATGGCTTGTGATGACAACCACGGCATGCGTGATAGATGTCAAGAGTACACGTTGATGATGAGATAACACGAGGTTCATCATGATTGGATCATGATTGCACGCTTGTCCTCCCGCACCTCCACCACTTCTATCCACTGCCTCGCCCTGTCTCTCACCCAGACTGGAGAGACGAAATTATCAGATTTGACCCTGCCATCAGACTATCAGTTCCCGTCTCCCGACCAGCACCCCGGCCTCATTGCCTTGAAAAAACTGGTGCCCGCATACAAAGCCTGCTCGCGCGCACACACAAAGTACACACGCAACTATGTATACAAACAACACCCCAACAGAAATGTCAGCGCCTTGGCCTCGATATTGCATGATATGTGTATCTACGTGATTTGTAGTGTGAGTGCGAGTGTGTGCCTGTGCGCGCGTAAAATTAAGAACAATTCTTCTTACCTGGACGTCTTGCCTTTCCTTGTTTCTCCTCCGATATCAGTGCACGAACATGTGCGATCAATTGAAAGATTCATTGTCAGCTACCGGTTGCGAACTGCAAATTACTGCTTCCTCTGCCTCGTAAGTTTTGTCCTGAGCTCCCGTAGAGATTTCCGGAGTGAGAGGCATGTATGCATGCATGCATGCAGGCAGGTAGGGGCGGATAGATGAACGAACACTCGTCTGATGCTGTCCAGAATCTCGTGACAGTCGGATCTATGGCCCACATGATTCAGGGGTCGGAGGGGGAGACAGAGAGATTTTACCCGTGTGGGATGTGTTGGGCAGGTGCTGGGGACACGCGAGTGACAGTATAGACAAAGGCAGAGGCACCTTTACGGCGCCTGGCCAACAATATTGCTGGTCTGCCAACGTGATTGCCTCAGGTACGATCAACTGTCTGCCAGCTGAACCCAATTTGATCCCGAAACCTGAAACCGAGCTTGCTGTTGACTGCTGGGGCACACCAGTAGGTGGCACAAGCAACAAACCCGAACCCTTGCGCCCAAAGGCCACAATCGAAATGCTGAGTCTGAATGCCTTCAGGTCTGGAGCTTCCTCCCGCAGGCGGCCGATCGTTGCCAGGGCCTGGTATGTCCCACACTCCTGCACCCCAATCACAAATCTCTAAAGCCTACAAACATGCAACCAGCGCCCCGCATCCACGAATTCCAACAGTTGGAACTCCAACAAGACAGGGAGGGAAGGAGAAGGGTTTATTCAGAGCAGATAGCAATGAATGAGGTGGGTGACGAGGCGGTAAGGAGAAGAGAACCGCTGCTTACGTGTCCGTCTCGGTTGATTCCTGTTTGATCAGTGATGACTGGAATATTTTCTTGTCGCATCTGTATATCTTGTCGCATCTGATTCTGTTTGCACCTTTTCAGGGGGGTGGACACACGGCCTATCTAGATTATCACCGTCTTGTTTCCCTCGCCATTTCGATGATAGGACATTTCAGGTCTAGTGCTTGATACACACACACACACACACACACACACAAAAACACCCGTATATAGCAAACAGAGAGACGGTACGTACGCTGGGATGATACTGACATGTTTTGATGTTTCTGTGTTCTCGCTCTGTCTCTCCCGCCCTCCCCATCTCCCCGTCTTTTCTCGCGTGCACGCGCCAACGCACGCGCTTTGCAACCTTTTCCCTCACTCTTCATGCAGTGTATGTTCCGGTCTATTTGTGGCTCTGCATACGACACCATCAAGCCGCCATGAAAGCCCAAAGATCTGTAGGAAACCGTTCAAAGATGTACAAAAGAACCATGAGGAAACCAGCCACGACAACGCGCAGGTTTGCGTTGCGCCGGCTTCGCAAAGCGAATTTATTTCGTCGTTTGCAATGCGACATCCCAGTATTGAACACATGAACCTATCGTCACAGAGTTTCTCCTCAGCACTACTCAAGTGTCAAGTTGCCGGGTGAGAGATCATTGCGTTGCTGTGCGTCGCTTGTTGCTGGCAGAGAGAGAGAGAGCGAGAGAGCGAGAGAGAAGTTTATTGACAATCAAATAGATGACTTAAGGTCGGTAAGTACAACGCCTCTTGCGGGTGACACCGCCGCTGGGCACCTCTCCCCGCCAGCCACCACCCTCTCTTCCTTCCCCTCCTCTTCCTGCCTCTCTTCCTTCCCTCCACGAATTTCTAAACCACAAGTACAACCCTGATGCACCCCCCCCACACACACTCCCGCCCACACGGCACGAACTCGTCAGTCGCCGCCGCCCCTCCATGCCATCCTGCTCTTCCTCCACTTTGTTGGCATGCCGCAAATTTAGCCACGTGACTAAGCGCGCAGCCACGTAACATACAGGTCTCTTTTGCCTCTAAGAAGGTCTCTTTTGCCTCCAAGTAGGTCTGTGCCTCCTATTAGGTCTCTTTTTCCTTTAAGTACAGACAGGTCTCTTTTGCCTCTAAGTAGGTCTCTTGTGCCTTCTTGTCCCTATATAATAGATCACGTGACTGAGTGCGAGTTCCGTGCATGTGCCGCATCAGGTGGCGCCACATGAGCACACGTAGGCATGCCGCGCAGCTAAGACTTGATACTGAGATAGCGCACAACTGCCACTTGAGATGCGTAGCATACAGGTCTCTTTTGCCTCTAAGTACATACAGGTCTCCTTTGCCTCTAAGCAGGTCTCTTACTGAGATACGAGGCGAGCTCTTTTGACGCCAAGTAGCTGGCACTTACAGGTCTCTTTTGCAACTACAGGTCTCTTTTGCAACTAGCTAGCACTTCATGCCAGATTGCCCCGCCTCATCCCCAGAAACCCCCCCCGCCGCTGTTCCCATGTCAGCCGTGCCCCCCCCTGCCCCTGTGGAACTGTAGGGAGAGCAGTCGCGAACTGTAGTAGAGCAGTCACTGAATGGCGCGCTAGACCATTGTTGTGTACCAGAAGACCATTGTTGTGTACTAGGCTGCGCCACCGCAGCCGA
>Ga0315899_10003733_pt1 | contig 16553 bp, 13 predicted proteins | sample LakEriMetagenome_2_FD_203518 | JGI IMG/M metagenome (GOLD analysis project Ga0315899, IMG submission 203518) | Freshwater fungal communities from buoy surface, Lake Erie, Ohio, United States - Buoy 4 MA112 | ecosystem: Environmental > Aquatic > Freshwater > Lake | place: USA: Lake Erie, Ohio... | reverse complement strand
ACGCGGCCGCGTGCACCAGCTTCCGCGCCTGCTTCTGCTTCGGTGCCATTTTCCGCTCCACCTGGTTTAGCGCCTTGACAGCGTCCTGCGCCTCCCTAGTCAGGGTGGCTGCCTTGCGCTCCAGCACTGCCAGCATTCCCGTGCCTGCGGTTGCCTTGGCAGCGGCGGGAGGCGCTACCTGGGCAGTGGGAGCCTCTGTGGAATTCGTCGCTGTGGAATTGTCATCTTCATCCCTGCCGAGCAGAGATTTTTTTATTGCATGACACGCAACGTGCGCGCAAAGCGGTCAGCTGGCCAAGAACGAGAATGAAGGTATTTGATATGCACATGCTTTCTCATACACTAGAGCAGACATGCAGTAGTGTTGAGGCTGTAGACTAATGACTAGACAACGAAAATCCCAGGCGCAGACAAGGACAGAGTGTAAACGAACGGAGGGCAGAAAAAAAGCAGGGGACTGACCCGAGAAAAACGGGCCAGTGGTTGTGGCCGTCGAGCTCCATGTTGATCTCAGCGTTGCCCTTGCGCGAATACGGCGAGCCAGGATCAGGCCTGTAGTACTCCTCGTCCTCCTCCGCACCCGCCTCCCCTTCGGCCCCAGAAGCCTCAGTCGAATTCCCTTGGGTCTCGTTCCCATCCAGCATGGCCAACGCCGGCCCCGACTCACCAATCGAGGACCCCGCGCCAATCACCGTCCCACCACCCATCCTTTTCACACTTTGCAGCGTCACGGCCTTGCCAATGGTGACATCTCTGCCAATCACGGCGCCGACGCCGATGACCGAGCCGTCGCCCACCTTGGAGTTGTCACCGATGTTTGCACCGGCGGCCAGCTTGGTGCCGGGTGCAAGAACTGTGCCCTTGCCCAGCTTCGCCTTCTGCTCCCGCCCACGCACTCGAAGCACGTCAGGGGATGCACGACTGTATGTGTGTGTGTGGCGCGTGCATCCTCGCGTACATACAAACGGTCAAGAACAACGACAAATACATACATCATGCATACCTTGCCAAACTCGACGTCCTCGTCAACCTGGTTGTCCGTACCCAGCACCGCCAACTCCTTGAACTTGCTCCCCTTGCCGATCTGCACACACGGGGAAACAAACACACACACAGGCTCATGTTCAGGTTCATAATGTCAACATGCATACATCTGGAGTGCGTGTGTGTGTAAGTGTGCGTGTGTGCGTGTGTGCGTGTGTGCGTGTTTGTGTACGTGAACTTGTGTTCGCACTTGTGTATGTGCCCAGCACAGCAGCTGACAAGCACTAAGAACCAAGACCATCTCAACAAGAACCAAAACCATCTCGACAATACAATACCTTGTTATTGTCGCCAAGCTTCACCCCCCTCCCAAACACCGTGCCCTCCTCGAATTCGTTTTTGTCTCCAAAAGTCACGTCCATGCCGAAGCGTGCACCCTTGCCAAACTTGTTCTCGTCTGCTCAAACAGAGACACAGACAGACACATACATGAGTGACGCACAAGAGATACATGGCAACGTTTGCTCCCGGAGCTCACTGTCTGGCGCTTTCACATGCATCATGCTGCCGCGTGCATCGGCGGCTGTGGGGGAGGGATATGCGTGCGGCCGTAGGTAAGGGATGCGTGCGCCGTGATCCGGAGAGGGGGCATACTTCCAAACTTGGTCAGGTCACCGAAGGTGTCGTCAGCACCGAACACCGCGCTGTCGCCAAAAGTGGTGCCGGCGGCAAAATCCATATTGGGGCCGAAGGTCACGCCGCTGGCATACACAGGTCCGCTGTTGGACGATGAGGACCCCTCGCCCGCTCCCCCCCTGCCGATGCAAGACTCCATCTGCGCGGCCAGCTGTTTTTTGGCACAGGAGCACCAGTGGTCGGGGTCATCGTAGCCCGAGGTGCCTTGCGCCTCGGCCATCTTGGCTCCACATCGCACGAATTTGGCATCTTGCGCCGCACCAGCTTGTTCTTTACAGCTGCGCGACTGCATGCAGGAGATACCATCGGAGCTGAGGCACTCTACATCGCACGTGGCCCCCACGCGGACGGGCGCAGAAGTGCAGCCCTCAGCCTGGCACATCCAGCCCAAAAATCCCCGGTCGCCAAAGGCTTTCGCAACCATGGTGGTCGGCACTTCAACGAGCGCAACCTTGCTTACACTGGCCTTGGGTGCGGCGCCAGTGCGGACACTGGCACCCAAGGCCAGTGCGGCCGCTTTAGCGTTTAAAGGCTTATCTGACTCCACCAGCGCCAGCGACGTGAGGCGCGCTTTGCCGTCCTGTGCAAGGGCGGCATAGCTGCGCTGATGTTGGTGAGCAGCGGCCGCACGCGCCGACAGCGCCGCAACGCTCTTGGGGTGCTGCTTCATAACGCCGTAGTGCATGTACGACTCGCCGCCCCCGGCCGGGTACCAGGCGCCGCAGCAGTCATTCGAGATTTCCTCACAGGCAAACCCGCAGCAGCACGCGCCCGAGCCCACTGAATCCGAGGCCGTGATCTGCGCGGCCCCCGGCTCTGGCAGAAACTTGGTCATGTTGGATCCCCCGACGTGAGACTGCCAGTACACGGAGCTCTCGTTCTGCCCCAACTCAGCCCACCATGTCTCAAAGTCGAACTGGGGAGAATTCGGATCTCCGGATTTGTTGGCAGCCAATTGGAACATCTTCACTTTCTGCGAGCTCAGCCGTATGGTGCTGGCGTGCTTGTGCAGGGCCGCTTCATCACGTGACAGGGACTCTTGCGCCAAGCGCGCATTGGCGCGTGCGCGCAGCGGGGTCGTCTCACGCGAGAAACTCTGCATCCACCTCCCCAGATTCACTGACGCATGTCGGTCCAGCCACCTGCCCAGGATGTTGTCAGACTTGGCCTGCTTGTCCTGCTTGTCCTGCGCGGAGGATTCGCCCTCTTCTTGCACCAGCCACGTGTCGAGATCCTTCGAGGTCTTGGAGTCGAGGTAGCGCGACACGTCCTCCATCATCATACCATCTACCGTGCCCGATACAGCATCGGCATAGGCCAGAGACAAAAAGTCCGCGTGCGGCTCTTGCGCAAGCCATCCATCCAAGTGGAAGCGCTCTGCCAGGCGCGATTGCTTTGCACCCTGCTTGACAACATGCTTGGCAGCCTGATGAACCGGCGCCTTGAGGGCCGGCGGCACTTCTCCTTCCCGGAGCTTCTTGAGCAGACTGTGCTCTTCGATATCGCGAACTACCTCCCACAAGAGCACCGCCCGCACCATGTCGGCGCGCTCGAACAACCCGGTATAGTTCTTGTGATTAGCGTACCACACCTCCGTGTTCATCTCCGGGCCGCCGTAGTTCTTGTGCTCCTCATACCACTTAGCCACATCCGGAGTGTAGTTCTTGTGATTAGCGTACCACACCTCCGTGTTCATCTCCGGGCCGCCGTAGTTCTTGTGCTCCTCATACCACTTAGCCACATCCGGAGTGTAGTTCTTGTGATTAGCGTACCACACCTCCGTGTTCATCTCCGGGCCGCCGTAGTTCTTGTGCGCCTGATACCACTTAGCCACATCCGGAGTGTAGTTCTTGTGGTTAGCGTACCACGTCTCCGTGTTCATCTCTGGACCGCCGTAGCTTTTGTGCTGTTGGTACCAGGCCTCGACAGTGTCCATAAGGATCTGCATCTCCAGCTTCTGCAGTGACGCCCCCGTGTGTCCGCGGTTCTTCTTGAACCAGCCATGGGCCGCCGCGAGCTGGTCGTGATGGCGGAATTGGGCCATCCAGCACTCGAGCCCACAGCGCGACTCCTCGTCACTGTAGCCATCTAGGCGAGAGCTGATCTCTGCCAGCGCCTCCAAGCGGGTGTGCCTCTCCTTCATCTCGGCGAGGCGCTGGACGTGCATTGGGGCATCCTTGTCCTTCATCTCGGCCCTCACGTTGTATTTATCCAACCAATCTGCCCAACTGAAGTTGTGGTAATTCTTGTTCTCCGCGTACCACTTGTCGGTGTCGACGCCTCCAAACAGGGAAACATTCTTGTGCTTCTCGTACCACGCAGCCACACTCGGGGTGTAATTCCTCACACCAGCGTACCACTTGGCGGTGTCTGGCTGATAATTCTTGTGCTCCGCGTACCACTTGTCGGTGTCGACGCCTCCATATTTGCTAACATTCTTGTGCTCCTCATACCACTTAGCCACACTCGGGGTGTAGTTCCTCACAGTGGCATACCACTTGGCAGTGTCTGGCGTGTAGTTCTTGTGCTCTGCGTACCACTGGGCATGGCTGAATTTGTGTGAAGTTCTCTTCGACTTGTACCAGTCCTCGACGTCCTCTGGGTCTGTTTTCGATGCCAGCCAACACTCGAAGGTGGTGGCCATCTTTCCTGAACATCCTGAAGCAGCACTGCTGGTGCTCTCGGTGCTGCTGTTGCTGTTGCTGTTGCTGCTGCTGTTGCTGTCAGCGCTCTCATTTGCGGCTTGCAGCATCGTCGTCTTTTGCTTCAGCAGCATTGTCATATCCGACCGCGGTGCGCGCTGAAGCCGCTGAGCGTGCAGCACAGCATCCGACTTCGGGCCTGCCCCGGCATGGACTGTCCTGTGCTTTACATCTACATTGGCGGCCCTGGCGAGCAGCAAGTCCGCTTTGCGCCACGGCTCGGCCCCGGAGGCCTGCACCACAGAGCGCCGCATGCAGAGTGCGTCAGCCACACACGCACATGCAACTGCCGTCAGGCGCACATGAGCCCTCGGGCGGTCCTCCCTGCACACATTCCTCTCGCACCTACGCCGCGCCGCGCCCTTCCGCACGGAAGCGCCTTTGGGCGCACGATGGCACGAGATGCTGCGGCGGGCGCACTAACCGTGAGCACGCACACGACGCCGACGACACCGATAAAGCAGGCGACGTAGCGCAAAGCCCGTCCGAGCGCGTGGCCTGCCCAAGGCACCTCTGTCAGAACTCAGAACTGACGTGCGAGCTGCGGCGTTGACGCAAGCCTGTGCTGAGCATACCGTCCGGCTCGCGGCGGTTGGCGCCTGACTCCCCCGGTCCGCGGAGGTCCTCATAGTCATCCACGTGCCTGCCCCCCGCCATCATCCGCGGCCAGGGGGTAGACGCTGTCCTCCTGGGCGCTGTCCTCCTGGGCGCTGTCCGACCGATCTAAATCCGCATCCGAAAAACGGTTTTTGGCACTGCCTCCATGGGAGTAGCGTTTTTCGTTTTGTTGAGATACAGACTTTCACACTGGGTTGGTGCAAACGCCAAACGCAGCAAACGGTTTTCGTCAGCAAACGGAGCAAAAACGGAGCAAAAAGTTTTTTCGTGGGGGTACTGTACGTGTGGGTGGGAACGGGGAGGACTCCGTTGGCTTTGAGAAATAAAGAAACTTTTGTGCCAGGAGATTTGCAGTGTTTGAACCATCGTTCTTGCGAGAGTGTTCTCCTCATCCCCCTCGGGTCCCCCCAGGCCCACGATCATCACCACTGAGCACCACTCATGGGAGCAAACAGTCGAGCAAACGGTTTTCGTCAGCAAACGGAACAAAAACGGACCAAACGCAAACCCCCTTTTGCGTTTGCACCAACCCAGCTTTCACACGGCTGAACTGTTGGCACAGTGCGTGTGGGGACCGACATGCACGGCCGGCAGATGCCCCATCCCTTGCCCGCGGTGATTGTCGCGCGCGGGTGTCTGTACCTCGGTACTGAGATCGCTAACTCGCCCTGCAGCTGGTGCGCAGGCAACATGTCCCCCCCTGGCCTGCCGCCGGGGGACCGTCGTCACCTGCTCCAGGACCATCTACCCCACGGCCGCACGGTTGCAGGTGCGGGCGTGCCTCGTTGTGCTGGGCACGGGCATGGGCGGGCGTGCCGCGTTGTGCGCGCACGGGCGCGCCATGCCTGTGACGCGTTTGCAAGCGAGTCCTGCTGCAGATGCCCCATCAAGTGCCCGCCGTCTGTGCCGTGCTGATGCGCGGAGCATCGGTGAGGGCGCCGCTGCACGGACGAAGAGGGAGAGAGTTGGTCGGGCCGGGGACATCGCGGATGCGCGTGCCGTTGTTTGTCGCATGCGGGTGTCCGTACTCCTGTTCTGGGATCGCTAACTCGCCCTGCATTGCGCGGTGTTGGTGGGAGGTTTCAGGTCCAAGGTCGCATCCGGAGGCGCCTGCAGACAGAGTCGACGAGGCAATTGGAAGTTTGCCCCACCGAGCTCGCTTAGCAAAATAAGACAGCAGTGTACAACGCAATACGCTTTCCGGGCAAGGTTCGACGCAAGACCGTCAAAAATCTTGGCAACCCGGCGATCGTACAACCTGTGTGCGCTGTAATAGGACCATATTCAATCACGTGGCGACGCAGGGAGCATGATTGAGCGCCGCCTTCTTTCTGGCGAATTGTGCATGCGCGCCCTCCTCACGACAGAGGCACCGGCACGCACGCTCACGCTCGCACCCTCTGCCGCTCTCCCTCCCTCCCACCTCTCTTGTACACGTGACTTGCGTGTGAATCTGGTGCGCCCCGCATGCAACTTGATCCTCAACTCTTGGCCTCCCAGTGAGACGTGGCGCAAGCCCACGCACGTCACGGCCCCTCGTCGTGACACCCACTGGCAATCCTCGCCTTATGTAGCAAGTCTCTTTCAAAGTTCAAGTTTGCCTCTATAGCCACGCACTGTAGTATCATTCAAGTTGAATACGAATAAATCCTCTTCCTCCTCCTCATCCTCCTCTCCTCCACCGTGACGCTCATGAACGCCGACGGTCCGAGTGTGTGTTGAGTCAAACTTTGAATCCGCCGCAAATTTCGTTGGTTGTATTGTGTGTGTGTTTATTCGGTTTTCAAAATTTGCCACTAAAAAGTTAGTAAAAATACAATCATGGCCGGCGCGGTTCCTAGAACATCTTGGACCCGGTATTTAACTGATGACGGAGGCTGAACTGCCCGGAAGCGGGGCGGTGAAATGGTGACGCAATAGAGATGAAGAGACAGGAGTGGACCTCGGCAGCCGAGCCCTACCCCACGCGCTCTGGTTCCAGTGTGGCGAAAAGTAAGGAAGGAGGGGAGGACAACGACCGGGGCAACGATGTCGAACCACGGTGATGGCCCGCTGTTTCCGCCCGCTCGCCCGAGTCTGTGCGCCCTGCGCGCTCGCTTGCGCTCGAAACTGCCTCGGACGACTGTGTAACGCTGCTGCGGAACCGCAGGCGGAACTCCGAATTCCGGTCTAAGGCCAAGGCTATCGGCCGCGCCTTGGTCTTCGGCGCGTCGGGTATGTTCACGCAAAATCGAATCACAGAAGACGAACCGTCCATCCAAGACAAGGTCAGCTGGGCCGACGTGCTGTCCGAGCTGCGGCGGGAGCGATCTCGAAAAATCGCAATCAAGGTACCCGTGTCCTGCGCGAGATGCGGGTGGCTGCTCTCAGCTCGCTGCGGGCTTTGTGCCGAGTGCCGACGGAGCGAATTCTCATGTGCAGGAGGAGGCGTATATCAACCCGTCCCTTTTCTGTTTAAGCAATGTCAACCCGGTTCGCGTGGTCATGATCAAGCTCGAGCAGTATGACCGCCACCCAACTGTTTTGACTCATGCTCGTGCAAATCCTGCCCGCGTCGTCCTTACTCACTCAGTCGCTCCCCCAACCCCGGCCACGGCTGTGAATTTCTTCACACAACGCAGGTGGCCGGTCTTCAGACACTTCATTTTGGTGGCGATTGTGGTGAACTGCATTTTGCTCACGTACGAGGATCCTGTCTGCAAATGCGCAGCGGGGATGGGGCAAGACAAGTGCACAGAAAGAGAGTTCTTTTTGCGGGTAAGCTCCCTTGGCCATGGAGCATTCTGCTTCGAATCTCCTCTTTGCCATTGCGCATGTGTTTTGCTTCACGTGTTGCTCATATACGTGGTCATTGTGGTGCTGCAGACCTTGTACGTGGGTGCTTTCGGGTCAGACAGCTCCTCGATCGGCATAGACTGCGGGTCGCAGGAGCAGAAAGACTCGATGTTGTGGGTCGGGGAGATCGTGTTCACGATCATTTTCCTGGTGGAGATGCTAATCAAGATCATAGCGAGGGGATTCTTCATGCACAAGCACGCATACTTGCGTGACCGTATGAATTGGTTGGACTTCGTCGTCGTCGGAGCAGGAACAACTTCAGTAACATTGCAATTGATGGCACTGCCCCCGAACAATTTCACCCAGGTGGAATCCCAATCCCAACCATTTCGTATGATGCAAACAATATGTCGGCAGCGCCGATCGGCAGCGCCGACGGGCACGCCCACTACAGCGACCCCGTTCGGAGCCGGATGCGGCCTTCATTCCTCAGCGCTGCCGAGGAACTTGCTTTGCATTTCTGGGCAGTGGCCGTGGAAGGCACATGCATGTCTCAGCTGCTGCGTATAAATGCGTTTTGCATTCCGGTGCCTAGGAACCTGGTGCCCCCGGGTTGCTTGTGGCGGTCGGCGCTGCCGACGTGGCCCAAGCGTGAGCCCACAATTGTTTGCCACGCCCTGAGCCTGGGTTGGTCGCTGATGCGTTTGTGCCCGGCCAGTCCTCTGTATGTGTTCCTTGAGCCCGTGCCTCCTCTAATCGATTGCTTTTTCGCCTTCTAATCACCCATGGCGTGCGGTGTTGCAGTTTCTGCGCTCGTTTCGTGTTCTACGCCCTTTAAGAACAATGACTCGGCTGCCTGGGATGAAGCCCCTCATCAAGACGATTGTCCAAGCGGTAGGAGCTTTACAAAGTGTGCTCTTACTCTTGATCTTTGGGTTTGTTCTCTTCGGAATTTTTGGGCTCGACATTCTGAAAGGGGGGATGAGGGGGCGATGCTACGTCGATCCTACAAACAACCAATTTACAAGTTCTGTATACTCCAGATTAATCAGCCAGCAGACTCCGTTCTTGGCAGAGGCACGGTCTGGCACCATTTGTGCACCATCAGGTTGGGTCAGAAGCGAGGGCAATTTTCTTGGTGGCGTGGGCTGTGACCAGGTGGTTTTGGAGGGTATTTATTACAACGTAACATGCAGCCGCAAGAAGTGGTGTCAGCATCAGAAGAGTATAAAGGATCCAACCAAGTGGGGTGAGTGGTGCACGTACGACTACAATCCAAACCCTTTTGACATTGGCGCTGGCTGGTTCAGTTACGATAATTTTTGGGGGAGCTTTCTTTGCATATTTCAGACGCTTACCCTCGAGGGATGGGTGGACTTGATGTACAGTATCGGCGATGGTGTGAGCATATGGGGCTCCAGGATCTTCCATGTGATGTGGGTTGTTCTTGGAAGTTTAATTATAATACAACTGGTCCTCGCTCAGCTATCGATTTCATATACACAGGCTACCGATGAGGTCAGACACAATGACGCAAGGGAGGCGCTGAGTTTGCAGGCGATCTTGAGAGAGGAAGATCGAGAGAAGCGCGCTGACCGGCAACGACGCGTCGAAGAGTCCGAATCTCCCAGCAGACTTATTCATATAGAAAATGGAACTAAAAGCGGGGACCAAACGATTGTGACCAATACACAGATGTATTATTCGCTATGGAAGGCAGCCCGCAGCCATACCAGGATTATTGTGAAGAGTCAAATATTTTCAGACTTTATTACCGTTGCAATTATATTGAACACGATCAACATGATTATCTTTACCTGGCACGACCAAAACTATTTCGAAGATCAGATATGTAAGCGACGCTGTGAACTTGATGCCCACTTACCAGCTGGTTCCAGTGACGATTGCTCAGGTCCGCTCTTCAATCACACATTCGTCTCAGACGGGAGCCGTGGTCGACAGCGTCTTCGGCAAGAGAATTTTTGCTTCCTTGAGAATTCTGCAGATAAAAAATTTGCTTCCTGGAGTAAGTTCAAGGGAGCAAACTGTTCAAGATATACTGATGAAGCTGAGTGCAATAAGCTGCATCTGGGCGCGCCGGGGACGGGTTGTTGGTGGAAGGACAATTCTTGTCAACTTGGACTCTACACAGCATCAGAATTTGCAGTAATAGACACTGTTAGCCCGGCTCTTGGCTCAGGCACTTTGATGCCGTCAAGCGACAGGTCGGATGCAACTTTACGGCTATCCTTACGGCACTTCTGTGGCGAGTCTATCGCTGACTTCCAATTGCTTTGTCCGCAGTACCGGGAGGACTGGCAGCCTGTATCTGATGTCATCAATGTGGTCTTGACAGTGACTTTCATATTTGAGGCTGTTAGCAAGCTCTTTGGCCTTGGTCCGCGTGAATATTTTTCTGAAATGTTCAACATAGTCGACTTCCTCATTGTGGTGGCAAGCATACTGGAAATGGCACAGCTGGGTATGACAGATGTATCAGTATTTCGTATACTTCGACTGACGCGTCTTTTTAAGCTGATGAAGCGGATGCCAGAAGTGCAAAAGACCTTTCGTGCGCTCATGGTTGCCCTGCGATCCATGACTCCTCTTATTGTTGTTCTTTTCATCTTCATTTTCATGGCATCTGCGTTGATGATGACCATGTTTGCTAATTCATTTCGCTTCAACAAGACCGATTGGCCACGAAGTAATTTCGACTCGTTCTTTATGAGTGAACGCGGCCACGGTGCCTTCACGACTGTGTATCAGATGTTGACGACAGAGAATTGGAACATTATCTTGTTCAACTGCATGCGAACGAGTTCCCCTGGTGATTGGGGTGAAGATAGTTTTAGCTCTGTGTTCTTGTTCGCTCTGCCGAGTATTTTCATAGTCTTGGTTGGCAACTACATTTTTATTAATCTGTTTATCTCCATTCTGCTCGAAGGATTCGATGAGAGTAACGAGTCTGATGACGCGGGTGAAGAAGGGCCGAAAGAAAGTGCTGGGCCGAAAGAAAATTCTCAGCAGAGGAAAGTCAGAGCTCTTGTTCGCAGGTTGAGTGGGCAGTCCTTCAGGATCAAGCCAGCTTCAAATGTTGAGAAAATGAAAGGTGAGGACCAGACCGAGGACGGGAAAGAGGGCGCAGGACTGCGGCAAGTGATGGGCTATTTGGGCAAACCTCTGACGTATCCAGCGGACAAGTCTTTTGGAGTTTTTGCGACCGACAATCCCGTGCGAATTTTGGCAGGCTCGATTTGCCAACATTCCCTCTTCGACCATGTGTTCATTTTGCTGTGCATATTGATCACGACAATCCTCCTTCTTTTTGAAAAACCTGAGTGGAGTCTCGTTTCCTCCACTTGCCCTCGACCGCCGGAGAATCTCGATTGCAGCGGGTTGTCTCCCGGCCATGAGATAACAAACTGCCAATATCATGCAAGACATCCGGACTTTGGAAGGGTTTGGAAGCCATGCAATCATACCGAACCTGGAGAAGTTGCACCCTGCTGCCGCGATGTAGTGCTGGTTGAAGCCTTCGCAATCACTGACAAAATTTTCAGCACAATCTTCTTAATCGAGATGGTTCTGAAAATGTTGACAAGCGGATTATTTTTGCATGAACACTCGTACCTGAGGGATTCTTGGAACGTTCTGGACTGCCTCGTTTCCATTTTGGGCATGATCAGCGCATTCGGAGATGGCGACGAGTTCAAGAGTTTGAAGGTGCTGAGGGTAGTGCGCGCCCTGAGACCGCTTCGGGTAGTTCGCAGACATCCAAATTTAAGGGTGGCTGTATTAGGGCTCATGTCGAGTGTCCCCGCGATCGTGAACGTGATGCCTCTTCTTATTTTTTGGTATACTCTGTACGCGATGCTGGGGGTTTCGCTGTATAAGGGGCAGTTGTACAGCTGTTACAACTCGCAGGACATGAGGAGCGTTGGGGTGGCCGCTAGCCAAGAAGGTCCTCGCTGGGAGCCTACAATAGCGCTGGCAGGTCCTGAAGCTGTGCCAACCATTATTGAGTGCGTAACTGCTGGCAATGGCGATACTGTTTGGAGCTCGAAACCGTATTCTTTTAACAATTACTTTGCTGGATTTCTCACCCTTTGGGAAATGGCGACAACTGAAGGTTGGTTGGACGTGATGGCGGGACTCACTGATTCCTCCAGCTTTCCGGGCGTCACCCCACTGCCCAATCTGAACCCCTTCTTGCCAACACTCTTCTGCATGGTGCAGATTTTTTTTGGCTCATTCATCTTCATGAATGTCATCATTTCTAAGGTAATCAACAATTACACAAAAGTGAGAATGGCAAACAATGGTGAGACATTGTTCATCACGAAGGAGCAAAAAGAGTGGAAATCAACGCGGATGTTGATCATGAAATTGAAGCCCAGAGTGCGGGTTGAGGGACCCAAGAATAAGATCCGCAGATTTATGTTCGAGCTGTCCTTACATTACAGATTCGAAATGCTCATCACGATGTGCATTGTATTGAATATTCTGAGCATGATGGTCGACTCACTTGAGTACGAGGCGCTGGAATGCTTCACAGCAACCCTGTTTTGGATCAACGTTGTTTTCACTCTCATTTTCCTGACTGAAGCGGGCATTAAGTTAACTGGGCTCGGGCCCCGATGGTATTTTCTTGATTCTTGGAACATCTTAGATTTCATCGTCGTCATTTTCTCCATCATCATTGTGGTCCTGGATATTCAATCCCAGGAATATTTGTGCCAAGCACAAGTCGGCGAGGGATTTTCCGCTATTCGCGTTCTTCGGGTGACCGCCCCCTCCTTTTGCCATTCCGTGCCCACTCCTAAGATATAGTGCGATGCCAAACGTTCGCTAGAACCCCAGGCATTTCACCGATTCGTCCCGATGAGGGCCGGCTCTGACACTGTCTGCCTGTCATACTGGCACACGGCCCATGCCGCTGTGGCCGCCCTTCAATATATGCTGCAACAGTGTCTCCGCATCCTGAGGGTCCTCCGACTAATCCGACGGCTCCCAGCATTACGAGTCATGATTACGACATTCTATATATCGCTTCCGGCCGTCGTGAACTTCGGAGGTTCCATGAATCTCCTCGCCTTTTTTCCCGTGTAAATGCTCTGTCTGCAAACATGCTTGGAGTTCTTGCAGAGTTGCCATGGCTCCCATTTCTTTATTACGCAAACGGTGATGCTTTCCTTATTCACCGTGGCCTTCATTGTTTCCTGATCATTTCTGCGTGATTATGATTCTCGGATGGTTTTTTTTATACCTTTCAAAGAGGCAAATTGGAATTATCGAACTGTATGTTGCTAACTCTTCATGATTTTGGAACAGCGCTCATTCTTTTGATTCTTTGCATCTTCTCGGTGCTCGGTGAGATCCCTGCCCTCCTCCCCATTCAAGAGACAATACTGTGTTGACTATGCAGATGACGTGGCCCTGTTTTCGGCTTGTGTCCTTTGTTGGTGTTTTTCAAAGTGTGGGAATCGATTCGATTGACACCAATGGTATCATTTGCATTGCAGGCATGTGGCTCTTTTTCAACGTCAATCTTGAACAAGATGAAGGAGCCTTTATGGACGATAATGTTAGCTACCGGCATTTTGATTCCGCATTCTTTTCACTGTTTCGTCAGGTACTACTGGTCTGAAAAAAAAACACATGCATACGTAAAAATACGCATACCGTATCTATCGTCGTACTTCGAATGATATTTACTTCCTGAAGAAATTATCCATTTCGGGCACACTGCAATTCAACGTGATTGGTTTTCTGACGGGGAATCGACAGACAACTGGAGAGGCCTGGAATGGACTTATGTACTACTGCGCAGAATCAGACAAGTACCTGGCTTGCGCGCAAACCCAAGAATATTGGCTGGTGAGTCCATGCTTGAAAATGCGTCAACACGTAAAGAAAAGGACCAGAACCGTGTTTGTTAGCACATTCTGACTGCCGCTTGTTGATGTGGGAAGATGGAGGGATGCGCCATGCAAGCGGCCGGCTATGCGTACCATATATTGTGGAATGTCTTTGCCGCCTACGCCATGATCCAGCTGTTTACAGGTGTGTCACGTGTGCGCATGGGTTGTCGCTTCCCGGCGAGTTTTCTTATCCCTCTGGGCATTTCCTAGTTTGATTTTTTCCTGGCTTTTTGTACCACAGCGGTGATCTTGGAAAATTTTATTGAAGTCGTGACTGGCGATTCAACCGACCAGGACAAATTCAATGAGTTTGTTGAAGTATGGACCAAGCTCGATCCTGATGCGGGTGTGTCATTTGCAACTTCAGGCTCGAATGTTAACAACACAACGTGGGTTGAATGTTGTTTACAACTTGAACGTTTCTAACTCACATCTTTCCCTGCCCGTTCTCGATTTGACAGCTGAGGAAATTAGCATCGATCTCCTGCCGGACCTCTTGATACAATTGCCCCCACCGCTAGGCCTGAAGTCGAAGGACGTAACACCAGCCCTGTTGATGCAATTGATCAAAGATCTGCGCATTCCCATCCACAACAAGCATATCCGGTACAAAGATACCTTCATGGCTTGGTATGGCACTGCAAATGTTGATGCTCCCCCTCTACATCCCCCATTTTGCAGCGCTGTCTCCGAAATTATGCTCGAAGGAATACTATTAATCTCCCTGAGTATCAATTGCAGTGTCAAGCGCACGATCGTGAGCCAAAATAACCTTGAAGACAAGGACGATGACGACAACGGTTTTACAAAACCCAAAGATGACAATCTTGCGCCAAGTCCAACTTCGCAAGGAGCTGGAAACGGTGTCACCGTCGACGTACAAGAGAGCAATGACATTACGAGGTGATTTAGCCCGCGTTAGAGTAGCTTCTGCTGTGTGTATGCTTGGGTGGATGAGTCTGATCCCAGTCTGATTTGAAAACGTGCAGCGAAAAGATGCCAACACCACACGACGCAGCGGAAGATTATGCAGCCCGTACCGTGCAAAGGGCATATCGCGAATGGCGGGAAAAGCGAATACACTTTTTCAAGGGTATGAACTGGAGGACCACGATGAACGCCGAAGACGACGCGAAAAGTAGCCCACGCACTAGAAACGAGAACTGATTTGTAATGTACTGCGAGATGAGACGGGTAATGCGATCCGTCTATGAACATGTACATGTGTTTAAGTCTTTGAAAGTGAACGTGTGTGTAAACTCACTTCGCCTTCCAGCACAAGTCAGCACGGTCGGACCTCAGGCTAGTCTTTCTCTGAACCTATTTTCAGGGACTTGGGTCTCCAATCGAAAATCTAGCATGACTGGCCTAGCTATATAAAATAAAATAAAGCTAGGCTCAGATGCCACCGCACCTCGAAGCTCAAAGTTGTTGCTTAGGATCCTGTTGTTACTTTAACACCTTCACGCATCAGGGGCTGACGACGAAATCCAAGGCTGCGAAAGTGGAGGGGGGATGCTAAGTGAGGTGGGAAATCGGGGAGAGAGGAAAGACTGGAATGCTCCGTAAAAGGCGTACGCAGGCATACACGTAAGTCTTCGTGTGAAAGCGAGTGCGTGTCATGTGTGGTTTGATTGCTTAAGGTCTACAACTTCTTGCAATTCAATCCCTGGAAGGATCAACGTCAACCAAAAAGCTGCTGCTGCCAAGACTACAAAATTATTAAATACACATTTTGATACAAAGCATGGAAGACCGCCAAACCCCACATGAATTGTTATGTTATTGAAAAGGGCGGACAAAACGTGTTTTTGTTCACGTTTTGTTTTCTAAGTGTAGAGGATACTAAATTGAGTACCAATAAACAAAACTCTCTCTCTGTCCCACTTGACATGCTCCCGACCTTGGTCTCTTTGCGGTCCCCAACGGGCGCGTGTGGAATAGATTGCTCTAGTACTATGAAAAAAAATGATTTCAATTACACCGAGCCTTGAGCACTGATACCCTCATGCTGAGGGCCATTGTACTAGCGTGTGTGCGCGCGGCACTTACATTCAATACCTAACCCGGCAGATTTGGGGCGGTAGCGGAGGGCGTTCGTGCCTCGGATTTCCCATTAGAGGGTCCTTTTGTACCAACAAGGAACCCCCACGGGAGAACTCCTCTGTTTGATCGAACTGCTTTCCTTCTGGCAAGAAAAACGATCTCGGTAATTCCGACCGGTGCAAACGGGAATTTCGGGCATACAGGACCTTCAGTGAGCTGGGAATGGAGGTCGGTCGCGCAAGGCTTGCGCAACCAACCCCCCATTGGATTTGTACCAGTTTAAAAAAGGACCCCACCCTTTTTGACGGGCTTGCCTCCTGATTCGGTCTGGTACTCATAACCGGGGCAAGTAAGTCATTGAACATGTGTGTACGCTATTTCGAGAAAAATGAACATAGAGTCAGGATAGTCGAGGAGGGAGGGGGGCGGGGAGGGGCAGAACTATTTCGTTGGTTATTATTGGCCGCGCCAATGATCCGGCTCGATAATCCATCCTGTCGATCTTTGGACGTGCCAAGTAGTCACAGTGTAGTTGTGCTCTTCCTTGTCGCGGCGGGATATTAACCGTGGGGGTTATGAGAGTGTGACGAAGCCTCAAAGAAATTGCACCACAAAGTGGTCAATGTTGCACGAACTAGATAGCGCCTAAGACTCACGACTGATAGAATCTGTTCTAAGAAAGAATTTGTTCTAAACCAGGAACAAGGAACAATTAACAGTCGCTAGAAAGTTTATTAGAGGAAGAGAGAAAGTCTCTCGATTCATTCACATCTACCACGCACGTGTGACACGTCATTAAAGACAC
>Ga0315899_10003731_pt1 | contig 16554 bp, 14 predicted proteins | sample LakEriMetagenome_2_FD_203518 | JGI IMG/M metagenome (GOLD analysis project Ga0315899, IMG submission 203518) | Freshwater fungal communities from buoy surface, Lake Erie, Ohio, United States - Buoy 4 MA112 | ecosystem: Environmental > Aquatic > Freshwater > Lake | place: USA: Lake Erie, Ohio... | reverse complement strand
CACCAGTAGCACCAGTTGCACCAGTTGCACCAGTTGCACCAGCTAAACCAGTTATACCAGCAGGGCCTGTTGCACCAGTTGATCCTGTTGCACCAGTAGCACCAGTTGCACCAGTTGCACCAGTTGCTCCAGTCGCTCCAGTTGGACCTGTTGGACCTGGAACTGTTGAAGAAGCTCCTGTTGCACCAGTTGCACCAGTTGCTCCTGTTGCTCCGGTAGATCCTGTAGGTCCAGTAGATCCGGTAGGTCCTGTCGCTCCTTGGATACCAGTTAGTCCATCATTTCCGGACGCGCCGGTAGGGCCTGTTGCTCCTGTTGGTCCGGTTGGACCTGTAGGTCCAGCGCCATCCTCTTGAGTTCCGCCAGTTCCAGCCGGACCTTGCGGACCGGGGGCGGTAACTACTACATATGCAAAGTCATCAGAAAGCATTAGTAAGTTATCTCCGCTCTCACTGTTAGTTCACCTGAAAGTATTTTTGTAACGTCTCCTTCTGGAGACTCAAGTTCTAAGTCGTAAACATAGGATTTTGCAACTAAAGCTGCTGTCTCTGCTGGAGTGAGAAGTATGTCAACTCTACCGTCTAGCTCATCTAGAACTATTTGTTCATTTTCTGTAGTCAAAGTTTCAATGATATTTGTTGAATTTACAAAGTCCCGTATGTGCATTCGAGCTATATAGTCACTTAAGTCTATAGGTCTTTTTGCTGAATCTTTTAGGAACAGTGCGCGATTAAGTGTGGCACCCTGATCTACAAGGATGTCATAAACATTTGAGTTAAAATACCGCACGAGATTTGTCCCTTAGGATAGGCTACCTCTTACATTTTACCTGAGATATGCCTTAGTGATTATTCGCTATAAAGTAAATATAGTGTATAATTTACTTTAACTTTTTTATCCAGAATGCTGCTGATATGTATTTTGTACCAAAAGTTACAGGAAGGGGTTCGTGGTAAAAGGGGGGCACCGAGGGGAAAACTAGAATACTTCCTGCCGAGGGCTTTATTGTCACATCTTGGTCGGGGAACCTAAGCTCTCCTCCTTCATAATCATCATTTAAATACATAACAGCAGACATAAGTGGCTCAATATTTGGTTCCCCGTAGTAGTCAACGTGCGGCCCCATTGCAGCGCCTACCCTATATTTAGAGATTCCTATTGACTCTGGTTCTATGTACTCTATGTTAAATCTTTGGGCGTAGTCTTTGCCTGCGGCGTCTAGTGCTGACTTTATAGTGGTGTATATAAAAGAAACTACTTCTGAGCTTTTGCTAAGCTTAGCCTCGTCTGTATATTTTTGATGTCCAAATATTTGTTTTTCTTCTGTCCCCGAGGCTACCCATTCGCGCCATGGGTCTATTAGATCACCATTTTTTAGCTGACTGTTAGATGTTTCTAGTAGCTCTACTATATTCTTTGGATTGGGGATGGCCTGTTCATAGTAGCAAATTCTTTCTGCAAATACTTCTGGGCTCACTATGCGTACTTGTTTCCTTTTTCCCACTCTTCTTTTTGCGCAGCCTGCTCAGAACGAATTCCTTTTATTTCTTCTTCCCACTTGGCTTTTGTTTCGTCTGAGTACTCTGCGTCGGCAAAATCCCAAAAAGAAACCATAGTATACCTAGTTCCTTTTAGTATTTCTTTTACTCCGTGGATATTCTCAACACCTCCAGGGAAACAAATATAAGAGTATGCAGCTGGCTGGAACTCTATGTTGTGTTCTGGGAAGTATAACTCTCCACCCTCGTAGTCGTTATTTAGATAAAGTATTCCAACGTACTTATTAATCTCAAAAGCGTTTGGCGTTCCATCAAAATCTGAGTTATCTGAGTGAGGCGCAGCAAAACCTCCTACATCCCATTTTTGAGCGTGAGACGTGTTTGCAACCACTTCTCTATCAAATACAGCTTCTATAGCTTCTTTAAACCTATTTCTTAGTGAGTCAAAAAACATAGGCGGTAAGTTGTATTCAGCAAGTCTTGGGTCATCTGGGTGTATTCCCATGCCGGAGGATCCGTAAAATGCTATATCTCCCCATATTTCTGAGTATGATTCGACATAGTTAATAATGCTCACAGCGGCTTCAGGGGTCACAAAATTTGGAATTTCTATAATCCTATTTTGTGGAATTCCTAGCTCTCCTAAAGTGTTGGGAGCGTCTTTGTAAATTTTAAAAGTACTGACGTCTATGCTATCTACAAAAAGTGACATATCTACTCTCCAATTTTCTCTGAGCTAGTGTTTTTGTGTGACACTATTGTCCAGAAAAACGGACAAACATATCTAATTCCAGATGTAATTTCCGTCACCCCGTGGATGTAGTTCATATCTCCTGGAAAAAAGTATGCTGATCCAGGCTTTGGCTTAAACTGTATTCCTTGATCTGGGAAGTACAACTCTCCACCCTCGTAATCGTCATTTATGTAGAACAGTCCGGCAATGTCATAGTATGGAAAGTCATTTGGTTTACCTCGATCTTCACCAATATGTAGCTCTTTATCTGCATGCGGATATTGGAATTGTCCAGGCAGCCACCTGACCACAGCTGCGCTGGTGGGTAGAGCATCTACGTTAAAAAATTTATCTACTTCTACTTTTAGCCTAGCTTGCATGCCTTCAATAACTTCTACAACTTTGGGGTCTACAGAGTTTAAAGTTTCATCTGTAGCTACGCGGTCTGCCCAGTAAGAGGCGTCATAGATACATACTCCATCTTCATTAAAATGGGACTCAGTCACATCCCAGGCTGTATTTTTACGAGCAAAATTATTTAAATACTCTAGCTCATACTCCGTCATAAAGTTGTCTAAAGAAACGATATTGTCTGGAGATGCTCCAAAAAAGCCGGAAGGCGTGATTGAAACCCTTACAGGGTTGGATTTGCTGTTAGTTACATTTTCTTGGCTCATAGTTATATCCTATATTATTCGTAAACCCTACGAGTCCAAACTTGTTTTTGGTAGACGCCCCCGTCCGGGACGCGGTATTTTGCACTATTAGAGTGGTTGTTTGTGGCCATTTCTTTGTGGGAAATATCTGCGTCTACCTCGGAATGCCAATTTTCCCTCTTAAAAGGTAGCATCTGAGCGTATGGGGTCCCTGCTGGTACAACTCCAGTAAAGCCTTTTACTACAAAAAATGGCATAGTTCCAGGAAGATTTACTTGATCATTATCTATGATTCCACTGGTAGTTAGAAATGGCAGTTCAAATCTATTAAATGGCTGGGTGTAGAGAACGCTGTAGCCTTCTGGAACTTTTACTGCCCAGTCAGACCACCATGCAAAGTGAAATTCATGATAGCCCATGGGATGAGAAAATTGATGCATCGGTGGGCGCACCTGAACGAAGTCTTTGTTTTTTTCATCTAAAACTTTTACTTTTATTGCTCCATTTTCTTCATAAAATTCTATGTCGCATGGGGTACGGTATACATATCCTGTCCCCATTATGTCAAATATTGCTGGACAGGCTTTCCAAGTTGGTATTTTTCCCCCGACCATCGGATCTTGCCAATACTCTCCAGTATCTGGTTTTACTGCAAATCTATCGGCTTTTCTATACCAGTCAGGGATTGTTTGGATTGTAGGTTTAGGTACTGAATCGCTCTCCCTGGTCAGCCACGGCCTATTTCTAATAAAACTAATTAGCTGTTTCACTTGTAGCTCCTGTCACGGGGCATACTGTTGTTTTTAGTTTAATACTTTTTGTCTCGTGCTTTCCCATAGAAGATCCGTCATAGTTAGTAGCATTTCTATACATTTTAGACCAGTCGCCTACAGAATTTTTAGCCTCCGCTGCGTCTCCATACTTTTTTAGCTCTTCCCAGTACTCTGGTGGCATGCTTCCTTCGGTTATTGACATCTCGTAGTTATTTTGTAGGCCAGCTACTGAAATTGGTATGATTGCAGCAACTGGAGTTCCCGCTGGTATAAATATTTCTTTATTTGGTTCGGTTATTTTTATAGCTATTGGTAGTTCTCCGGGATAAAAAGACGTGCTCATAAGAGTTGTAAAAGTCTGCATTCCTCTTATGAATTGATTGGGGACTGGCATCGTTAATATAGACGTATCTTCATCTGTATTAATTAGTAGTCCGGTTTTAAAGCTTAAGCTTGCATGGGACCTACCTGTATACACGGTATCTTCGCCCTCTAAAATTGTTACATGGTCCGGTTCATAGTTGTCTACACCATCCCACACTGCACGAATATCTCTATCAAATGATATTCCCCAGCCAAGACCATTTGTTAGCGTTAACGGAAAACACATGTAGGCATGCTTATCAGCTGTATTGTCCATCCAGTCTCTAGTGGCTTTTAGCTGTTCTAATTTAGCTGATTCAGGTCCTAATCGTTGGACCCTTATTTTTTTCACTAGTTTCCGGTCTCGATATCGAAAGCAGGCTTGTGAAACTTATCGGAAAAATCTAACATAGTTACCATCGAGTATTTTGTACCGGATGTTACTGGCATAGCTCGGTGGGGGTACATGTAGTTAGATGGGAACACATACAAATCTCCAGCTTTAGGTTTAACAGTAACTCCTTGGATGCTGAAAGCCAGCTCTCCACCTTCATAGTTGTCGTTTGGAAAAGCCACCAAAGACACTACGCAGTTATACGAGTACCCGTGATCGTGGTGCTCTTGAAAGTGTTGCCCTGGTCCATACTTAACGTAGTTAGTTGCCTCCCAATAGCGGAGCTCACCGATGTTGTAATTTTTGGTGTAGTGTTTGACTGCTTGTAGCTGCCTGTAGTGAGTGTCTTCCCACAGCTTTACTAGTTTTTGTCCAGCCTCTGACTTGTCGTGTTCAATATCACTTTTTTTGTATTTAAAGTCAAAGCAGTCTCTATACTCTGGCATTTTTACTCCGTAGCCAACTAACGCATCTTGATATGTATATCTGTTAGAAGGGTCTAATAGAACACCTTCTAGACGATTGATAACGTCCATATTTTCTTGAATTACGTTCTCGTATACCCAGATACCGGAGTTTGGGGCTATTTCTCTAGCATTAGACCACGTTTGTTCTTGAATCTCATACCAATTTTGGAGTCTATCTTGGTGCTCTGACATCTCCTGTTTCATTCGGTCGTCTGGCTCTCCTACATGCTTATCTTGCATTTTAAACTCCTTAATACTTTAGCTTGTAGTCTTGAATAATTGGGGAAACTTTATGATTTACGTCGCCTCGGTCGTTATAGTCAGTCATAATTACAACTGAATATTTGACTCCCGAGATCATATCTTGAGAAGCATGTTCATAGATATATGTGGATGGGAAAACCACGATGTCTCCAGCTTTAGGCTTAATAGATAAGCTATTCATTCTAGGAAACCAGATCTCTCCACCCTCGTAGTCGTCGTTTAGGTATACAACAACTGATATGGTGCACACATAAGTTGGCCCGTGGTCTGCGTGAACTTTAAAGTGGGTTCCCGGTCCGTCATATTTTACAAAATTAAAAGCTTCGTAAGATGCAATACCTACGCCCCAGTATTGACCGTAATCATCTACACATTGGCGGACCGCTTGAAAGACTCCTTCGTGAACATCGTAGAGTTCGGCGTTGTGTTCATTGCGCGGGCCTAAACCAGTGGAGTTTATTTTAAAATCTAAAGCATTTCTTGCTTGTAGATCAACTTCCGAAGACGAGGTGACTCGAGCGCCGTTCCAGCCATACCTGCCACCACTACTTAAGTTTTTCTCTAGCGTATCAATATAGCTTTTACCTTGTTCCTTGGTAATTGCTCCACTATACACGTTAATACCTAGGGCAGGGTTAGCTACACTGATATTTGGATTGTGCAGCGATGCCCTATCTGGCATTCTATTTGCTGAGGTCTCTGACCTATCTTTTGTAAACCAATCATTCATACTGTACATCCTACAGCATTTTTTAAAATTTGCTGTAAAAACAGTGATAAATCTTACTGGTGTCTAAACTGCTCTAACCCGGAAGCCAGGAGGGAAGAAAGGGAACCTAGGCGGGAAGAACGGGAAGAAAGGGAACCTAGGCGGGAAGAACGGGAAGAAAGGGAACCTAGGCGGGAAGAACGGGAAGAAAGGAGGGAAGAATGGGAAGAACGGGAAGAATGGGAAAAACGGGAAGAACGGCGGGAAGAAAGGAAAAAATGGTGGAAAGAATGGAGGAGTTGTGTTTTGAATAGAAAGGGGGGAAAACTCCGAGTTACCGTTAGCATTAATTGCTCTTACTTTATACTGCTGAGAAGTGTTAGCTTCCTGAAGCACGTTTGCTGAAGTTGATGCAGTAGTGTCTGATTTAGAGTCTGTACTCTCCCAGTAATAAGAAGTTATTGCAGATCCGCCAGTTGCAGGGGCTGACCAAGAGACCGCGTCAATTTGGTTAGCGTTAGATCCTGGATTTGTTGTGTTAGCAGTAGAGTTAGTGACTGTAGGGGCGTTTGGTGTTGCTGGCACAGTGGTCACGGCTACTGTTGTTGTTGCAGAAGAGGCTGATGTTCCTGCTGCATTTGTTGCAGTCACGCTAATGGTATAAGTTACTGCAGAAGTTAGAGTCTCTACCACTACTGGAGATGAAGACCCTGTTCCAGTCCTAGTTGTTTCTCCAGAAGCCGTAGCGGTTACGGTGTAAGAAGTTGCTTCTGGTGAGGTGGCAGGTAGAGAAAAAGCTACGCTTGCTGCACCATTGTTAAATCCCCTGTTTGTTCCTACGTTTGTAGCAACTATGTTAATAGGAGCCGATGGCTCTAAAGAGTCATTTTGCTGTTGGGAACGCTTGCCAGGTGATTTGCTCATAATATGTCATTCTACCTTAGATTTAATTAAGCCTTTAGGTCTCCAAAGACCAGCCAAGTGTTTGCAGCTACCTTAGTCAGGGATACTGAAGAATTCAACGCCCTAAAGACCAATCCAGGTGTATACAAAAGAGTCACAGACGCTCCTTGCACAATAGAAGCTCCTCCAGCTCCCACGCTCTGGTAGAAGTTGAGGGTAGTCCCAATTGGGAAAGTGATTGAGTTAGTAGTGTCTGCATCTACTGTAACACTATAAGCTCCGCCAATTGCAGTTAGTGAGTCTCTATATGTTAAGGGCTGAGGTAGTGTTGATGTGGTGGCATTGGCTGTAATGGCAGCTTTGATCGGAGTAAGCGACGGTACACCCTGCAATGTCTGAGTTCCATCGGAAAACGCAATGCCGCTAGCACCAACGGTTACTGTTCCTGTAAATGTTGGGGATGCCTTAGGAGCTAGGGTGGTGTCTGTTGGGTGAACGTGATCTGCTCTAGCATACTTTAAAGATGTACCAGCTGCAGCAGTGCCGTCAGCTTCCGGAGTGGCTGAAGCAGCTTGACCAACAACAAATGCAGTAGTTGCAATCTGTGTGTCGTTTTGGTCAGCGGTTGCTGTTGGTGCTACTGGTGTTCCGGTAAACGACGGGCTTGCTAGTGGTGCCTTGTCCTCGAGTTGGTCTTGAATAGAGGAGGTTACGCCAGCTACGTAGCCAATCTCTGTTGACGTGGTAGTGGCAGCTACAAGATATCCGTCAACATCTGAAACAATGTCTCGACTTGCAGTGTACTGCGCGCGGTTTGGTGTCCAAACCTCTCCAGACCAAGTCCAAGTTCGGTCATTGTACGTATACTCATCGCCAACTTCTGGTTCTGCAGGAAAATTAATAGGCATTATGCTTGTGCCTCTGTCCATGCTAGACGACCGCTGAATGACGCAGTTGATGACGATAGGTTAGTTACAACGATGGTTAGTGTGTCTGGGCCATCTGGATAAATGCCTGAGTTAGAGGTTGTACCTCCACCACCAAGCACACAGTTGCCAAGGTCGCGAAGGCGGCTCAGCTCGATTGAGTCAGTACCCTGAGACAAGAAACCACCAGTAATTTCACCACCGGAGACAGTTACGTTACCATTTGTACGATAGTCAGCAATTTGAGCCAGAGATGAGTTGGCTGTTCCTGTTTCAGCGAAGTTTGGAGTGGTCCAGGCGACTGAAGCTGAAGGCACTGCGTTCAAGTATGCACGCACTAGATAGTTTGTACTCGCTGAGGTTGTGGTCACACCAAGGCTGTTCATCTTAAGCTGCATGCGGTTGATGATTTCACGCTGTCCAAAGTTAGCGCTAATGCCATTATCTACAGATGGAGCTAAACGGATTGAGAACAGTGCTTTCGATCCATTCGCTGGGATTGAAACGGTTCCAGTCTGACCGTAGGTAAAGATGAGAGACGCATCATCGTCGAAACGACCATCCATAATTACCGACGTTCCCCAGTGGGAGATGGACGGTGCAAATGAAGGATACGCCAACTCCACCGAAGTGGGTGCAGTATCTACGTGGGTGTAGGTCTGAGCAGTCGCACCCATTGGTGCAAAAATCAGTGTTGGGTTAGATGAAGTGATTGCAGTATTTAAAGTGACTACAGTACCGGCAATGTTTGTGATAAACGCACCATCTGGGGCTGGGCTAGGAGATGTGCTAGAAAACACGCGCTGTCCAACTTGAAGTCCAGTTGCATCTGAAACAATTCCTGAGTTAGATCCAGTAGTCCAAGTAGTGGCTACAGCGGTTGCACCAGCACCACCACGAGTTAGACCGGTGAAAGTGGTTGCAGTCTTGCCAGTGTAGTTTACGTACTCTTGCAATAGTCCAGCCTGGTTATCAGTAGTACTAGGGCGAATAATAAGAGTTCCTGATGAAGGGAACGCAGAGGTGTCAAGCACTGTCATGGTTGTGTCAGTGCTTGAGAGACTCTCATCAACACGGGTAGTTGGTGGCAGCGTGGAAGACTCGTAGCGAGCTGGGAGGTTTCCAGAACGCATATACGCTTCGTTGTTGACGTTGTTGTTCTTCATCTTGTGAACGTAGAACACGTTGCCGTCTTCACCACGGAGGCCCCAGCGAATAAAGCCAGCACCATACCAAGAGTAGTCAATGTAGAACATCTGCATCTTCGTTAAGTCAACGGTGTAGCCAGAAGGTCCAGTACCGTCACACTTGTCTAAGTTGAACTGAGACTGAGGAATACGAACATCAATAGTCTTTGAAATACTCACGTGAGACGCGCTAGCAGCACGATATGAAGGTGAAATCGTGAAGTTAGGGGTAGCTGATATGTCATCAACCGCGATAACTCGGTATGACTGTCCGCGGATTACTACATAGTCGCCTGGGATTAGCTGGCTAGAGTATGCAGTTGGGAATGAAGAACTAGTACGGGTAACTACGTTAGAGCCTTGAGTTACAGTTGAGCGACCAGAGAGCTGCTGAGTAGATGAGCGCTTTACAACATATAGACCTTGGCCATCAAACTCCCAGAAAACACCGTTTTGAGAGTCAAACTGACCTAGTCGGTTAGCTGATCCGTACCAAGAGTTTACGTTTAGGTTTACGATACCAGTAGCTGGTCCAGCAGCAGATGTCGCCATCTCGTATGTAAATGTGTTAAAGCCAGTAATCTGGGCTACGCTGAATGTTCCGTTGTATGGAGCTTCGTTTGCACCCGCAACTAGGATCGAGGTTCCTGGCTGAATGTTGTGCTGCTCTTTAGTGGTAACAGTGGCAGTAGTTCCAGACGAGGTAATACCATCGATGGTTGCATATGGCTTAAAGATTGTTCCAGATGAAATTTGAAGACCCTTACCTGACTGGTAACGGAAGTAACGTCTAGTCTGACGAATTGCAGCTTCGTAGTTTGAGCTTGCGTTAGCAGAGAACAAAACACCACCATCAAATGCACGGTGCAAGAACTGAGCCTGCGGACGTACATAAATAGACGCGTTTGTTGCAGTTAAGCCAGAAGGAGTGCCTTCAGTAGGGTCGGCGTAATAAACAAAAGTGGTTGGGGTGGCTACTGTTGCCACGCGGTATGAGCCGTTTGGTGGATTAGTTCCAGTGATACCAGTCACCGCAATTGTGTTACCAATTGATAGCCCGTGAGGAACAGTAGTCGTTACATTCACCTTAAGATCTGAACCTGAAACCGTAACGGTTGGAGTTCCACCAATTTTTGCGTTGGTGTATAAGTTAGCAACGTAAATTGCAGTCTTGTTTGGGTCGAGAATGTCTGTAACAGTGGTTTTGTTTTGAGCACGACCTAGGTAGGTAAATGTTCCAGTACCTCCACCTGACTCGATCAAGAAGTTACCGTTTGCCTCTGAAAGAAAAGTATCCTGTACGTTTACTGCAGTTCCGGTAACAGGGGCAACACCGGCAATAGCCTGACCTGAAGTCCAAGTCTCTGTTCCTGTTGTTGAATTTACAACTGCAAAAGTTGTGGTGCTTGGGGTTGAGTAGATTAAGTAAGTTCCGTTATAACCAGAAATTGATGATCCAGAAATAGTCACGTATTGCCCTGTTGAAAAACCGTGAGCCGCAGAAGTTGTGTATTGAACGTAGCCAGAAAATGGGGTGGATGGGTCAGCGCCAGTTACAGTTGCTGTAGTTGTAGAAAGTGTCACTGTCACAACGCGAGCGTTTGTTGACATGCTTATTCCAGAAACGTTAGGGATTGCAGTTGCTGAGGGTGCTGCAAAAGGACGGTTGTTGGTTACGGCTAGATTCTCCCACTTAGATTGCTGGGTACCGTACTCAAAGTCGGTATCGATCAGCGCCTGAGCGGTAGAGGTGCGTAGTTTATTTACCGGATCGGTAAGAATTTCTGTTGGGTTAAAACGGCCATCTGATGCCGGAAACTGTTGAATACTCATTACGCTATCTCTACTCCGCTAATGTGGACTTTTACTGTGGTGGCTGATGCAAATCCGCGAATCTTTTTTGGAGTTGCGTTAGCACCTAAAACCTGTTTCATATCTACTGAAATTGTTGCGTGACCTGCAATTGGGGTCTGATCGAACACTTCAACGCCATCCAACAAAATGTTGAATGTCTGCTCTGATGCACTGGTATTTACTACAACAATGTTGGTCACAACGGTTGTAGTTCCAGTCGTCGGCACGGTATATAGATCGCCTACAGTTGTAGCGAATGCGGCTCTTGTTAGAGCTTTAGTTGTGGTAGCCATTAGTTACTACTCTCTTTTCTTTTGTTATTTGTGCGTTTAGTAAGCACCCATGATTACCATTATATCGGTATCAGTAGGAAGCGTTGTCCAACCAGCATCTCCGTTAGTGTTGGAAAGTTTAACTAAAAATTGTCCGGTAGTTCCTCCGGTAGGTAGAGACTCGCCAGAAGGGCCAGTTGGACCAGCGGGACCTTGCGGACCGGCCTCACCGGAAGTTAAAACCCAATAGCCATCGTAGAAGGCGTAAATTCCAGCTTGCTCGCTATTGAACCATAAGTCACCCTGGGTTGCTCCGGTTGGAGGAGTTGCTGAGACCACAAGGCTTGCACCGCCACCCTCGCCGTTAGAAGCAACGGTGATACGACCCTTTGCGTCCACTGTAATGTTTGCGTTGGTGTATGAACCAGCAGTCACACCTGAGGTTGCCAAGGTTGGGTTTGGGTAGGTCCCAGTTAAGTCTCCACCAGCAGGGCCGGTAGGGGTACGAGAGTTAGATAGTCGAGAGTCTGTAGTAATTACTGCAGTACCCGCAACGTCAGCTGGTTGGATGTTTCCAGAAGTAAGTGCACCACCAGTTACGGCTTTAACTACACCAGCAGTTAGAGGCATCACAACAGTTCCCGTAAACTCTGGGCTTTGTAGAGGAGCCTTAGCATCCAACTGTGTTTGGATTGCAGAAGTGACTCCATTTACATACGCAAGCTCGGCGTTAGACACGTCTCCGATTGAGGTAGTTGCTGGAAGTACAACAGTTCCGGTAAAGGTTGGGTCAGCAAGAGTTGCTACTACAGCCGCATCAATCGAGATCTCTGAACCGTCTTTAACAATTCCAGTTCCAGCAGTAATGTTTTGAGCTGCGCTAAACTGAGTGAAGTTAAGGTCGTCAACACCAAGGTCAACTATTCCGCTGTTAGCAACAATAAAACCAGCGTTAGCGTAGAGAGTACCGTTCTGTACTAGACAGAAGTTTCCACCAGCGACTTCAGAGGTAGGGCTGTTGTCTGAGTCAGTTGCACGGGTTAACTCCCATGGGGCTGAACCTGATCCAAGATCGGTTACGGTGTAGATACCATTCTCTGTAGCGTCAGTCTGAGCTCTAACTAGAATTCGATCATTTAGAAGAACTGTATATCCGTCAATAGTTCCTAGAGCACCGTTAGATGCTTTAGTGATAGTTGCTCCGAGTCCAGATGTGCCATTGTCGTAGGTTCCAGCGAGATTTGCAGTCGTAGCTACATCTACTGGATCCTTAACGCTTAGTCCTGTTGCTAGGTTGTCAACATAAGCCTTTGTTGCAGCATGTAAGTCCAAACTTGGTGCACCAGAAAGAGTCAAGGCTCCAGTTAAAGTTCCACCGGTTAGTGATAGCTTGCCATCAAGAGCAGTTTGAGTTGCGGTAGATACAGGCTTGTTAGCGTCTGAAGTGTTGTCTACGTTGCCTAATCCAACCATGCTCTTTGAGATACCGGATACGGTACCAGTAAAGGTTGCGCCAGCAAGAGATGCTTTTGCGTCCAGCTGAGTCTGAATTGCAGAAGTTACACCATCAACATAGTTTAACTCTTCAGTTGATGCGGTTATGCCGTCAAGAGTGTTTAGCTCAGCTGCAGATGCGGTTAGGTCACTAACATCTGCAGTCACAACTGTAATGTCGTTGCTTGTAGTGTTAATAGTCTTATTAGTAAGAGTCTGTGTTCCGCTGTTAGTAGTTACAGCATCGGTAATCTTAACGTTTCCTGAGCCATCAAACTCAACGCCAGTGCCTAGCTTTACAGAAATAGCGGCTGTTGGGTCATCATAAGTAAGACCGTTGCCGACGTTTGCTCCAACAGCATCTTGCGCACGTTCGTTAGTGAAGTATAGGTTTGTACCTTCTTCAATGTCAGAAGTAGTAAGCGCGTTTATTGAAGTGTCTGTGTAGGTGTTAGCAGTGTTAAGCGCAGTGGTGGCTTTAGTCTGAGCACCTGTCTGGGTCTCAAGAGCAGCGGTATCCGCGATGCCGTGGATGTTTGTGGTGTCAGCTTCGTGGGCAGCTAGCGCGGAGTTAGATGCTTTTGCATCTAGTGCAGTTTGGGTGGCAGTAGAGACAGGCTTATTGGCATCTGAGGTGTTGTCAACGTTACCAAGACCCACCATCGCCTTGGTAATACCAGATACGGTTCCGGTGAAGGTAGGGCTGTTTAGCGCTGCCTTCTGGTTAATCAAAACCTGGGTAGCAGTTGATACTGGCTTGTCTATGTCAGAAGTATTGTCAACGCTGCCAAGACCAACCATAGACTTTGTTACACCAGCTACAGTTCCAGTAAATGTTGGGCTGTTTATTGGTGCCTTTAGATCTAAAGCATCCTGAGTGTCTGATGATATTGGTTTATCTGCGTCAGAAGTATTGTCAACGCTTCCAAGACCAACCATAGACTTGGTAATACCAGATACGGTTCCCGTAAATGTTGGACCGTTGATTGGTGCTTTTTCGTCAATGGAGTCTTGTAACAATCCCTGTACAACACTTAAATCTCCGTCGTAAACTAAAAGACTAGCATCGGTAATACCGTGAACGTTAGTTTCATCTAAATTGTGATTGCTCACGGCTGTGGTTGTAAAAGTATTTGCAGTTTCTACTGCTTCATCTACTCCTGCATCTACCAAGATCTGTGCTTCGGCAATGGCTGCTGTCTCGGCTGCATCTGCCTTAGTCTGAGCACCAGTTTGCGTCTCTAAAGCTGAAGTGTCGGTAATGCCGTGAACGTTAGTTGTAGCGTTGTTGTGAGTTGCAATTGCATTGATTGCATTATCGTATGCAGTTTCTATTCTGTCATCGATTTCATCACTAACTACTAGATAGCCTGGAACTTGAGTTTCTAGTAGTACTCCAGTTCCGTCAAGAGTTGCCACTACAGAAGTGTCAATACTAAATTCGTTGCCTGTTAGCTCTAGACCGTTCCCTGCTAAGTAAGTGCCAGCACCAGAAAATTGAGTAAATGTAATTGGGTCTGTTCCGAGTGTGGTTATTGCATCAGTCTGCACCCAACCTGAGGAGTTATATAAAGTTCCTCCGGTTACAAAAGTAAAGTCTCCGCCTTGAATTTCAGCTGGGCTATTGTAGTCATCTGCTCTTACCCAAGCGCCGGATTTAGCAAGATAAATACCATTTTGTGCTGGAGCAGTTTGAGCTCGAACTAATACTCTGTCGTCTGCAACTAACTGAACGCCATCTACAACTAAAAGTCCTCCAGATGTTAGGTTTATGTTAGCTGTTGTTGCAGCAACAGTAGACTCGTGAACATGTAGACCCTCTGCAACAGCGTCAACGTATCCTTTAGTTGCGGCGTCTAAGTTTTGAGTTGGATCTGCGTGTAGAGTTACTTGACCTGTAAATGTAGCTCCAGCTAGAGGAGCATATAGCTGGGCTGCTGAAAGTTCTGCAGCAGCTTGAGCAGCATTGGCTCTGTCTTGAGCACCGGAAGTTGTCTCTAAAGCAGAGGTATCAGGAATGCCGTGAACGTTAGTTGTCTCTGATTCATGGTCAGATATGCCGCCTGAAACTGCGGATGCAATTCTAGCTGAAACAGTGTTACCTGCTGTGCCGTCTACAGTTTCGTCGCCGATTAAGTCGTCGGTGTAAGCGTTAGCTGCTGTCTCGGCTGCATCTGCCTTAGTCTGAGCACCGGTAGCTGTCTCTAGTAGAGAGGTGTCTGCGATGCCGTGAACGTCAGTTGTATCCGAAGCGTGGGTTGATAGATCAGTGCTACTTGCCTTTGAATTTAGCTGAGTCTGGATTGCAGAAGTTACACCATCTAGGTACCCGATCTCGGTGTCTGATACGCCAGTTACCTTATCCTGTTTGGTCCCTATGCTTGTAGAGATTGTGGTAAAGAAGTTTGCATCATCATTAATTGCGGCTGCAAGTTCGTTTAGTGTGTCTAAAGCCCCCGGAGCTAAGTCAACAACTCCACCAATGGCAGCTGTAATAGCAGAGGAAACTTCGGTAGGAGTCATGCCTGCGTATGGAAGGGCTGTCCAAGTAGCTGATCCAGTACCTACTTTAATCTTGCCGGTATTGGTTTCAAAGCCCAGTTCTCCAGCGGAAAGAGTGGGATTGACTGAGGTCCAGTTAGAGGCTGTATCGCGTCTAATTTGAATTTTAACTGCCATAATTATCCATTCGCATTTCCACCATTAACGGTTACTAGATACATGGAGTCAGCGCTTCCACCGTCTAATACGTCGTAATTTGCTCCAGTAAGTACATCAGTATCTACGTTTTCCCACTGAGAGTTACTACTATTGTACAGTAATATTTGATTGTCGGCCAGGTCGGTTAGCAAAACATCTGTTAGTTCTGCAACAGATGAAGCCCCGCCGCCAGTGTTCGTTATCCACTGAGTGTTGTAGTTGTCGCCATCAATTTTTGCAAGAATCTGACCGGTGGTTCCACCTGTTGGTACGCCTGGCCCTGTGGCACCTGTTGCACCTGTACTACCTGTTGCACCAGTCGGTCCGGTTGCACCTTTTGCAGAAAGTAGTGTCCAATATACAGTTCCACCTGTAGGTTGCCCTGGATATGGTCCTGTTGATCCAATATCTATATTGCGATACCATGTCTGGCCTTCGTATGTGGCTACATCACCGACAGTGTATACAGTAGATGAAGAGTAGTCCCCAACAAAGTTCCATAAAGCGTCAGCACCAGTTGGACCGGTTGCTCCAGTTGCACCTGTTGCACCTGTTGCACCAGTTGCTCCCGTAGGACCTGTTGCGCCGGTAGGGCCCTGCTGAACAATCCAAGCCGAACCCGTGTGGACATAGACTTTATTTTCGTCTGCCTTAAAAAAGAGATCGCCAGCAGAACCTACCGACGGGAGAGTGTTTCCCGACGGTAGGCCTACAGGGGTTAAAAACTTTTTAGACAAGACCTATCCTTTTTATAGGTTATTAGCCTACTATAACAACTTGGTAAGAGTCAGCAGCAACATCATCCGCTGCTACCCAACTCAAAGTTGCGGTGTTGGTGTTGGTTCTGTCTACGTCAACTATTACTTCGTCAAAGCTGGCGATGTCGTAAACCTGGATTACTACGTTCCTAGTTCCTAGGTTGTGAGTAACTGTCCAAGTAACGGATCCGCTTGTTTCGGTTAGTAGTGGGTTTGCTGCAGTGTACTTGGTTGTTGCACCAAGGTTTGTGCGAGCATCGGCTGCAGTAGTTGCACCAGTACCACCGTTTGCAATAGCAATGGTTGTACCGTTCCATGTACCAGTAGCAATTGTTCCTACTGTGGTAATGGATGACTGACCAGCGTAAGTAGACGCGATGTCAATTGCATCAGCAGCTACTGTAATTCTGTCAGCAGTGCCTACTGCGTTGAAGATGTTACCGTCTAGGGTTAGACCATCGCCTGCAACAAATGTTCCAGCACCAGAGAACTGTACCCAGGCGATGTCGTCAGTGCCTAGAGTTGCTATAACATTTGTCTGTACGAAACCAGCGTTGCCGTATGTGGCACCCTGATCTACGAATACGAAGTCACCTGGATCA
>Ga0315899_10003728_pt1 | contig 16556 bp, 15 predicted proteins | sample LakEriMetagenome_2_FD_203518 | JGI IMG/M metagenome (GOLD analysis project Ga0315899, IMG submission 203518) | Freshwater fungal communities from buoy surface, Lake Erie, Ohio, United States - Buoy 4 MA112 | ecosystem: Environmental > Aquatic > Freshwater > Lake | place: USA: Lake Erie, Ohio... | reverse complement strand
TGCGTTTCTCACGCTTCCAACCAACGTATGAAACCATAATCCCCTTCTCAAGAAGGTGGTTAGCACCCAGTTCCATCTGCTTCTTAAAGTCTGGGATATAGCTTTTACGCATCCACTTCAAGAACATCGAAACAACCGAAGCCTTAGACATCGAAGTATGGTTCGTTGGGAACGCTTTGATGTGGCTACGGTCAAGTGCTTGGGTAAGCAACGCAACATAGGTATCAATTCTTTCACCAATCGTATTAACCTCCATATCGGAAGCACCATCCCAAGGGAAAGCGTTAGCCCCTTTCTTCCGCATATCGCTGGTCTTGCCAGGCCACATATTACGGCGATCATTGTAGGCTCGTTCACACGATTCGATATATTCCTCTTGATCCAATACAGCTTTATCATAAGCATCTTGGAGTCCGCCGATATTCGGTTCGTTCTGAACGTAGATCATCGCTACGTCTTGGTCTGATAATTGATCGCTCATGCAAGGAACTTGTAATGGTTTTCTTCCACTCCGTCAATCTTTGTCGCTTTCATCCATTTGCCAACTAATCCATCACGCATACTAGCCTTGGGAACTTGGATGTTACACTTCATTGTGTCACGAGTCATTCCCCTTAGCCACATTGGATTAGGGCATACGCCAATGGCATACACTTCAAAAACTTCTGGTTCAGCCTTAACTTCTACTACTGGTTCAGCTTCAACACTTTTAACTGCTTTAACTGCTTTTTCTTTTCGTGGTTTCTTTGTATTCATAATCTTAATAGCCTCCCGATCCTTGGCGGGTAATTTGTAAATGATGTGCTTCTACATGATCTAATCCGTAAATACAAGCATAACGAAGAACATCAATTGCGTCCTTATGAGCCTCCTTAAGCCCTCCCTCACCCGTGTATTCCGATAATGCGCTAATGATGTTTCCACATTCCTCGCTCACGTAGAACTTAGGACGGTTCAAGCTGTCCATAGGTTTGCTCGTGTCCCAACTCATCTTGCTGATTAACGCCTGCAAGCCGTCCTCAATGTCCAAGCCAGGCGCAGGTATGCAGATAATGTCGTTCTCGGCTAAGTCCTCAATGATGCTACTGCTGCCATCTTGTGCCTGATACTTTGCAGCTCCAAGTCGCGGGTCAATAATGCGGGTATAGATTTCTTCCTCATCCTCAAGGTCAGCAATCAGGTTCACGTAATCACGCATCCCGTAGCCCATTCCTTTTGCACCCTCTCCAGGCATCCACCTTCCGTTCTTCCATTCTGCCCAATCGCCAATGGTTGTGTCTGGCCATTCCCGATAAACGTAATATGTTCCGCTGCCATCCACGGCAATCCAAGCCATAAACCAGTTCTTGCTGCCTGCTGGGTCGATAATCTGATACCTCGTAATTCCCGTTTTTGGTATCATGTCTTGCGGTATGACGTTCACCTCTTTGTTGAACTTAGGGAACTTTGTTGCCTGAGACTTCACAGGAACTCCGTATGCACGAATCAGTATCTTCTCGCGGCTCTCGTTTTTAAGGTCGCTGGCGAGGCGTTCATAGCCCGAAAACGGGTTGTCCTTGGTATGGAAGTAATGGATCGAAGCATTACGCTTGTGGCTTAGTTGGATGTGGGGAAGAATCTCCCCATTCAATAGCTCTGCTTCCTTGGTGGCTATGGTCTTTGCTTTGTCTAGGTAGTCCTTAATAACCTCCGTCCAGCCGTCAATAGGCGTGAAGGTCACAAGCATCTTGCTGTTTCGGGTAGCAAGCCTGAATCGCATCGTGTTAATCAGGTCATCGCCAAGCAGGTATTCGTCAAGCCACGCACCCACGTTGTGCCACTGTGCGCTCTTAGAACCAAGTTCAGCACCCTCGATAAAGGTAGGGTTGTTCTGATACTGTGAATACGTTTTAAATAGAATCTGGCTTTTGTTTGGCAAGATCAAACTGTTGTCGGTAAAGCCGTTCTTCAGCGTGTAGCTAATGTAGGCGTTGCTACTTGTTTGCTTTACCCGATACTCAGGTGGTAGCCAGTTATACACGGCACTTTGCTGCTGCCTGATGCTAACCTCGGCACTCTGGGCGAAGCACATAATGATACTGCCAGGGTTTTCAATGGCAGCCTTTACTACGCTGTAAGAACCAAATGCAGTTTTCCCACTATTGTGATGGATTGTATCACCGATAAAGTAGTTGTGGTAATGTGGTACTGTGAAATCCCACACGTAATCATCTCGGAGGTAATCAATCTTGACAACTTGGAGGCAATAGATATTATCCGTGGATGGCGATACACAATCAAATAGACTACCCCGTAGCTCAAATCCGTCAATGGATTGATGAAGGTCAAACTCAGGCTTGGATTGCTGACCAACTGAAGCGTGAATTAGATCCAAGAATAAATGCAAAACTGATTTACAAGGTTTGCAAAAAACACGGGATAAAATGCCAGCGCACAGGGCCAAGAAGCGGCGCAGGACACCCAGAATGGAAAGGTGGTCGCCTAATGAACAAGGATGGTTATATTCAAATTTGGTCACCCGATCATCCGACAACCCATAAAACAAAGAAATATGTTCTTGAACATCGCCTTGTAATGGAGAAGCACATTGGACGTTATCTAACTCGGCAGGAAGTTGTTCATCACATAAACGGAGTGAAGGACGATAACCGCATCGAAAATCTTCACCTGTATGGTAGTAACGCGCAACACCTAAAAGAAACTCTGAAGGGTTGTGTTCCGAATTGGACACCAGAGGGTAAGGCTCGTATGGGCAAAAAAGTTTCTCTCCAACTTCAATAGTTCCTATCTGTTTCCAACCATTAGTTGTAAATACAATATGTGTTGCAGAACAATGAAAAAACTCTCCATTGGACAAGGTAACTTTGTATAGTGATTGCTTGTCTTTTTTAAATGGTTTCTCAGCCCGTGCTATTACTTGTCTTTCTCCGTCCCACGCATAAACGTATGATTCTGAATCAATTTCAGATACAGCTCTGGAACAGTCTGCCACTGGATCATAAATCTCCTGCTCTGGTGCGAGACAGCGATTCCCACCAAGCACTAGGATTTCATTCACATTATCTAGCTGCTCCCACGCCTTGAACCAATGCTCTAGCTTAAAGCCGTATCTGAAAGGGTCTTTGTCTGCGTTGCGTATAGCTTCCTCCCGTGCAGAGTAAAGCTCGACAAGCTCCTTTGCATCCATCTCGGCAATCTCGTCATCCGTAGGGATTCCAAGTATTTCGTGGGGAGTCCAGTTCATACGATAACCTCGGCTTCAATCACCTTGTTGGCGCGTCTTTGCTTCGATGCCTCAATAAGAACCAAAGCGTCCTCAATAGACAAGCCTTCTTTTTTGTTTGCCCCAGAATCTGATATTCCAGCAAGCGAGGATGATTTGTCCTGCATAATGCCAATGGTCGTAGCCAGCTTCTCAGGGGAAACCAAGGCCAGTTGCTCAGGATCATCGTGTAATTGTTCAGCTTTCTTGAACAAAAGGTCAGTGTATTCCATAGCAGCCATCGCGTAACGGGTCGAGAACTGCTTGCGTTTCTGCTCTAGGGTGGAGTTGTGATCCCACTCAAGCCGTCTGATTGTCTCGTTGGATAGGCTTGTAATGCGGCGTATCTCGGTAATGTTCGCCCCTTGTGCCAGCAACCATAGGGCTTTAGCAGCTACATCTGGCTTAGTGTTCTCGGCACAATTAGCAGGCAAGTCTTTAGCTCGCTGCCTAATAGCGTCCATAAACTTAACCATTGAATCTTTGTTATCAATGGTAGAAAGGTCTGTGTCTTTTTCTTCTTCCATAAAGCTGGAATGTATCTATAATGCCATACTTAGCAAGTTTAATTAACGCTGCTGCTGGGCTTGCTTCTCTTGCTCTAGCTCTTTAGCCATCTCTGCATACATTAAACCTACATCCCTAGTAAACTGTGGATCATCTTTTGCTTGCTCGATAAGTGCCTGAACACCAGGTCTAGTCATTGTAATACCGCGCATCATTTTATTCATGTTTTCAGCATATTTGACATCTCCAATGTTTTTGGACATATAACGCAGCATAGGGCGTAGGTTATTAGAACCGTAAGCAGTAGCTAGGGTTAAATTGTTTAAATAACCAAATGGGTTTGATACATACCACTTAGCCCCTTGTGGCGACCACAAACTATGAAGCCCCATTGTTTCAGCTTCTATTTTTGTTAAAGGCGAGTTAGCTTCACCAACTTTTGCAACAGCAATAAACTCATCCATTGTGTCACGGCCAACAACTTTATCCATGCTTTTCAACCATTGTGGAGCATTGCGACCATCCTTCCTGTCATAACCAAGAAGTTCTTTGTTAATCTTCTTCCAGCTAAGTGTTTTTAACCCAGCTTGACCACCACTAAATAATTCTTCCTCTGCACCACCAGCAAAATCCTTGCCGAGCTTAGAGAACATATCTGCGCCGAGCTTTTTCTTACCAGAAGGAGTAAGCATGCTCATTATGTCGTCAAGTTCTTGAGGGGTGGCTTTATATAGTGCAGTATGAGCCAATACATCACCGTCTATGTTGTCAAATTGACCATTTTTTGCCAACTTAATAACTTCGTTATCAAAGAACTTTTCTTGTTGTTTTTGAATGATAGCTTTCTTCTCGATCTGTTTCAGTAACTCCTTGCGCTCATTAAGTGGGATGAGTTCAAGTAATCTATTTGCCTCATTAGCATCCATGTTTACCTTATCGACCTTAACTTTCTTCAAGACATCATTTAACTCAGAAATTTGTGAGTTAATGCGTTTAGCAATAATCGGATTTTCCCAAAGTGTTTCAACCATTTCTGGTGTATGCTTGGAATTGATGCCATTAAATACACCGTCAGGTGCAATGCCAATCTGCTCTTTATAAACATTCTTTAATTGTTCACGAAGCATATCTGCACCAGCATCATCACCAGTAACTTTTAATGCACCTATAAGGTCTTTAGCTGCCTGTGTGCTAGATAACGCAGTTTCAACCATTACCTCTGGGGATTTAGTTTTAGCCCCAAATTTCTCAGCTAAGATAGCTCCAGGCGAACTTCTGCGGAAGGCAAGGCTTGTCTCATCGAAAACCTTCATTGTATTAGCCCAATCTGCTGTAAGATTGTATTTGGCAAGTGTGTTTTCAAATATGTTACCCACTTCAGCAGCAACGCCAGAAGCTACTTGCTGTGATGTTGTGGATGAATTAGTTTTACTCGTTGCTCCAGAGATACCCTTTCTAATGTTATCAATATCCCGCATCGTAAGATTATCTGGGAATGATTTTTGGTATTCTTTTAGTAGTGACTCAACCTCTGGGCTTCTTAGCCCCCTGTTTATCGGGTCGCTAAGTTTTCTCTGTATTTGCCCAAGAACTTCCGCTTTAGGAACTGAAACACTAGCTACATTAGGGCTAGCATAGAAAGCATCAAACGTAGCTTTGTTTATTTCATCACCCTTGGCAGCAGCATCATCAACAAGTTTAGAGATGGTATTGCCCAACTCTACTTTATTGGTAGATACAGGTCTAAGATAATCAACTCGCTGACTAATTATTTTCTCATTAGCTTTACGGATACTCTCATCTTTTCTTGCGATATGCCCTGCTAATTTTTCTGCTTTTGTTTTAACTCTAGTAAAGTCAACTGGTGGCAGGTCTTTCCCTTCCTTCAAGATAACATCTTGGATTTCTCCAAGTGTATTACGAACACCTTGCATTTTAGTAGCTACTGCCATGCTCGGAAACTTTCCAGCTAGTCCTCTTTGTAAGGCTATTCCAGCTTCACCAGCCATCTCTGCACCAACTGGAGTTACATTATCTAGTTCATTAAGCTTATTGTATTTGGGAGATTTTTTAAGCAGCGACTCAGCCTCCATTAAATCTTTTGCAACGATATTCTCAATGGTAGAACCACTTCTCCTAGCTAATGGCTGGATTATTTTACCAGCCCCATAACCAGTAAGGAATCCCAACGCTGCTTCTTTGCTACGATCAATCGCTATCTCTTTAGGCTTAACATCCATGAATAGGACAGCCCTAAGTGCAGCATCTTGGATGGAACCCCCAACAGCATAACCAGCAGCTCCAGCCGCAGCGACGGTTGCGGGTGCTATTGGCCCACCTGCTAATCCAGAAGGTGCTGCTGCAATACCAGAAATGGTTGGGATTGTCTCACTAGCGACAAAAGCACCAACATCCTTCATATTTATACCCTTTGGTAATGCGAGAATATTTTTACCTTCTTTGTTTTTAACTAGAAAGTTTTGCCTTCCGTCAATATTAAGTGTTTCAAGCAAATCGTAGCCCTTACCTGCTCGCTGAAAATATTCTTTTCTAGAATCATCATTTCTCAATCCAGCTAAGATAGCGGTATCTAATGTGCTAACTCCAGTTTCAACATCAACATCCTCATAACCAAGTTTAGATAGTTCTTTTTTTAGCTTCTCTGGATTTTGCTTATAGACCTTTTCATCAAATGAATTATCTGAAGAACCATAGCTACCCATACCGCTTGGGTCAAAATCTGGGGTGTATTGTTTAACGGTTTTTACGTAATCCTTAATTGTTTCCCCAGAAGCCATGCCATCTAGCACAGCTTGTTTTTGTGCCACTGCTTCATTAAGATATTGCTGCTGCAATAATGCTTCTTGTTCCCTTAAACCACGCAAATAACCTTTCGCCTTATTAGCGTTTTCCGCATCACCACTGTTTTGGTATTCTTTACCCTTAGTAAGTAGTTGGCGTTTTTTTTCGTTTATGGAGTTTAGTCGCTCCATAAATTGATCTTTTAGTTCGTTAGGCATGATTATTGGTTTAAGAAATTATCAATATCTTCATCCAGCGGGGTCAACTTAAATAATTCTGGCTTAGTAGTTGATTCTTTCTCTCCAAATTCAAGTTTAGTTTTCTCAACCTTAGCTTTAAGTGCTGGATTATCTTTGAGCATTTGTTGAACAGCAGTCCCTTCACCGTATGCTTTATCAAGAATATCAAGTGCTTTAATGTTTGCCTCAACTGGACGCATAGGATCACCTAATGCCCCAAGGTAGAAAGCGAGTTCTTTTTCGGAATCTAGTCCCTTAGCCCCCATTTCAGATGCTTGTCTAATTACGTTAATTACGTTTGGAGACATGCCGTTAATTACGTCTCTGTAAACTTGATTTTCTGAACCCATCGCCCTACCGAGATTTTGTCCAGATGGAGTATTAGCCATGTATTCAAGAATACCACTTTCTCCACCAGCAACAGCACCTTTACCTTTGTATAGTTTTGAGTAAGCCCCAACCATTTCTCCAATATAAGAAGAAAATGATTTTTTACTTTCATCCTGTAACTTTTGTTTCTCTTGTAGGTCTTTAGTCTCAGCACTTGCTTTGGCTAGATTCTGCATTTTAATTTGTGCATCTAAAGCCTTATTTTGATATTCTACTTCTGGCGTGCTATTGGGTAATCTAGTAACGCCAAGTTGTCCACCTTCTGCGGTAAATACATCGCCTTTAGGAACTGGAGCATTAGGAACTAGGCTCTGTGCTTGCTGAATCTGCTGTGCTGCTTGTTGTCTTGGTGGTAATACGCCTGGATTGCCGTCAATATCAACACCTTGCGTAGCTTGGTCGAAATTACCATAGTTAGGAGCAACGCCACCGAGTTGTGGAGTGTTTGCAACCATCGCTTGAATTTCCTCATCGGTCATTTCAGCAGCGTTTTTACCACTTGGGAAAGAACCCCCTTGTGTTTGCGGAAGTGCGTTTTGAATTTGACCACCTGAGCCTGGAATACGTATGCTACCGCCACTGGTAGGTGCTTGTTGGATTTGACCGTCAGGGCCAACCATAACATTGCCAAACATAGGGACTTCATTAGCGGTGGCACTTTCAACCTCATACATACCATTCCCAAGCGGTATGTATTTAACTTTTGCTCCACTAGAAATTTGTTGCTGAAGTTCATCGGCAGTCATTATGTTTGTTGCCGTGCCTTTTGATTTAAGGTCTAATTCTCTTTGTTTTAATCCAAGTTCAGATGCAAATTGTCTTTCACGGAAATCAAAATCACGGGCATCTTGTTTGAATCCTAATCCAAGCACCCCGATTTTAAGCGAGTCTTGAATACCTTCAGCAATGGCCAAACGATCACGCTGTGAAAGGTCTGGATTATTAAGTTGATTTAAGGCATTATTAGCCATTCCAGAAAACTCTGGGATAAGATCAGCAATAGATTTAGCGGTCTGCTGTGCTTTCTTGATTGTTTTTTCATCTTCCCCGTATTGCTTAATAACTCCATTAACTTGCTGCCCTAAATTAGCCAAAGCGTTTCCAGTCGTAGCCCCAGCACGTTCGTATGCGCTAAAGTCCACATTCATTAACTGTGGGTTAATGGTTTCTCCTAGTTGTCGTCCTGATCCGTATGCCATAATTAGTCCTTCATGTAAGTTGGTAAAGATTGGTCAGCCCACATAACTCGTTTGGAAACGTTTTCAATCGTGCAATTAAACTTAGGGCAATGAACGAATTTAGCTGCTGTGGCGCGATTGTCAATACACGCCGTGCAAGCATGGACATAATCACAATTATGTGTTCGGTCTGCCTTCTCACTCCATTTACCAGAAACCTTCTCGTATCTACTGTGTTGAATTGGAACATTGTTTTCTTCGCAGTATTGGAATACATCATCATGCGTCCAGTCTTTCATTGGATAGAAAGCATTACATTGTCCAGGATTGATTCTTATATCAACACGCACACCAGCGTCTCCACCATAAATAGGGTCTGAATCACAAGCCTTATGTCCAACTAGCATTGAATCCCAACCTGCTAAGATACCCATATTTTTAGGGCGGTTGTAAATATCCAATGCACAAGCCCAAGGTTTTCCTTCTTCGATTGGAGTGATACCAGTCGGACAGGTCATATCTGTATTATCAAATATGTATTTATTTTGAACTTCAAACTCATCACCTGTTTGCTGGAATGTGCTATAAGCTGGATGCCAAGTATAAACCTCAAGCCCCATTTCTTCGATGATTCTGTTTTGAAACTCGTATTTTTTAGGTTGCCATTGCTCTCTAAAGAAAACAATCGGCAATTTTGTGCCTACTTTTTTAAATACAAGATCAAGCAAAGCCATGCTATCTTTACCACCTGACCAAGCCAAGCATGGTTTTCCTGAGTGGCTTAGGCATTTCTCGATGTTTTCAATAGCTGTCTTTATTTTGGTTTTCATATTAAATAGCTGCAATAGCAGCAGGAGCTGCGGCAGCCCCAATAGAACCAAACATTCCCATAAGTCCAGATTGTTTGCTTGCTGAAGCAGAAGCATTAGCGGCGGCAGCCTGTTGTTGTAAGGAACGTTGTTGCATACCAAGATTAACGCCAGTATCAGGGTTAATCATTTGCGGAACAGCACTACCAATCGCACCTAAACCAAGTCTAAGTTGTTCTTGCCCTGCTTGGTAAGAAAGCGGGGCGCTGCCAAGTGCCTGTAAGCCAGGTGCGGTGTAAAAGTTCTGAGCCATGATAAATGCTCCTGTGCGAGCTGCGTCTGCTTCGGCACGTTTCCGAGCAAGAACATTTTCTCTGCCCATAATCTCAGATGCGATAGCTGCGTTGCCACCGAGTCTGCCAGATGCTTGTGCTGCTTCGCGAGCAGTTTGCTGATACATCCGTTGCTCTTGTGGCGTAACTCCTTGTGCTGCTGCCCTAGCTCTCTCTGCCTCCATTTGTGCAGCCTCAACTTGGGCTTGTGCTTCTGGCGAAAGTGCTTGTGCAAACTGACGGAAAGCAGGTGCTTGCCCTGTCATCGAAGCAAGCTCGGCTGCTCTAGCCTCTGCAAGTCCTGCACCAGCTTCTTGTTGCGCTGTTCTTCCAAGACCATACAAACCTTGTTGTCCATCTGTTCCTTGCAAAAACGTATTTACGTCTCCAAGGTTCAAGCCTAAAAACTCTGGGCGGTATTGCCGTTCAGAAGACAGCACTCTAGGCAATGCTTGTTGATAACCAGTTACATATTTATTTATGTCACCAGCAATATCCATTTTTGGGACTGATGCTTGCTTAGGTTTTTTGAAAGGATTTAGACTGCCCATACTATAATTTGTTAAAAAGTTTTTTGAAGTTAGTTATTTTTATGCGATCATCTCCCTTGAACTCTCTTTGGTATGCAACCCATGGAACAAGCTCAACGATTTGCATACAAGCCTCGCGCATATTGCCAACACACATAGTAACAAAAATACAATCTGACTCGGCAAGAACACGACATTCGCTAAAGTTGGATTTATCACAAAAGAACCCAAGCAGAAAACAATCTGGCAAAGAAATAACAACTCCATTTGCAAGATGCCATTCAAGCAATTCTGCAAAGTTTTGGTTGTTTTGTTTGTAGATTTGTAGTGCATGGTTAATTGGATTCATTCATACATGATGTTGATATTGCCAGCGTCAAAGGTATTAACACCTCCAGAAGTAGTAATCCGTATGCGATCTAGTGTTCCAGATAATGCCTTAGATACTCCAGCCATATTACATACAAGCCCAACACCATCGCCACCAATATAATTGGCTACCCAAGTGTTACTGGTTAAGTTTACTATTGTAAGGATGCCGTCACAAGTGCTATTTGCTGCTGGGGAATTTAGAACGATACCAGAAGAAGTAGCTAATCCCACAGGAGTAGCTTTAATTTCAAAAGAATAACCCAAATAACCAGTAGTTTCTATACCACCAGAATCCCCAAGTTGAACGATCACAGGTGAAGTGCCATTGGTGCTAACTCCACTAAGCATAACGGTAATACGCTTAACCCATGATGGGATTGCAGTAAAATCAATACTTGTTCCACTGGTGCTGTTTTGAACTGTTGCCAATGTTGATGGCTGAGATAACTTTGCTGGAGTTACGTTTGCATCTGCAATCTTTACAGTTGTTACATTAGAATCAGCAATTTTAGCAGTAGTTACACCGAGATCAGCAATCTTACCAGTTGTAACCGCAAGATCAGCAATTTTACCAGTAGTTACATTTAAATCTGTAATTGCTGTTGTCGTAATAGCATTTGTAGATAGTTCGTTGGATGTAATTCCTGCTGACCGAATTTTCAGCTTCCCAGATGCAACTTCCAAGGTCGTCCCAGTAATAGCATCAGATGTTATCACTGTCTGGTCAATGATGTTGTTCATCTTCGTGCTAGTGATAGTATCAGTAGCCGTAAATGTGTAAGTTGTATCAACCGCGCCCATATGTTATTTTTGTGAAATTATTTGTCTATTGGTGATTGAACCAGACACTTTAATAGAATTTATCTTAGGTGAACCTATGGTTCTTGTCAAGATCATCGTGCCAGTATATCCTCGGATACCTCCAAGTCTGCAACGTATGCCTGCTGTTTCGGCTTCGTTTGCAGAACTCGGTGCTAAAACTTCACCACCAAGAAAATCTGTGGTTGTTCCGATAAGCTGTGAATCATCTGGATCTTCCGCAGCGAATGATATGCTATACTCGCCAGTTTCACCAGCAAGGTTTTGCATAACAACCTGTGCATCTGTAAATCTTTTGCGATCCATATTCCTAAAATCATACCCACGGGTAGTTAATAATGCGTTAATTGTAGGAGTTACAACTAAACTACCTGTGTTTGATACGCTTAAACGATCAATGGAGCTATCGGAGGCCTCTAGTTGGTGTAATCCACCATTGGCTGTAACTGCATAGATGTTGTTACGAACATCAGCACTCCCCAATACAAAGTTTTCAATTAAGAAACGAGAATCTCCAAACGTATCTAGTGATTCCCAACCTTTATTAAGAAAGTTAAACACCAAAATAGCATTGTTTCCACGTGCATCATTAGCTCCTGCAACAGAATCCAACGGAACAGCAAGGTAATAACGGTTATTATACAAAATGCCTACCGATTTATCAACGTAATCCTTGTTGATACGGTCAATATATGGCTGGATATTCTTAGAAATAGGTTCTTCAACCCCACGAAGGTTGTAATCGTTAAGGAACTCAACAGCATAAACGCCATCGTCCGACAAAAACATAATCATATTACCACGTGAGACAATAGTTTTCCGTGCTAAACAGCCAACCTCAGACGTAAGCTCTGTAACTTGTGTATCAAGTAGGCTTCCTTGTGTTCCTTTGATTTGATGTAAGCTATTTCTATTTAAAACAATCAACTTGTCCTCATAAAAGCCGTGCATACCCACCACATAATCAGCAGTTCCACCACTAATGCGGAATTGATTCTCAATCTGGTCAAAGGTCGTAGTATCTAAAATGTCCGATACCGCTATTTCATCGGTTATCTTTGTGCTAGTATAAACTGGTGCATTAAATGTTCCCGATACAGTGTAATAATGTGGAATCCACAATCTACGCTGGAAATAAACCCCCCAAGGTGCGCCTGGCTGGTGCATAAAACCACCGCCTACGCTGAATTGCCCACCAAATTCAAAGGAATCAGATGATGATGTATTGTAATCACCAACAGGGGCATACCAGTTAATCGTAGTTGTGGTAGCTGCTGTGACATAATACTCATTGCCAACCATCCCAGCTAATTCTGTCGTAGCTGATTCACGAACTACAATAATATCTCCAGCACGAATCGTAGTATTACCTGCAACAGTCGCGGTCACAAGCCCTCCAACAACGTCAACGTCTTTTGCTTGAATGTTAAACGTCTGTGGCTGGGTGTAAGCACCACCAGGTGAAAGCGTAAAGCCATCTGTAACAGTTGCAGCAGTAACAACAAAGGTTGTACTGGTTGAAATTCCAGAAGCTACAAATGTAAATGTGTCCTTGTCCACTACTGTTGCAACAACATATGTCCCGTTTGGGGCTGTTCCTCCAGTAAGACCCGCAACCACAATAGAAGTTCCAACTAGCAATCCGTGTTCACGAACGCTCATGGTCACCACAGTATTAGGACTGGCCGTAGCATTAGAAGAAGCCGAAAGAACAGGTCTGCCATTGGGATACCACTCGAAAGCCTGCTGCCCATCTCGGAACAACATCACCTTGTCAAACACCTGAATCATATCGGTGTCAGCTCCAAGATCTAGTCCAGGCGGGTAGGCAATATCAGTTGTGCTGTAATCAGTTAAATCAACCTTCTTTGCCACCGTATCCAATGCAATAATTACATACTCTTTGTTGCCAGTATTAGGATCACTAAACAAACAAGATGCCCTTACGTTGGCGTTAGCAGCATCGTTAATAGGCATCTGCGACAACGTGCCAGTAGTATCTGTTACAGAAGTAATTCCTACTACTGTATAATCCAATGTATTAGCATCGTAATACGTAAGCAAATAACTACCATTAACTGCGGTATCAAGTCCAGAGATTGTAGCCCAGCCTGTTGTTCCAGCAGCAAATCCATGCGCCGTAACAGTAATACGGATTGTCCCCGTAACAGGAACAGTCACATTAGAAATAGTTTTAGGCGAATCAATTAAATAGAATGGTAACTGCAATGGCGTTTCACCAGTAGTAAATGCACTGGTTCTTTCCACAATCCCCCTACGAGGCTTCCAATAACCCTCCATGCGTCCGTTCAAAGACTCCCTTACCTCACCCGCTTGAAGCTGGTTTAACTGCAAACGCTGGTTAATACCAACGAAACCAGTATCGCCATCAATTAACGATTGGTCATCAAGTCCACCATATGAACGGTAAGATGCCACGGTTTATTGATCGTATGCAATGCAAGTTCCGCTGGTTACAGTTACGGCAGTAAAGTTACCACCGATGCCTGTGCCTGCAAGATGGGTAATGGTTTGAAGGTCTGCAATGTTGGTAAGATTACCCTGAAGCGTTGACAACACGGTATCTTCGATGAACTGAATCCAACGATAGTTTTTACCAGTCTGTGCGCCTTCGCCAGAATTTAATACGTGACCGCCATTGCCGCCTTGCAGATGGAACGCTGTTGAACTCATAAGTTTTTTAGAATTTTAAAACTAGCACCATTGCTAGTCGCTATTTGAATCTTTAGCGAACTAACCCAATCTTGTCAATACCTTATTATTTTACTAAGGATTATTCCTCCTCAATATATTCGTTAATGCTACCTGGCTGAAATCCCCAAGCAAGTAAAGCTGGCTTGATTAACTCCTGCATCACTTCGTGTATAGTAAGGTGATCGCTTTCAGTTTCAATCGTTACCTTGTTAAATACTTTGTTGCGGGTTAGTTCTATTGTTATCTTCATATTCTTTTAGTTTAAGTTATCGGTCATTTGACTAAATTAGTAGGTCACTTGCCATAGCTATCCTCACCATCAACAATCAACTTGGCTAGGTCACGGCTATTCTTAATCGGATTCACCACGTCACCAAAACCTGCCTTCATCTTTGCTGCCCCGCAGTCATTGTCGTAGATATACCACTCCAACCATTCTTGTTGCTCAACACAATCCATCAGCACATCAAATGACCTCCATATCGCCGTATGCAGTTGACCATCTATATCAAGGCAACCAGCATCATGCGCAACATCACAAGCCGCACTTAACTGCTTATAGTTCCCCACGATCTTATCAATCTTGGCCGTCCATTTCTTAATACGTTCTTGCTTATTCATAGGTGTTGTTGTATTCAAATTATCCCTATTTACGTCCACTTCTGCGTTCACTAGCTTATCAATCACTACACGCTCGGCATATGCCTCCATCCAGCTGTTCTTCAGATGCCCAAAATCCCTAGGCTCAGTCACAGAAGCAAACTCACCACATATCCCACACTCATCATCATGCCAAGTCGCAATACCACACTCCTTAAACCCATGCCTAATACCACACGGATAACATACCCACACAGGGTAATCCCTTTGCTTCACAACTTTCATACAACCCTTCTACCACCACCACAACCCTTTGCAACAAAATTCTCAATCATTATCCAACACCCCCTCCAACCCATACTCAGGCAATGCCTCACTCGCCCAGTCACAATCCAAATCCATACACACATACTTACCCAATCTACTTCGCCAGATCGCCTTCCTCCCACACTCAACACACGCAACCATCTCATGCGTAGGGCAAACCTCCATCCGATACCCCGCATTATCACCGCAAAACTTGCACTTTATACAACTATCTTGCATATCAACCAATCTCAATCTCCATATCACCATCCTTACTCCCGTCCCATACCTCCAACTTAGCACACTCCAATACCCCTATAATCCCCGCTACCGTCAAATCAAACTCATCCGAATAACAATCAATCAATCTACCCAAATCCTCCGCAAACACCTGAATCTGTTCTCGCTCTGTCATAGTTTTAGTTATCAGGTAACATTCAAATAAGCAACTCTTTTTTGCTATCAATCGCAGCAGCTATCCTAGCCTCGGCAATCTTCATGTATTCCTCATCACGTTCAATGCCAATGAAACGGAACCCCTCTAGTATCGCAGCCTTACCCGTGCTTCCGCTTCCAGCAAACGGATCAAGCACGATACCCTCTGGTGGTGTAACGAGCCTACACAGGTAGCGCATCAGGTCGGTGGGCTTGACGGTGGGGTGGTTGTTCCGCTGCATCGTGGTGCGGTCGTAGCGCACGCCATTGGATGCAGCGGCGGTCTTGCTGCCGTTCTCGACCATGTACGACGGGCGAAACTCAAACCCATCCAGCCCCTCATCCCGATCCCGCTTACTCGCCTTGGCGCAGTAGAAGAAACGGGCTGCGGAGCCGGAGTCGCCGAAACCGGTTAGCGTAGTTCCGTTCTCCGTCGCCGTCGCATATCCGGCAACTTTCCTAATTCCGGACGGCTTACCGCTTGCGGTCTCCGGAAACCCCGCCAGCACCTCTTCGCTGCCATCGTGGATCAGGTTGGCAGGCCAGCGGCCGGAGGCGTGTGGTGTCACCACCCTGCGATCATCCTCGTGGGCGATGATTTTGCCACCATTCCCGCCGTTGATGTGGCTGCGGAGGTGGGGATTAAGAGCAAGACTGCCGCCTTCCACTGTGACGTGCTCCACCCTGCACCCATCCACATTCAGCCCCCCGGTGCCATGCACCAGCACGTTCGCCGCCACGGTCTTCTCACCGAGAGGCTTGCGGGCTACGGTGATCGGCTCCAGCGCGGGCTTTAGGGCGGTGCCCCAGCCTTGCCATTGGCGGGCGGCGTCGGTGGCGGGGGTGGTGACTAGCACTTCGCCAGCCGACCAGCCTCCGCCGCCGTGGTGTTCAGCATCAAAGCCGACGGCTGCTGCGCGACGCTCAATAACCTCCCGCTCAGCCCCCGCCGCCTTGTCAATCGCCTTCGACACATCCAGCGACTTCGGGAACCCTGACCCGTACACCCAAGCGATCATGTCGCGGATCTCAAACCCCGCATCCTCGATCCGCACCGCCATTCGATGCTGCGTCCTAGTCCCCGCAAACGCCAGTAGATGCCCGCCCGGCTTCAACACGCGCAGACACTCAGCCCACACCTCAACGCCAGGAACATCATAATCCCACTTCTTACCCGCCTCCGAGGAGGAGCAGAAATTGATGAAACTTTTCCAGCTGCTCACCGCCAAGCCGGTGCTCTTCGCGTGCAACGTCGCCGAG
>Ga0315899_10003727_pt1 | contig 16560 bp, 15 predicted proteins | sample LakEriMetagenome_2_FD_203518 | JGI IMG/M metagenome (GOLD analysis project Ga0315899, IMG submission 203518) | Freshwater fungal communities from buoy surface, Lake Erie, Ohio, United States - Buoy 4 MA112 | ecosystem: Environmental > Aquatic > Freshwater > Lake | place: USA: Lake Erie, Ohio... | reverse complement strand
GTCCATGCTGGAAACCCATTCATTGTCGAGATAAGACGGGATCCCTTCGGATTCCAGAGCGAGCCTCGCAACGTGAGCGAGTTCCGTAGTACTGTAACAACCGACACATACTAGATCCTGTGGCATGGTATCTCTCAACTAATTGTGGCGACAAAAATTAGTGGGGCATTGGAAAGCTTATCTCAAAACAACTGCCTTCACCGAGCCTGCTCTTTACATTCAGTTCTGCAGTTACCAACTGACAAAGGTGTTTCACGATAGCCAATCCGAGGCCGGTACCACCAGTCTCTTGGCTTCGCGCTTTTTCGACTCGGTAAAAGCGTTCGAAGATTCGTTCCAAGTCCTCGGGTGGTATTCCTATTCCTGAATCCTCAATTCGAACGATACATTGACCGTTGAGTTCTCGCGTGGAAATGGAAACCGACCCGTTTGGCTTATTGTAACGGATTGCATTGCTAACAATATTTGCAAGTATTGTTTTTAGGGAAGAAAGATCGGACAGGATCCGGCCTGAGTAGACGGTGCCAATATTCACCGATACCTTGAGTCGCTGCGCTATCGCGGAGTGATCGTCCACGCATGAATTAATCACGTCTTGAATAGATATGGGTATTAACGCAGGCTTATCTGGCTGCGATTGTAAACGGCTTAATTGCAGGAGATCGGCGATGAGTGCTTCCAGTCGGCATGCTTGCTCCTCGATACGCATGATGAAATGCTGTCTCGCATCGGGGTCGTCTAGCGCTCCCATGAGAAGCGTTTCGGCGTAAGCTTTGATCGAAGCTAACGGTGTTTTTAACTCGTGAGAAACGTTTGCTGTAAAATCACGCCGAAGGTTCTCCAGTTGCTTGAGCCGTGTTTCATCCGCAATGGAAACGAGCACACGATACGCGCTCGTCGCAGGATCGACTTGACCGATTGGAATCGCTTTTAGCCTCAAGGATATTCTTCCTTGGTTCATTTGGCATTCAATCTCATTCGGTTTACCCGTTTCATGTGTTGCCAAAATGCAATCAAAGACTTCTGGAATCCGCACAACCTCTATGAGTCGCTGTCCAATTTCGGCCAACTCAATTCCAAGTAATGCCTTGCCCGCAGGATTCGCAAAATCGAGTTTCAGTTTTTCGTTAAATGTCAAAATCCCAATCGGCATGCTCGTCATGGCTTGCGACGATCGCTCATAAGTTTGACTTACACTCGCGATTTGACTTTTCATGGAATCAGCCATTGCGTAGATCCCGTGCGCGAGAGACTCTCGAACTCCCATCCATTCTTTGGCTTTGAGTGATTCTTGGCTCACTCCGATCTGCGTGGAAAACCGATTGATCCAATCTTCCTCTTGCGCACGTTCCGATTTCCCCTTTACCCACATAAAGCCGATGACAGCCCCAAACAATCCGAAAAAATGGGCCAAGACCCATGGAGCGCCTACCACACCGGATAGGTCCGCGTCGGAATACCTCCGGATCATGGTTACGGAGTATTGCTTGCCACCAGGCGCCTGCCAATCATGCTCGAGCTTTAGTCTCCGATAGCCCCCAGGCTCTGACTGCCAGTTAACGTAGATTTCCCTTTGGGAAGAATCTTGCTTCCCTTGGTCAGCGTCGGTATTCCAGACCAACATGCCTTTGCCAATGCTATTGAGAATCGAATCTAACTCGGTTTTCGACTCCCATTCCGACTTGAGCCGCTCAATAACTTCAAAATCTTTCTTCGCAGTACTTGCTAGCTGAGATTGCCATCTTTGGATCCGAGACTCTCGAATGGGCCATTGCAGCAGAAAACCTACTACCCAAAAGATGAGGAAGAAAGCCAGCCACGTGCTAATCGATCTGGGGGATGCCAACAATCGCGATGGGTTAAGAATCGAAAGGACTCCCTTTCTCTGCGAAAATCATGCTTTCTCAACAAATACCAATCTCCGAATCGCCCGACTTCGAATACGCCTGTCTGGAACGACTTGAACACCTATAATACTACACCGAACCAATTTCTTTCACTACGGCAACATCGAAATGTCCGAATCAGCACCTCCAGCACCCGTCGCGACTCGTCCAGCAGCACCGACTGCACCCTTACCAGGATTGACGGAGGTTCCCATTGATTCCATTCTCTTTGTTTCCTTTGGCGGACCAGAAGGAATGGATGATGTTATCCCGTTCCTCGAAAATGTCCTTCGCGGAAAAAATGTCCCTCAAGAACGGATGTTAGAGGTCGCTGAACACTACAAGCATTTCGGCGGCATTAGTCCGATCAATCAACAATGCCGTGATTTGATCGATGAAGTCAGCCGAGAGTGCAAGGTGCGCGGGGTTGATTTACCGATCTATTGGGGAAATAGAAACTGGCATCCATTGCTTCCCGACGAGTTAACGAGGATGTCGGCAGACGGTCGCAAACGAGCGATTTGTTTTTTCACGTCGATGTTTAGTTGCTACAGCGGATGCAGACAGTACCGTGAAAATCTAGCAGATGCCCAAGCAACTGTTGGTGATGGTGCACCTTTGGTCGAGAAGGTGCGCATGGGTTTCAATCACCCTCGATTTATTGCAGCTCAATGCGATTGTGTTAGAGAAGCCATCGCAACGTTGCCAGCAGAACAACAAACGAATGTTAAGATTTTGTTTGCAGCTCACAGCATCCCTCTTTCTATGGCACAGTACTCTCGTTACGAGGTGCAGCTTAGAGAAGCAGCCAAGCTGATTTGCGGGAAGCTAGGCCATGAGAATTGGGAGCTCGTTTTCCAAAGCCGGTCTGGGCCACCTCAGCAGCCTTGGCTGGAGCCTGATGTCTGCGACCGCATTGAGGAGTTGCATACGAACGAGTCGTTGAAGAGCTGTGTTGTTGTGCCGCTAGGATTTATCTCCGATCATATGGAGGTTCTCTACGACCTAGACGAAGAAGCCGCTACGCTTTGTAAAGAAAAGGGGATCATGTTCGCGAGGGCAAAAACGGTCGGTGTGCACCCAGAGTTTGTAGGAATGATCGTTGACTTGATTCAAGAACGATTGGCAGAGGGAACCGAGCGTCCCTACATTGGTGACTACGGCCCAAGCCACGATTTGTGCCCTGCAAATTGTTGCTTGTATCCCCAAACAGGTCGCCCCGGCGCAAGGCCGGCGAGCTAACCCGCCAAGTAAGTTGTGGAACAGATCAAGAAAGTCGCGAAAATCGACTCCAATTCGTGGGTACTACCCTCTCTCTGGCTGTTGTCATACTTTTTGCCTTTCGTTTTCTTGTCAGTCGTCACGCATTTACTTAAAGACTACGAAGCTAGCGGTTTAGCTATGATCCTTCTGGTTCTTGGGCCATTTGCCTTAGGACTTTTTGGATCGATCTGGTCTATCACACGTGCGAGTCTTTCTCCCATCCTAAGCGTCTCTCTAACGATTGCGACTCTTGTGGCATTTCTCATTGGATTCGTCGTGTTCTGGATTGTCTTAATAATGTCGTATGTTGTCTTAGCGACTTGATAAGAGGCTTCGATTGTCGGCAGTGTTCGACAAACAACCAAGGATGTAAACTGCATACACAAGATTTCTATCGACTATATTAACTTCATGTCGTTGACGCATCATGCTACAATTCCATCCTAAGAATCCCTACGCTCAACGTAATCTGAAGGAGCCGTCTTGTCTAAATCTAAATCAATTGTAAGTCTGCTATACATAGCGATCCTAACTTTAGGTTGCTCAGAGCCCGATGATCGAACGGCAAGTAATCCACCAGTTCTATACGTAGAAGATGTCGATGCCGAGATGAATGACGCGATTTCTACCGCTAAGAAAACGCTGTCGTTTTTTGAAAAGAACTGGCAAACGATGGAGAGCGATGGCGTTAGTGTTAAATTTGCATTACCGACATCAGACGGAGAATTGGAACACATATGGTTTACGCCGACCTCGTTCAATGGAAACGACGTCACCGGTCGATGTGCGAACGACCCGGTCAAGGTGCCAAGCCTAAAGCTTGGAGATATTCGAACCGTCTCACGCGATGACGTATCCGATTGGATGATTGTTATCGGAAATCGTTGCTTTGGCGGCTACACGATTCGAGTTCTAGCCCAACGAGAACCCGGTGCAGCACCGCCACTGGAATTTGTTGATCCGACTCAAGACTGATTGCTTTAGTGCCTCGAAAAGATGCGAAGATTGCTCTAACGCTCCGTCACAGCGAACTTCCCGACGCGAGACGGCCAATTGCAAATCAACACTTTAGTAGAAGATACTATGACAGTCTCATCTCGTACTCCCGAAGGATCACCTGGCCGTTGTGTTCTGTGCGACAAGGACGTAGAGATCGAGTTTTCGGAGTCTGGCGATGATGCGACCTGTCCCTACTGCGGATACTTGATCACTCGATCAGCGGAAATTCTCGATCAATTCAAATCGTTTGTGGAACGCACGCAAGGCGATTCCCTAGAAACGATCTGTTCATCTTCTCGGTTGCGTGACATGGTTCACGACTCATTGGAAGCTGTTGAGATGGTTATGCAGCTTGAAAGGGAATTCGGGATTTTTGTAGCCGAGGACGATGCCGCCAGCATTCAAACCGTTGGAGATGCGATACGATTCATTTACGAGGAACGCGGGAAATCCGAATGATTTGTATTTCGGATGATAGATGATGTGGATACTCTGTGCAGTAAATCTATCGGTTGTTCGGGGACAAAATATGATCAGTATGGCAGTGGATGCCTTTCGTAAAAAACCCCGATTGTTCAAGCTTCTTGATTTAGAGAGTATTAGCCATGAAAAGCGTATTCGATCGGATCGCTGAAGGAGAAACCCATCTGATATTCGATTATGTGAAATCGGTCGATCTGGCGAAGGCTGTTGATGCATACGGTGTATCGATCATGCAGTGGTGTTTTTATTATGGCGACGTTAGTGCGATAAGGTTTCTCCTTTGCAATGGCGAGACTTTAGATTCTCTTGGAGACAACTTTGATCTAAACGGGGCGGTTTTCCATGGCTTTCCGCAACTTACCCAGTTCTTAATTGACAACGGTGCTGACGTAAACTGCGTCATGTCTAATACTGGGGAATCGCCTCTACATGCTGCGCTATGTACCACAGATCGTAAGAATCGAGATCCCATCATTAAAATTCTTTTGGCTAATGGCGCGAATCCCAATTGCAAAACGATACCTGGGGTCGAAACGGACGCGTTTATGCGTGATGTAAGAACACGCGGAGAAACACCCTTGCATCGCGCCGCTGCATACGGCAATGAAGAGACTATCACAATGTTAATCGATGCAAACGCTCAAATTGACGCGAAAGATATCAATGGGGACACGCCTCTCACCTGGGCAAGTTGGCATCTTCGCCCTCGTTCGATTCTGCGGTTACTCTGTTACGGGAATTTTCGCGCTTGATCGACCATCCAACGTAGGATTGAGCGAACGTTACTTTTCGACTTAAAAACAAACATTGCACTCGAAACTCGTTGGTTCAGAACGTTGGATAAAGTCCTGCGCCAAGTTGTTTTTCGTCGCGAGGCAAGGTAGGGTAAAGAAGTCTTGACGGTATTCAGAATCTCCAATCAAAGAACTTCCTGCATGTATTCTCTCAACTGGAATTATAAAGTCTCGATATCGATATTCGCATTTTCGATGATTACATTAATCGAAACACTTTCGACACAGGCCGTTGATTTAAGATCGTTGGACGGCGAATGGATCTATGTTGAGGACCGTACCGAGGGGCGAGAACCAGAGAGAATGGGGCCACCAATGTCGTCAAAGTTTTCTATCAAAGTTGAAGAGGACTTGAGCGCCGTCATTCTAAACGGTCATGGTTCGGGACATCGGGATGTTAGAATCGCTCTCGATGGATCGCCTACGGAAATAAAGGAACCAGCAACAATCTCACGTTACCGAGGCGAGTGGAAAGAAAACACATTCGAGTACGAAGTTTCGTTCGAACGATTGAAAAATACCGGGAACCAAGGCATTGAACGAATCAAAAGATCGTTTCGCATGACCAATGAAGGATTGCTAGTTAGCGTAATAGTTGAGCCTCCTATTGTGAAGGATTCGGTCGGTTTGTATCGCCATGCGGAGGATATTGAGCTACCTGCACCTGCTTCGGCAAAGATCGAAAGTTTGGGCTGGCTAGCAGGCGATTGGGTGGGGACTCGTAGCACGGGAGCATCAAACGAAGAACGCTGGAGCCCGCCACTGGGTGGAGCAATGTTAGCAATATCTCGATCCGTCAATACAAGTGGAAAGATGTTCGCATTTGAGTACCTACGCATCGTGGAACGTGACGGAGGTCTGGTCTACATCGCTCAACCCAGTGGAAAAACACCCACCGAGTTCGTGCTAACAGAAATTACCGATAGCCGTGTAGTGTTTGACAACCCACGGCACGATTACCCAAAACGAATCGTATACGAGTTGTCGTCTGACGGGAGCCTTAGTACGATCGTTGGTTACATGAAGGGTGGCACTCCTAAGCGTTTTGACTTCAAACGAGAAGCAAAATAAGAGCGGTTCTCAGTGTCCTAGAATGACACGACGACACAGTGACATTGTTTGCCCACAGTCAAGCCGGAAGAAGCAAATTTTGCATCGGTCTGGTGTATGGTGGATTGCTAATTTCAACATTACATTGGTGCGGCTACAAATCGACAGATTCGTTCACGAACGGTTGGCTGGGTGCTTAGTTCGTGGTAGACGCACGCTAAATGGGATGGGAGCATGATGACATCAATCACAAAGATATCGAAAATAGGTCAGATAGCGGTGACGGTAAAGAACATCGACATTTCGATTTCGTTCTACCGCGATATCTTGGGGCTTGATTTGTCATTCCGAGCGGGCGAGAACTTGGCATTCTTAGATGCCGGCGGGATTCGAATCATGCTGACGACTCCGCAGGGAGCTGGTGCTATCGGTGCCAATTCCATTCTGTATTTTCTCGTAACGGATATCGAAACAGCACATAATAAATTTGTCGAACGCGGAGCATCCAATGAGCGTCCCCCACAATTAGCCGCCAAGATGCCGGATCATGAGTTATGGATAGGTTTTCTCCGAGACCCAGATGGGAATCTAGTCGGACTGATGGAAGAAAAGCGGTAATTCAGTTGATGTGAAGGTAAAGCAACTAGTTCTTTTTGCTGCGACGTGGGATGTTCGCTTGGGACAATGCTGAGGGGAAGATCTGTTATCATTAAGTACTCGCTGGTTGCTAGGGACTTTTGAAACAGAGTCGGTTGGTGGATTGTTAATTGTTTTGCTTTCTGGAGATGAGTTATGAGGTTGTTGTATATATTGTTTTTCTTTTTGCTGTCAGCCGTCGAGGCTACTGTTGTACTGGCCCAAGATCCCAAACCTGATCCGCGCGAGAAACTAGAGACTGCTATACCCGAGAGTATCAAGATGCTTACGGCCAAAGAGTTTAAGCCATTTATCGAGAAATTTGTCGCTCCAGATGACTTGAAGGAAATCACTAAGAGAACGACCGTCGAAGAGTTTGCAAAACGTTTCGGTGAGGAAAAAGCAGAGACACTCTTGAAGGTGCTAGAAAATATCAAGGATACAAAACCGACCTTCGATAAGACTGAGACCAAAGCAACTTACACTTTGACTCAAACGATCGGCAGCAAAAAATCGATCACCTTCAAAAAGGTCGAGAAGTATTGGTATATCCAAAATTGATGTAAGTGATTCGGAGTACAGTTCCAGAGGCTAAAACGGATCTACTTATGGGATTACTACTTCAGTTGGTGTGGCTTATTCTTGTCGCGGCCATGATCGTAGCCGGGATTAGGACGGTTCTCATAGAAAACAGCCAAGGCCAAATGGAGGGGCGAGAGAATGGTCCACGCTTTACCACCCTATTTCTAATCTTACTTTGTCTCCCGCCTTTGTTCGTATTCATGGTGACGAATACCTTTCTTATGTTCTCGCATCCAACTGTGCAGTTTACGGCAGGAAGTAAACTCGCAGGAGATCTTTGGTCAATGTGGTCTCGTTACTGGCATGTTGTGCTCGGGATTGCTTTTATGCAGATCCCGGTGTTAGTAATCGTTACCGTTTTGACTCTTGTTGTTAGAAAAGTTCGCGCGTGGAGAACCGCCATGTCACTAGCGCTGCTTTCCGCCATCTTAGGAGCATTTATAGTCGCGATTGCCAGCCCGCGAGCTTAGGTAATCACTCGCCTAAAGATCGTATAGTTACGCGATTCCAATATTTCATCGAATCGGACGCGTCCTGAGTACATTCGAGTACATTAGATTCCCTCGATGATCCCAGTGCTGTCGGCAAACGTATCGGTTTTAACGCCGAGTTTTTGAAGCATGGTGACAAAGAGGTTGGATAGAGGTATGTCTTCCCGTGTGGCTTTATCTTGCCATGGCTCTCGATCTCCCATCCAGGCTCCACCTTGGAATTTATCCCCGGCTGCATTGAAGTATCGCCCGTGTTGGAAGCCCATGTTCTTTCCGCCCGCGAGCATTAAGGGATAATTGCGAGATAGGTGGAATGCACTCGAAGCAGATCCGTAAAAAAGCAACGAGTTATCCAACATGGATCCCGTGCCATTAGGCTCAGGAGTGCCCCGAAGTTTTTCGACAAAACGGCCAAACTCTTCATTCAAAAAGCGGCAGTAGATACCAAAATTCTTCCAGCCGTTTGGATTCTTGGTCTCGTGTGAAAGTTGATGAGCCAAATTAAAGCCGACAGCCCGTGACAAATGATCGCTTCTTCCAATTCCGTTCTCTCGGCCGATTTGATAGGTCGCTATCCGAGTGGAGTCCGTACGAAATGCGAGATAGATCATTTCGAACATCGTTTGTAGATATTCGCGAGGCTCATCCGTTGTAAGTTCAAGATTGAGCGGTTCACGCTCTACATTTGGTAATGGCGCATCGAGCCACTTCTTCGCTTTCTCAACCTTGAGCTCTGCCTGGCGAACCGATTCCATATACTCGTCTAGATTCTTACGATCTTCTAGAGAGAGATTTTGTTTTAGAGATGCAGCATCCATGAGCACTTCGTCCAAAGCGCTTCGGCTCATAGCCAATCTTTTTGCCGACCGTGCGTCGGCCTTAACGAACAGCATGTCGAAGATTTGCTTGGGCCTATGTTCAGCGGGAATCGGGCGACCGTTTTTGTCGAACGAGATCGTGTGTGTTCCCCGCGCTGTTCCCGTTCCTCCATCTGTCGACATTATGAGAGACGAGAATCTCGTTTGGTCCCCTATGTGACTCGCGTAAACTTGGTCTAGCGAAATCGTATTGGCGTAATCACGATCTCCATCACCCGTAGCGGCGGCGGTAAGAAACTGATCGGCGTTGTTATGCCCATGCACGTTTCTTGAGGCGATATGAGAAAAACCTGACAGCACGGTGAATTCGCTTCTCAACGGCTCTAAAGTCTCCATACATTTGGAGAATTTGAAGTCCGTTCCATTGCCGTGCGGAAACCAAGCCCAATCTTGATAAGCGGGGTCGTTGGGTAATGGCATCGGAACGCCGTCAGGAAAGTAAAAACATCCCAGTCTCCGAGGATTCGAAACTTCACCACCCCGAGCAACTTGATGAAGGGATCCCATCATGGGAATCGCGAGCGCCAATCCAGTCCCTCTTAGGAATCGGCGACGGTCAATTCGGTTAAGATCAAGTGGCATAACAATTCCTCAAATGTTGGCATGATCTGCCAAAAAGTAGATCGACTATCGGTATCGGAACAACTCGCTGCAGACGATTTCTTTGATCATGGTTTTGAGCCCATCACCCTCCAATCGTACTTGTGCAGTGATTCGTTCCACATCGGCTCTGTCTGTAAACTTAAGCGGGCGACCTAATGCATAGGTAGAAAGCTTGTGTACAATGGCTCGCACGAACTGATCCTGACGATTTTCCAAAAGGAACATTTTTAAGCCAACAATACCATCAATTGTCTGTTCGTTATACAGTTTGCTTGATGCGTCGACGGGCTTGCCGTTTACTTGGTCTCTCCAGCGGCCGATGGCATCGTAGTTTTCGAATGCAATTCCCCATGGGTCTATTTTCATATGGCATGCCATGCAGGCTGGGTGATTACGGTGATCCTCGATTCGTTCCTTGAGCGTCATTTTTGCGATCTCAGGATTAGCTAAATCAATCTGCGGAACAGCGGGAGGTGGAGGAGGGGGAGGATCGTTGAGTAAACTCTCTAACACCCACTTGCCACGTTTTAAGGGATGAGAGTCGGGATAGTCGGAATTCATGGCCAGTAAACCGGCCTGTGTTAACAAACCGCCGCGCCGAACATCGCTTGGATTTAAAGAAACGCGTCGGAAATGGTTTCCGTAAACTTCACCGATACCGTAATGCCTCGCTAAGCGTTCGTTCGCGATTGTGTAATCGCTGTGGAGAAAATCCAAAACGCTAGCATCACATCGCAATATCTCTCGAAATAACTCTACTGGTTCTCGTCGCATGGCTTCTTTTAGCAACGGATCAAATCCAGGTACATTCTGCTGAATGTTGAGGAAATCGAGGAGCTCAAGATTTAGCCATTGCGATACAAAATGATCCACAAAGCGACTGGATTTTGGGTCCTCAAGCATCCGAGATACTTGGCTTTTAAGGGTGTCGATATCGTTGAGAGAGCCATCGCGAGCTGCTTGCAACAGTTCTTCGTCTGGTATGCTGCTCCAAAGAAACATGGCTATACGAGTCGCAAGCTCATGGCTTGAGAGCAATTCGCGGGCGCTGCCCTGGGGTTTAGTTTCAGAAGATTGGTTTTCAGCGGATCTGTCAGGAACTATATAAAGGAAATTCGGTGAAGCTACGATTGATGCGAGAATCTCAAGTGCGGCCGACTCCATACTATCGCAGTCCGGTCTAATCTCGGAATACCTCCTTATCTTTTGAGCGATCTCTTCGTTGGAGATGGGACGACGCCAAGCTCTCGCCATGAACCTGGAAATGACGCGGGCTACATAATCCAACTCAGGCTCGTTTTCGTATCGACTGGGAAACAGGTTGGTATGAGAGTTAGGTGGCCACTGATCAAAGGCTAGAGATTGCACCTCAACATAGTCAATCTGAATATCGTTTGCCGAAGCCGAGCTGTTTACCAAGCGGATGTATTCCGAGGGACTCGGCATAGCCCCCATGGGAGAGTCACCGCGTACAGAATTCCGAGGATAGATTTCCCCTAGTTCGATCTCCCATTCGTAGTACTTCGGTGCCTCGTTTGCTGCATCGATTTCCAAATCGAACTTTCCCACCGGAAGCAGAGCACGTCCCTCGTTACTAGCTTGCCATCCAAAAAACAACTGCAGGCTCGGGGGATGAGCCAGCTTTGAATCCATACGCGACGCCTGAACGCGGACTCGCATCGGTCCGTGGTCGGGTAGCTGGTCTCCGAGCTCTATATTGATCCATTGTCCAGCAGGCAAGATCGCAACATGGTCGAGTTCGTCTGGGTGTTTTGGCGAGGATTTATGAGGGAGATTCGCGTACTTCGCTTCGCCGTAGTCCCAGTTTGCAACTACGGTGCGACCATTAAAGCGATCAAGAAAATAGCTACGTGAGTGAGGCTTCTGGAATTTTTTTTCCAATTTTTGAAGTTCGTCTTCAAGCTTACTCGGCGAGTCGGTGAACTCTTTCCTTACTCTCGCCTCTTCCGCTTCTTGTTTTGGCCACTCCAGCCTGGATACGTCCTTCATCGAGATTCCCCAGTAAAGCGATTCCGGTTTTGGACCGAGATGGATCGCTCGGGTCAAGGCCGCGTGAGCAGATCGATAGCAGGTTTCGAACTGAGCTACCGACATCTGCAAGTGCTCAGAACTGTTTTGAAAACCATCCTCCGAGTTTGCTTCCGGGGGAAGATCTTTCGCAAAATCCCATGGAAGCCCGAGCAAGTCTTGAAGTGCATAATTAAATTCGTAGCGAGTCATTCGACGAAATGACGAGTGAACGGCAGAATCGCGTCGTACAACCGATGCAATTTGTAACTCGTGCGAAAGCCAGTCTACTATTTCCTTTCGCTCTTCATCCGAAATTTCGGTACTGTCGGGCGGTGGCATTTCCCCTTTACTGATAACGGCAAAGATTTCATTCCACCAATCCACGTCTCCTCCATTATGAAGATTCGGATTTAGCGTATCGATTCGAATATTACCTGAAGGATCGTCTGAGCCATGGCAATCGAAACAAACCCTTTTAAAGATCGGTTCAATCTTCGTTTTAAACTCGTCTAGCCTAGGTTTCGGCGGTCCATCGACGATCACACTGGTAAGCAAATCAGGACTAGGAGTATCTCTGTACTGGGAACGCATCAGCCCGGTTTGCTTTAGCTTTCTAATCTGAGCATCCGAGGTATCCTCGTTTGCAGAAGCGAAAACTGCAGGCTCAGATTTTGTGGCAGGCTCGGATCCCTCGTCGTCAGCAAAAATCAGTGATGGCAATGCGATGATTGCAAACAAGAGGACGATAGACCATCTCGATCGAAGGGGATGAAAACCCACCTCCATTTGTCCTAACGATTTCGCGAGTCGATGAGGAATCAACATAGGTAAACGTTCACTAGTTTTGGCGTTCAGAACAAGGACCACGATCTATGGATCAATTTCATGGCTCATTGCGGCGAGGTTGGCTTTGGTAATCCGGGGAGGAGACGATTAATGTAGGCGGGGTATTAACGAGGCGCACTGGACGATTCGACTTAACCACCGGGCGTGTTCTCCATCCCTAAGGATATCCGAAAAACTCCGTCCTTGCTCTTTTTTCCCGCCGTATAGGAAAAGTTACAGGCCTCCCTTTATCGTCCTTCAACTTGCGGTCCTAGAAAATAACCTTGACTTGCCAATCCCCGAAATCCCATCCCGCAGAATGAGCAAGACGAAACGCCTCGGCGAATCCCCTTTCTTACGGGGTATTGCTCTAGCCGAAAGAAGTTATCAGTTAAAGGCTAATTGGAAACACATGGAGAATTAATGGTACCAAAGTTGGTCAGGGGTGAGCAACCTACAATTAATGCGACAAGCCCTCGCGCGTGGGTCGTAAGAAATATCATCACTGGCTTGTGGCACTGAATGAACTTAACGATTCGATCTCCGGAGCAAAGACTGTTATGCAAATGGCTGTCGAAACAATACTTGTCTAGACAATTAAATGGGGGCGAGCTATTATGGCTGGGGATATCGCGTAGGTTTTCGGCGTTTCGATCCAAAGTTACTGTGTTTTCGTGAATGAATAATCTGCAATTGGCGGTCCATTTTTTTGCCCAGATAGCGATCATTCTTGCTTTTTGCAGGGTGGTGGGGCTAGTCGCGAGACAGTTTGGACAACCGCAGGTGGTCGCAGAGATGATTGCCGGCGTATTGCTGGGGCCTTCCTTCTTCGGGTACTTCTGGCCCGAGTACCAGCAATGGATTTTTCCCTGGGATCCGACTCAAAAGACTCGTGATACGCAGAGCTATCTATTCCCAGCGTCGCAGCTGGGACTGGCACTTTATATGTTCATTGTCGGAATGGAATTCCGTATGGATATCATCCGAAATCATTTAAAATGTTCGATCGCTGTGTCGCTCGCAGGCGTGGTCACACCTTTTCTTCTAGGAGCGGGACTGGGATGGTTCTTTTTGAACAACACCAATCTGTTTCCTGAAAAGACGTCATCCTTGGAAGCGATGCTTTTCTTGGGTGCATCGATGTGTATTACAGCGTTCCCCATGCTGGCTCGCATCATTCATTTTAAGGGATTGGCCGGTACGACGATGGGGACTGTCGCGATTGGTGCGGGAGCAATTGATGATGCGACTGCATGGTGTCTACTCGCGGTGGTGTTGGCGAGTTTCGACATGGATCCGTCCGCAGCTATCAATAACATTGGTGGTGGGGTTGCTTTCGCGGCCACTTGTTTTTTGGTCGTAAAGCCGATTCTTGCACGAGTGGAGAGTTGGATGATCCATGAGGGAAAGCTTACGGAAACCGGCGTAGTTGTGGGGCTTGTTATGATGGCCCTGGGGGCATGGTTTACGGATCTCATTGGGCTGCATGCTGTTTTCGGAGCCTTTATGATGGGGGCCTCTATGCCGAGAAACACGATGTCTGGCCAACTGATTGAACGTATCCAGCCACTCACTGTCGCATTGCTTTTGCCTCTTTTCTTTATCTATTCAGGGCTAAACACTAAGATTGGTTTGCTCAACAGTCTAGAACTATGGGGATATTGCTTTTTGATTCTTTTAGCCGCGATCGCTGGTAAAGGAATCGCATGTTGGCTAGCCGCTTTAGCAACGGGACTACCCAATCGAGAGGCAATGGGAATCGGTACTTTGATGAATGCTCGCGGGCTAATGGAACTGATTATCATCAACATCGGTTTGCAGCGGGGGATCATATCTGAAGAACTTTTCGCCGCCCTAGTGATCATGGCAGTAGTAACGACATTGATGGCATCTCCCATCTTTGATTGGCTCGTAAGACGTAGTGGCAACAGCGTAGGTGCAATGAATAACCGAGAAGCTACGCGCCAGAGCAACCTACTTCAATAGTATAGTCAACAGTAGTTATAGTGCTCTAGTATGTTGACGATCTGGCTCCACGTGTACCATGACATCTCGTATCGTGGGATACTCGTCAAAGAGTTTCTCCTTGACGTCGTGAGCGATATCGTGACCTTGAGACACGGAAAGATGTGGAGGGACTTCAATATGGATATCCACAAAGTATTCCAGGCCGGATTTTCTTACCCATATTTTTTCTACGAGCGTTACGTTTTCTGTTGACGCAGCAATACGGGTGATATCGGCCACGAGTTGGGGTGGAGCCTGAGCGTCCATTAGCTGACTCGCGCTAGAAAGGAATAGCTTCATTCCGGAGAAAGCAATGGCAACGGCGACGACTAACGATGCGGCTTCGTCTGCCCAAAGATATTTTTCACCACCAATTCTTACCATCGTTAAACCAACGAAAACGGCCAACGAGCAGAAGGCGTCGCTTCGATGGTCCCAGGCATTGACAATCAACGCGATCGAGCCCGTTCGTCGCCCAACGCGAACCTTGTAATGATACAAAGCCTCTTTTATCAAGACATTAAGACCTGCGATCCAAAGAGCCCAAAGGGGAGGCAATGTATGTGGCTCCTGGAATCGATGCACGGCCTCCCAGGCAATCATGAGAGCCGAGATTATAATCAACATGGCAACATTAGAGGCCGCAATACCCTCAGCTCTAGTATGACCATAGGGGTGCTCGTTGTCCGGTGGACGCTGCGCAACCCGTAATGCAAATAGCACAACAACCGTTGCAACCACATCTCCAATGGAGTTGACGGCATCTGCGATCAAGGCAAAAGAATTGCCAACGATTCCCCCAACAAGCTTAACCAGTCCCAGAGTGAAGTTCACGAACAATCCAAGCAATGCAGCATTGATGGCATCTCGGTAAATCGGTTTTATGTTTCGCTGTCTCACTCGATTACGATCCTGCATTTTCTATGGATGTCATACTCATGCCGGATCATAACGTAATTTGCGAAACTCTATCAGACGGGATTCGCATACATTAAGACTTATCTCTGTATCCGATTTTACGCTCCAACGGGGTTAAACGTTTGGCCACAAGACCATGCGCATTCCTGAGTTGGTATCCGAGAGTCCCTGAGCCTTGTAGCCGGATTCTTTTCTCTTCGTTTGCGTGATATTTTTGAGACTTTATCCTCGCTACAAAGAATTTTCGACGCAATTTGTAACTTCTTTCCGAGCCAGGGATCTGCCATTCGAGCCGCACAATCGGCGATGCACGACGCTTCGCCGAAACGCGTTCCTAGGTTTTTTGTTTGAGGAGCTCAAGACGATGATTCAATCTATTTCTGCTGCTACGCTAAACAGCTTGATCGCCAATGGAGCGACGCCTGAGATCATTGACGTGAGAGCCCCCGTCGAATTTCAGGAAGTTCATATTAATCTTGCACAGAACGTTCCTCTGGATCGCTTGGATCCCGAAGCCGTTATGGCATCTCGAAAAGGAACTGCTAACGAGCCACTCTACATCGTTTGTCGATCTGGCGCACGAGGCGGACAGGCATGTCAAAAGTTTCTTGCAGCGGGATACTCCAACGTAGTCAATATCGAGGGTGGGACGATGGCATGCGTACGGGAAGGAATCGCAGTCACACGAGGCAAAAAAGGGCTACCTCTCCATTGCCAAGTTCAGATAATCACGGGAACTATGGTGATGTCCGGCGTCCTGCTCGCCATTTTTCTGTCGAATCAATACTGGTTGTTGTTGTCGCTAGCGATGGGTGCAGGCCTTACGTTCTCTGGATTGACCAACACCTGTGCCATGGGATCGATTCTATCGCGAATGCCATGGAATCAAATCAAGGAGCCAACCACGCCTGCGACAACTGGCCAAGGCACATGTGCTACCAATACAACTCAATCACCGAAATGCTGCTCGTAAGTGTGGTTGATTGCCGTGGTTTATTCCACCAATCAACACTACATTCAGATTGCGGAACTACGGTGTCTTTCTTACGCAGTACAGGTGCTCTAAACCACGGAGGTAGATAGCATTGTTAGCGATCGCGGGTGTTGCCCAGAA
>Ga0315899_10003726_pt1 | contig 16562 bp, 20 predicted proteins | sample LakEriMetagenome_2_FD_203518 | JGI IMG/M metagenome (GOLD analysis project Ga0315899, IMG submission 203518) | Freshwater fungal communities from buoy surface, Lake Erie, Ohio, United States - Buoy 4 MA112 | ecosystem: Environmental > Aquatic > Freshwater > Lake | place: USA: Lake Erie, Ohio... | reverse complement strand
TATATATATATATATATATATATATATATATATATATATATATGCGCCGCCTCGCCTGCAAAACGCAGCCTAAACCCTTGACCCCAAACCCTCAACCTCAAACATCATGCCTGGCTCCCGGTTATAGTATCGTTTCTGATCATACTAGACTCTCTCTCTCTCTCTCGCTCTCTCTCCGTAGCGCATCAATCAGGTGCAGACGACTCCCTCTCTCTCTCGCGCGCACTGACACACACACACACGACGCACCATCAAGTTGCCCATGAGGTTGACAGCCGTGTCGAGGTTTAGGGTTTAGTTTAGATTTTAGGGTTTCGGGTCAAGGTTTCGGATTTAGGTGTTAGGACACAACGCACCATGAAGTTGCCCATGAGCTTGACCGCCGTGTCCGCATTTGCCTCCAGCATGCGTGTGTGTGTCAGAGAGAGAGTATAAAAATGTATACCATGAAGTTACCCATGAGCTGGACTGGCGTGTTGATGTTTGCTGCTTTTCTGCGACGGCAGATTTTCTGCCGTCTTGGCACACACGCCTGGCAGACAATATTACATGTAGTTATGTCACGTGTTAGTGCCCAGACATTATTACATGTAGTTATATTATGTGTGAGTGCCTAAGCACATTTACGATAGAAAGTGACCACCGATTTTTTCCTTTGTGTACAACAGTATACAAACCATAAAATTACTAACAATAATAGCAATAATAGTAACAATCACAATATAACAATAATATAATAATAAGAAGAATATAATTATATATAATAATGTCTGCCACGTCCTATATGTACAACAGTTTACAATCACTTACAGTAATTTGATGTTGATTTTATTTTCAGAATTTCGCGCTTTCACCGTCGATGACGCCGACATGGTACCTATAGAGAACAAATTCTACTTACAATAGAGAACAAAAAAAACATTGCTCATCGCACTGCGCTGCTCATCGCACTGCTCATCGCACTGTTGCTCATCGCACTGCGCTGCTCATCGCAGGAGGCGCGGGGCTGAACCCGACTATGGGAGAAATAAACAGCCGGGGAGAAATAGCCTATTTCTCCCCCCGCACCCTGAAGCTATATCTCTAGCGACTACCAGCGGGCCGGCCGCAGGGGTCAGGGTAAGCGAGGGCGATTTCCTGACAGCGCTGCGGTCCGCGAAGGATCACTGAGCGCATTTGTTGCAGAGCGCATTTCTTGGCATTTGTTGCAGCCAGGCGTTCAACACAGTTCTCGTTCTCAGAACGAGTTCCGCCCGGTTCCGGCCGGGGGCGTAGGCGAAAAACTCTGGACAGGGATCTTGGCACAATGTTCGGGCGATTCGCGGCGGTTTGTGTCTTGAGTGCGGTGTGCTTTCTGGCGGGGGCGCTGCACAGGGACCAACATACGATGCTGATCGCGCTCAAAATGCACGCAAATGCGACGAGCCTGTCCGATCTGTTGGAGGGGAATAACGTTACCATGGATGGCTTCTCAAGGGCTCTGGCTCTAGCGATTGGCACGGGCATGGACAACTTCGCAGTGGGTGCTGCGTACGGTTGCCGAGGGCGGCGTGTGAAACGTGTCTCTAACTTGCTGATAGCAGGATCCAATGCGGCTACGACTTTGTGTACAATGTTGGTTGGCTCCCAGATACTGCGGGTACTGTCGGTCGAGGCTGCCTCTCAACTCGGCGCCTGCATATTTCTATTGCTGGGTGTGCTGGATCTGAAAGAATATCTGTCCTGCGGCGCGGTCGACAAAGGAAGAATTTCAGAGCAAGGACGAAAAAGCCCTGAAAAAGTTGGTGGAGGGTGGGGACAGTCGGCGGTTGGCTTGGTCGAAGCTGTCCCTGTGGCCCTGGGATTGTGCTTCACGAATATAGCAGGGGGCCTCGCAGCAGGAGCCGCGGGGTTGAACGTCGCCATCTCATCGATGTTGGCGTTGGTGTGCAGCATTGTCTTGCTATCTTCAGGTCATTTCTTGGGGACAAAAATGAAAACGACGTTTCCCGCAGACAAAGTTGGCTATATCTCTGGTCTGCTGCTTCTTGCGCTGGGGTGTTCCCAACTCGAAGTATAGCATGTGTGTGTGGGGGGGACGCAATTCGTACTATTTCAGGACTGAGAGGGCGCTGGGGCTATACCGCGGGATATTGGCCAACACGTTGAAGGTGCTGACGCTGACGCTTTTGCCTGAACCCATCTGCCTGCCACATATACTTTTTCTGCTATATATAAAGCGAGGGCTGCGTTTGCTTCAGTTCTTAAATCGCCTACTTTTGTTATTAATCCCTCAACTTCTTCGGTTGAATCTACAACTTCATTATTAGATACAATTTTTTTATAATATCCGTCAATTTTATCTACTAAACCTTCATTCCAATCCACAAAATTATTTGTTAATATTATATCTCCGTTTTCAGTTCTATTTACACTACCTAAAATTATATTATTGATAGGCTCTAAAATAGTATCCACTCTTCCAGTTGTAAAATATTTATTGGTTGTTCCCTCATCAATATCATCAGTAGTTTTAGCACTTATTACAGTATCCACTCTCGTATCTGTATAATATTTATTGGTTATTCCCTCATCAATATCATCAGTAGTTTTAGCACTTATTACAGTATCCACTCTCGTATCTGTATAATAAAGATTAGTGATACCCAACAACGCGATTCGATGGATGGTTTTTGAGCACCTCAAACAGTCACCACACTTCAAGAAACTGTTTGTGCGCTTCAACGTGCCCGAGACTCCGGACAAATCGTCGGCGCAAACTCAAAAGAATAGCGTGTAGACGTGTTGGGCGCGAGGGAAGAGAGAGGGGTGGGAGAGGGCGGAGTGGGGGGGGAGATGGGGTGCGCGGTTCGAACGATATGCATGCGGATGAGTTGATTCCTGGTCGCATCCCATGCGGCCAGGGTATCAGCACGCACCTCAACATTCTCGTCCTCGACAACACCCTGGACCCCCCATTATGGAGTATCGTTCCTAATCAAAACTCTCTCTCTCGCGCGCTCTCTCTCTCCCCCCCCCCCCGTTATGGAGTATCGTTCCTCATCAACTCTCCCTCCCTCTCTGTCTCGCGCGCGCACGCGCAAAACGGTTGTGAAATCTTGCACGTGCTGTCTTTGACACATGCCATGTTCATTGAGGAGAGAGAAAGAGAGCAAAGAGGTAAGAGAGAGAAAAGAGGAGCGAAAAAGAACAATTGTCGTGTTTGGGGTCTTATTTATAATTGAATCTTATGGGCAGACTGCCTATGTACACTTTTGTCTTCCAAATCGAAGTGCCTCCGGTTCTGCTCAGCGTCCCACCTCGTTCACTGCTTCGCCTTCTCCTCCTCCTCCTCTTCCTCCTCCTCTACCACCACCTCCTCTCCTCCTCCTCCACTATCACCACCCACAAAGATCGTTTAGTGCACACCTTAAAGGGAATGATACTACATGACATGCGAATACGCAATTCGTGGAGATTACATCGCCCTCCCCCCTGCGCTGCCCAAAAAATCTGTTGAGCACAAAAGCAGAGAGCGAACACTACACGGCAAGTACTACCGATGGACATGTTGCGGTACTACCGTGTACACATGGATGTACCCCTCGCCGCCTACTTGCCCCTCCTGTACCCCGCTTCCATCTCCTTTTCCGCCATGCAGCGTTGCCCAGCCAGCATTTTGCCCTCCAGCTTTTTCGCTTGCCACTGTGGCACAACTTATCTTCGATTTGTCCTTCAATTCAGTGGGCCTCACCTTTCCTGATGAGATCGGAGGAAGACGCGCGCGTGCTGTGATAAGCACACGCCGCGATCTGTTCTCACTGCCGTCTGCTCCGGCTCCTGCACGTCTTGCAGGACCATCCATTGGTGGCGAATCCAAATACTGGCTTAGAGTACTGTGGCGTGTGTCTCTGTCCTTTTGAATCCTTGCAAACTTTGGACGAGAAGGCAATGGCTGCAGAATGTCCTTCGGTGCCTTTGACAGCTCTGGAAGGTGCACTTGATTCTTAGCATTCGCCGACAGCCTCATTTTTGCCAGTTTTCTGCATCAAGAGAGAGAAAATGGGAGGGGGGGGGTCAGCAGCTGAATCTTGCCCGTACAGAATGCAACCCAACTCGTCAGCTCACAAATCTGGAAATTTCCTTAAAAAACTATTTCCTCCCTTTTCCTACCTGGCCTCTGCTCCCCCTCCATTTGCTGCTGCCTCCTCCCAGCTAAACATGTAGCCCTTTGAAGGCGCCTCCAGCCCATTCACAGAGTAAATTATCTCGTCTCTCCTCTGTTCAGCCAGCTGCTCTGGCTTAGGTACAACGTAGAAACCCTGCGCACCATACCTTCCTTTCAGGATTGCAAGCACACACGAGATGCTTGACGCATGCACGACCAATTTCCGCACTTGCCTGTGCGAAGCGGGTCAGGGTGCCACGGCGCAAGCGCGAGGTCGAGTCATGAAACTGTCGGAGAAGGTCTAGAGCAATAGATGGCGCGTCCAGCCCATCCCCGTCTCCAGCTATGCGCAGGTCGACAATGATGCTTCCAGCAGAAAGCCGCAGCACGGAAATTTGACCAGCCGGAATATCGGCTGCGTGAGCAAGATCACTGGTAAGCGTCGTGAGGAAATCCTTGCGCATCTGCGATTCTTCTTCGCCGGCAGCTTCAAACAGGATACCCAATGTCAGCACCATTTTAACACTGTCCCCAGACCGCTCGCTGCGGTTAACAGGAATAGCTTTTTCTTGATCTTCATCTTCTTGGATGTGCTTAGCTTGCGCTGGCGCGAGGGGAAATACTCTGAGAGTGGTACCCAGAATCCGCATGGTGCATCCTCGGCGTAAGCGAATGTGTACAGCGTACCCCAAACTCACAATGGTCACGAAGCCAAACACTGCTGATAAAATTATTACGAATAGTTCAATATCTGGTTTAATAGGACGGCATCCATCTTCGGGCATCTTCACTGCTGTAAAGCGAAGTGTGCGCCCTGCTGGGGAGACAAGACATCGAACGTCTGTTCCAAAACAAAAGGGCTCGCACGTGCAAAATTTATCTCCATCTTGTGATGCAGGGTCAGCCAGCACTCGATACACTTGTTTATGCGCGCAGATGCCTTCCAATTGACGCCGAAGCCTCCCTGTTGAGACCTCCAGCTGTTCGGCCCCACGGACTGTTCCGCGGATGCTTCGGCGCTCTGTGTGAAGACGGCGTTCAACTGGTTTGGGAATTCTGTCGTGTGGCTTTGCAGTGAAGGCTATGCTAACATTCGGCATTCCTTCTGCAAGTGAAAGCTGCAGCCCATTCGACACCGGCTCGATCGATCCCCTGTTTGCATTGAGCTCCTTCTCCCGTCCTTGCCAATCAAATTTTCCTCTACCCATGACGCTGAGGGTAAAACACTGCGTTGGTTCCAATGTCAGGTTTGCTGGGAAAATCACGCGCGGTCTTTCCTTTTTCTCGTCTGTGTCCCCTCCATTCGCGGGGACAAGAGTGATGACCAGAGGACAAGGGTGGCGCAGCAGATAGCTGCTGCCACCACCGCATGCGCAGCATGCTTGCGCAGCCCCCATGCCGTTGACTGCAAAATGATGAGCATCATGGCACCACACGGGATTGAGGTCATAGGTGTAGCACCCATCACCGAAAGAATCACGCCAAAAATCTTGTGACTTGCAGAGAGCTTCCTCCCGATGCACACCCTTGCTGATATTTGCCGGGCAATACGTCACTCCATCCTGCAGCTCCACCCATTCTGGACACGTATACACAGGAGGGGGGGGCGGTGGCGGACACCAGGGGATGGTGCGATCGAATGCAATTTGGGCGAGGCGCGATTCTTCCCGAAGAGTCCACTCCTCAAATAGATTGCTCCCACCCGCAAAATCAAGCTCCACATACCATCCTTTGAGATGACCAACGGCTCCGAGCACTTGTGGATGCGTGACTTGAACTGCCGAAGATCATGTGCATGATTGTCAGCAGCCATTGAGATTCATTTTAAATCTGCGTGCTCACAACGACGTGGTTCGCAAGAGACATTTGCGCATGAACTTTCCTCTTCATCACCTGACAGCATGACGTTGCCCCCGAAGGGACTCGTACCAAGGTCACCGATTACCGTCTTTAGACTTTCCTCGCGTGTAGCGAAAATTCCTCCCAAGACAGGTCCGTTGACTCTGCCGAAGGTGAGCGAGGTTGAAGATGAAAGCTTCGTGAGGAACCCATTTTGATCTTGGAAGCATATGTCCTGAAGTTCAGTAATAGCGCTGTACAAATGACAAAAATCAATAATCAGTGTAATCTTGATTTATCCTCATCATTATGACTGCATATTGCAGTGGGTGTTGAAGACCTGATTCGAGGGTTAACAGTAAGAAGAAATGAGTTGACAGACCTGGACACCTTTCCGTTTTCTGACGCGAGCCATAATTCCTTAGTTCGCTCGCCCTCCGAATGTTTAAATTTCATCCCCAATTTGTTGATTCCGGCAGAAAATACCAGCGTTTCGATACACACTCTAATCCCTTTGAGAACATAGACCTGATTCGGATGGAAATAGCGACTGTCAATAGTGATGTTTGCGCTGACGAGATCCACATAGTCTGATTGTTTCGAACTCGGCAGACTGATGCTTGAATTGTCCGAATATCTCGTCGTACACAGACTCCCAGACCCCGCAAGACAAGGGCCTTCGGGCCTCCCAAAGGGGCGTGTAAATCCTCGTGTTTGCTCCAACTCAGGAGGAGGTAAGGTCGTGAAAGACCAAACAGGTCCGGGCACCACTGTCATGTCATAACCATCACTTGTCATTACAGAATCTACACGCCAGAACACTTCTCTTCCGTGCCTGGTCAAATTCAGCTTGTGAGGAGGGGTGTAGACATTTGCACATCGGTAGCGATACATTTTGGGACACACCATGTCCTCCTCGACACCACCTATCCACCGGTGACCTGCCACCCCTGGCGGCGGGGTCGGATCGTGTCTTGCGAGTGCTGTGCAACATGTATATTGGTATTGGTGCGTCACGTATTGATGGCCTCGGTCATAAGGGGTGCTCGGGGATGATCCAAAATCACTAAGGGCACGAGTGATTCCAGTCAAACGTGCTTCGCGACCGTTTTTGCACAGATGCACATTCAATGATCCGACGCCATCAAGCCCCATTGTTGGTGTCCAGCAGTCCGGAATCCGGCAGAGACTGATATTGCACGCAGATTGAGAAGATTCCGCAATATTTGGGATGGCTGGCTGGCAGTTGCATTCGAGGTCTGGTTTTCTGTTCGATTGTTTGAGTGCTTTGTCTGCGAGCGAGCGCACCATTGCTTCTGAGCAAGCAACAAAGACCCTGTGTGCCTTGGGGTACATGACACGCGTCCTGTGCGTGATAAGAGTCCAGGGTGAGAAAACGAGGTTGGGCATACTTTGCAGTTGGGGGGCGTGTTGAATCATCATATAAGTTTATACGCTAGCACAAATTTGCAAGAGACAACAATATTACTTTTGTCATATCACCTTCCGGGGAGAAACTTCAAATCAAAATTTATGGCAACACCGCTTGCTTGATGCTCTGGTAGTGGCCTGCTCGCTCGGTACTCTTGCCTTCCGGGAATCCAATACTCATAAATGGCATTCGTCGTCTGCGCGTCGTATGCACCGATGCCCACGTTTGCAAACATCGTCGATTCTGCGTTCGGTCTGAAATCAAGTGAGCCGGCATCCTTTAGTTCCTGTAACAACACCCCTGCCGAATTTCGGGCCACGCGTAAACTTAGATCCCGCCCGATGCTTGCAAATTTGGCATCCACTGCTTCTGTGCTAGCCACTCTAATTGTGCCCCAAGTACCACCGCCTACTGCTCCGTAGAAGCGTTCCATGGCGTTTCCGACAAACGTATTACCGAAGCCCTCATACGTTTGGGGCTGCGCTGGAACACAGCACAGATCTGGCGTCTGTGCGCAGTGGCCCTCACCGCACTTACACCAACCGGTCTGATTTAAAGCCCCATTGTCAAGTACGATATCGAAGACAGTGGACACATCTCGTCCGTTGTCATCCAAAGCGGGGGTCTGTAGGGTTCCGTGGAGAGGGACTGACGGACCACCGCTCCCTGTTGCGAAGATTGTGTTGCGACTGATGATATGGTTGCCACCTTTGACTTCGACGCCTGAGAAAGCGTTCGCCAATGTACAAGACAACCACACAGGGTTGTGCATGAACGTGAGGGGCAGGTCAGAAGAAATATTGAGGGCACAAAGATTGCGCATGTAGCAAACATACACCGTCAGCAATGTCAGTGGTGCATTGACAACGACTCAAAAAGGGTGATACCTGCTGTTTTCCACACAACATTGCGATACATTTCACCAAAGCTTGGCCATGTATCCCCAAAACGTCCGTTACAAACTTCTTGTTCCTCCTCCTCCCTGTCGAATCGCATTCCCCGTTTGCTTGTTCTGGCAAGCTGATGCAAAAATAGTGTACATGAGAAACACACTGGCAAACATGTAAAGATGCAAATCCAGACAATCGTGCCAACAATACAACCTGCCCTATACTTTTCCTATCAAGCCTCTAGTCCAATCGGAACCTGCGAGTCATGTGCCCAATTATAGCGAAACTTTACTCCGTATCTCCGTGTGGTGTTGGTGTTGACTACTTCGTCGGGGGGCGCGTTGGGCGTTTCAGGGAATCCTTCGCAAATAAACGGGACAACTCCTTTCTGGACCGCAGAAACACACAAAAAATGTAGGCGTGTGCACATGTGCATGCACATATGTGTATGCGTGTGCGTATGCGTATGCGTATGTGTAAGTGTGTGTATGTAAGTGTGTGTATGTCACGTGTATATGTATGCATTTAGGTATACACGTGCAGGTATATGTAAGAATGGGTAACGCGCGCGCGCGCACACACACACAACAAACACATGCAAATGGTATTACTTCAATCGTGGTGAATATGAATACACCGATTCTGACGCATCCGCCCACACAGCAGTTGGTGCAAAGAAGTGCGGATGGATGCGCGTGCAAGGGGACAAAAATTCTCACCCAAATGCAGCCCTTCATTGCAGGATCAGTACAGGACTTCCAAGCTTGGGAAATAGCACTGGAACTCTGATCATGGTTGTTGAAATCGGTACACAGTGTCGGTGCCCAAGCTTTTGTCCATCCAGCTTGATTTGCCTCCATCAAATCGTGCGCTGCTGACTGCAACAGACTTCCTCCTTTTTGAAGATCAGAAGCATGGTGAACGTCATTTAACTCTACCACACCATTTTTCCCCACCGATAAGCCTGAACCTGGCCCAAAATGCGATACAGTGTTTCTTCTCAACTGGCTCGGGAAATCAATCGAGCTTTCCCCTACTGAGAGCGCAGCAGCACCAGTGTACTCACTATGATATGATGAGTACTTGAAACATTCTTCGATTCCTCGGTCGCGAAGCGTTTGGCTGTATAGCAGAATCAAAGTCACTCATTAAAATCGATAGTAACAAGGGCTCTACTTTTGTAGGGATAGTAAACGTGGCGCAATGTGCAGTCTGAGCGCAAGCTTCATAGACAATATTCGTGTATTTCTATTTGCTTCAAAAACTCGCTCTATTAACTTCTTACCTTTTTAGTAGCGGGCCATTTGCGACATCACTGGGCCAGCAAGGTACTGCTGACACAGTAGACCAGTCGCTCCAAAGAATCCGATTGTTTTCCAGCAAAATACCATTACTGTTGATCTGCAGTAGTGGATCTCCCTCCGAGCCCAAAAAGCTGCAATTAATGATCGAGTTGCGGGAAAAATTCTGTAAATTTCTCGTGTACAGCGTTGTTGGATTTGCGAATTCGTGATCGCCGAGCATTCGTCTTCCCTGTTTACCCTCCAATCGTCAGCATCACGTCTTTAAAGACACTTTTGAAACACAAAAAATGTGACTGGAACAGACACGACAGACCGCATGGGGAAATCTGAAATCGAGCGAGTCAAAGGTGATTCCGTTAACGCTGTCAGTATCGTCAAGTGCGCCGGCCCAGATGGTAGTTGCAAAAAAAGTCAGGTCTTGGAGCACGAGGTGCTTAGTATCGGCGATCCTGAAGGCGTAGGATTGAGTGCGAGCTTGGACGTGGAGCTTGCATGGGTGCTCGTCATTACGTGTGCGTACATGCAGCCGCCTTGTGACTCGATCGTAGTACCACTCTGTTTCGACGTCGAGAAATTGAAGCTTATTCTCGAGGTAATACAGATCCACCCTCCCCGCGTTGTTTCCAGGCATTGTCCCCCATTCAGGCTGGTGAAAGTAGCTGAATCTGTCACTTCCCCTTTCGTGATCTACCACCATAGTCGAAACGGTTTTCCATCCCCGAAAGGTCAATACCACACTTGCTCCCGTTACGTCGAGACCTGATGCTGCCAGCGACGGATTTCTTCCTCCATCATCCACTAGCATTGAGTGCTTTTTCGGCTCGTTCCTGGCTGCAGGCTTCTGTACTAAGGTACTGTGTGCATGAGCATGCTTCCAAGATGAGCTAGAGAAAATGGACTTATCATCCCATCTGCCGTTATAGCTGCCGCTTGGCCAGCGAGCATTCACATACAGTTCAGGCTCCTCACTCCACTTTCCGACGAACAATTGCCAGGGTTCTGGTGTCCTAGCATCTGGTTCACCTCTCGTTCGTCAGCAGACCTGAACGACAAGTAATAGAGAGGCCTGGGGCTGGTGCAGGTGAAAAAGGGCGCCGGTCGATATGCACATCACACAGGCTACTGCACCTACATGCGGTTACTAACATAGCACCAAGTAGGTTACAAAACGTAGAACCAACAAATCACTCTCTCTCACACCTAGTGTTGTCGCCCAGTGCTGTCCGGCGCCGCCGCGAGAGATGTTCGCCTCAATTGGCTCCCAGGGAGATTGTCCGGGACTTGTGCTAGATATGAGGAAGGAGTGGGAGATCAGCGTGAGTCGCAGTCCGCGTATCCCAAAAGCCCCATGGCCTGCGGATTAGGCGAAGCGTCCGGGCACCATGACTGGTACAAGGATACGTGGCCCTGCGCCGGGTAGGGTGCAGGATTTACCTGCACCTGCTCGTTGCCAAGTGTAGGGAGCAGGGCCGCCTCACCTGCAGTGCGGGTGTACGTCCACTGTGCCATCGAAGAGAACCTTTTCTCCGGGATACGCGCCGAGCACGTATGGCGTGGTCTGCGAACCTTGTAGGTGTTCGATGAAGATGGCCTCGGTGGTGTCTCTTGATTTGTACGTGCCGCCTCGCAGTCTGCGCGAGCAGACACTCTGATCCAATCAGACAGGTGCATTGATGCTGGGGCAGAGTACCTCGGGCTTGAAATGGAAATCGTGATGGTGCGAGAGAAGTTTTGTGTGAGCGTGAGGGAGCCGTTGCACCTGCACTCGGAGCCAGGCGGAGCTGCTGTCGACGGAGGGAGGCCTCTCAGTCTATCGACGCAGCGCTGCACGCTCTTAAAAGCGGCTGTCACTGCTCGCCCCGCGTTGCTGTCGCTCCCCCGCTGCGGGTCCACGTAAAAGACATCGCCGCTCGAGACGGGCTGCACAATAGCGGGGGGCGGGGCAGGGGGGGACGCAGAGCTTCCATGCGTCAGCTGCCAAAAGCCTGGCAGAAGCACGGGAGCTTGGAGGCGCCCCTGCCCATGCACGACGCACGTGAGGCGATGCCATGTGCGCGAAGAGTGGCCAGACCGCGCAGATGACAACAAGGATCAGCCCGAACGAGAGCCCTCTCGGGCGGCCCATCTCATTGCGCATGTACTCGGCGCCGGGCCCATCCTGGACAAACAACAGACATTCTTGAACAAGAAGGTAAAAATGTGTCCGTGCTACGATACCACGAGCAGCCGCTCCGCGATCTCCAGATCTGCGGCACACCGAGAAACGTGGTAACGAGTAATGACACCTTGTGTCCAGTATGACAGTTTCCGCTGGAAATGTCACCCCCTCCAGTACAAACTTATGACAGTTTCCGCTGGAAATGTCACCCCCTCCAGTACAAATTTGTACTGGAGGGGGTGACGTTTCCAGCGGAAACTGGCATACGGTCTTTTCTGAAAAGTAAATGTTTCACAGTACCGACGACGTGTTCCTCCGAAAGCTCCGAAGGTGTACTGTATCTCTGTAGACCTCCCCCCCCCCGCAGCCCGGTTCCCACTGCGTTCCAAATGGCTAAGGCGTCGCTAAAGCCCCCTTCCATGGCTTCCATTGGCCATGGGTAGCAACGGGTCCTCCCTCGTACGCGTGGAAGCTTTGCGAGGTCAGTCCCGGACCCCACCGCCCGCCCTCCCTAGTTACATCTGGGCTGATTCTACTGCTGCACGCCTCCCCGCGCCTGCCTGCCACCGGCAGGGGCTACGACTAGCCGCGGTAAAGGAGGTCGTGGTAGCCCCTTCCACACCCTGGCGACTGAGCGCGGCTATCCAACGCTGCGCGAGATGAGTGCAGCAGACATCCCGCCACGGAGGACAGATGGGTGCACGGAGGACAGAGAGATATCGAGTCGACCAGCTTCGAGTCCTCACGCCAGCGCTACGCTGTGCTACGGGGCAGGGCTCGAGTGCGCTGAGCGCGTGGAGCAAACGCTGGCATGGCGAACTGTCGCAGCCCCGCCCTCCGAGCCAAAGCGCGCGTTGTTCGAGGAGACTCAGACGTGCTCGCTGCGATGTCAGGGGCGCGAGCTCCTCGATCGAAGTCAGGAGCGCGCGCTCCTGACGTTGCGGCCGGAGTTTGCTCTGCAAACTAATAAGCCCTCGTTTCTCTCTGGCAAAGAGTCAGATGAAATGGAGTCGGGCATTGGCGTGATCTTCCGCCGTATATACGGGGACCATGGTGCAAGCGTCTGGAAGGTGATTGCGATATCCAAAGGCGGAGCTGCGGCAAAGGAAGGCACCATCAGGTTGGGAATGCACTTGAAGCAGATAGGAGACGTTGATGTCCGAGGCATGGAGGCTCACAGAATTGCGCCTTTAATTTTGGGCGCAAAAAATTCGAAGGTGACGTTGAAAATGATAGGCCCGATTCTTGGTGACAGTGAAGACCCAGGGCACTACGTAAGCAAAATGCATGCGGCATTGCATCACGAAATATCCTGCGTGAGTCGCGTTTGTCGTGTGTAATCTTTGTCTGTGCTGCAAGATGCAAACCGCATTCTGATATGAGCACGCGCCTGCAGGTGACCGTGGTTTTGACCCGCGATCATGCTACAGGTACTTTCATGACACGTACCTGTCTTAAGATTGCATGCCTGACGTTCCGCCCGCAAATCTCGAGCACTGCACTAGCGTGTAGAAACATATGCTCATATAGAATGTGTTCTCATACAGATTTTTTTCATATTGAATGCATTGCTTGAGCGTAGAAGCGCGTGCATATCTACAGCAGCGCGGACGTATTAACAGGATTTGCGCACCCACGTTGACCATACCAAATATTTGCGCACCCACGAAGACAATATAAACCCACACGCCATGCACACGTACAAACAAGTGCTCTTGTCTTGCTCGCGCTGGCTCTCTAACTGCTTTAATTCGCCCACCTGATCCCCTGGGTTTCAGATATGTCAGGCAACAAGAGGTTTATGTGCCGTGGAGCCTCAAAGTCGGGCAATAATTTGCGCACCTGACCATGCGCAACTGATCACGGTCACTTGTACCGGACGGTATGTATGACACAGAAGCAGAGATCAAGGCTCAGGTGGGGAAAACAAAGGGAGACACTCTGATTGAAGAAGTTTTTGCAGCTTTTATGCGTGGAGACATGTTTCCACCGACACCTAGGATTGGATTTGTGGGCCCCACGGATCGCACGTGTTGCTGGCTTCTGACAATAAAGGAGTTCAACAAAATCAATGGGATGCGCCCGTGTATCCGCCTCAAAACAGCGCTACTTGCCAAACCACATCCGTTCACTGTTCGTGACGTTTTTTCATATCATACGGTGGCCCACTTGCGCAAAAAGCCGATCCCACGAGCACTCAATGTCGTCAAATGACTGCACGTAATGCAAGGGCTCCAGCTTTGAAGTTCGCCGTTTCCACTCCTGGAAATGAATCTGGGAGATGTGGAGAGGGAGAGTACCACACAACGTGGGGTAACATGTTCACAGCAGTCATGTTCTTGCATTTCGGGCGAGCGTGTACGCGCACACTTCCGTGCTCATTCACATTCACACGCACACTGTCCAAGTTCTGAGCATGCACGGTCTGGCACCTGGACAAGCAGTCGGTCAATTCTAGATGCATTTTTGGCGGCTCTGTGTCTCAAATGGGCCTTGTAGCCTGAGTATTCAGCCCATGACTCGAACGACGCTAGGATGCAGCCTGTTTTAGATTCCAACGCCCTCTTTCACCCCCAATACATACGGGCGCACATTCTCTCAAAGCCCAAGACCCAACCAACGCAGAGCAGGGCGAAAATGAGGCGAGACTTACGGTATAGCAAGTTTGCCGCACTATTTTCCAGGGCGCGCATTTTCTGGATCATGTTTTGCCACGTTGTGAAGATTGGCTGCATCTTTTTGTTTTGCCAGCGCACAACGAAGCGAGATATCTTGAAAAAAAGGAGCCGCCTGCGCTCAGTCGCCGCGCTCCATGGCAGGAAGGCTGCCCCGCCAAAACCGGTAAAAAACACGCACACCACCTCCCCGGACAAGACATTTGGAAAGGACAAGACTTTTGACCTGCGGCCTTATCAGCATCTTGAAATCGGCCTACAAGCAGCTTCAGCCGGTGATCAAGTTCTCTCTCCCTCTCTCGCCCTTTCTCCCGCTCCGCGAACCAGGTGTAAAACGCATTGGCTTTGCTGAGCTCATCAAACTTGGAAAATTCAACCCGCAGTTGTCTCAAACACGTCAGCCGCAGCTCCAGATCTCGTTCTCTGCCCCGCTCCTCCTCGCAAACTCTCGTCCAGCCCGCCAGCGCAGCTCGCAGCCAGCGGCGGCGACGATTCGGCGCCATTCTGGAGGAAATAGCACGCTCTGTTCTTCGTGCGTGCTCATATTCAAGATGCTGCTGTCGCACCTGCATGGTGCATGCGCAGGCGCACATGTTAGCGTGTGCGTGTGATCGTTAGCCAATCCCAGGCTGACACCGAGCGCAGGGTGGTTGGCGCTATGCAGCATCTCGAGCAGCTGGGGTCAACGATCACCAGATCCTGCCAGAGACGCAGCACCCGGCACGAAAATAGGGTGTTCTGAACGTGCCAGTCGGCGATGACTGCCGTCTCAATCGCGGTGAGCCTCTCGGACCGCGCCAGGGCCTTCCAAGGAGGGCTGCTCCGAGAGGGCACTGTCGGAGAAAGTGGCCGCGACTGAAGGGGGAGCAGCACCACCGGCGGGCTTTTCTCGCACTGCAGCCGGGGCATGCGGTGAGGGGAGTCAGAGGCATGCCGGGGATCCTCTGCTCTGCAAGATCAGAGGAGAAAGGATTGCTGCAGACCTGCGCTGGCGCATACTGCTGCCACTCGTGCGCGCTCCGCATCAACAAGTGCATTCCCGAATCTGGATTCGGGCATAGATCCATGCAACACCCAATCTTTGGGTGTTGCATGGATCTATGCCCTGTGCATTCTCTGCAGAGGCTCGTAGAGAAGAGGATGAGAGAAGTGGGCCACGGTAGAGCACAGGAAAAATGAGAGAAACAAAGCGCAGGGAGGACTGTGCGCTGCTACGCGCCGCCATCGGCTACAGGCTTTTCCTCCTGCTCCTGGGGGTGCGAGCAGGCAGCGTTCGCAAACGCCCGTGTGCACTTGCCCTGTCATCCGGTTCCAGCCTCACGCATCTGCATCCGCCCGCCCCGTGTGCCACCCCCCTCCCAGTTGGTGTCGAACCTGGTGCTCACGGACTACGACACATCGACGGCCCTCCTGTACGACGCGTCGACTGCAGAAGGTGCGGGCCCTAGCGCATCGATCGCACTCACATTCACCACCCTATTATGAGAATAATGTTACTAGCATATTATTAGATATGATTTGAATGCGTGTGCGTGTGTATGTGTATGTGTATGTGTATGTGTATGTGTATGTTTATGTGTGTATGTACATATATATAATATGTGCACATGCTCGGTTGACAGCTCACATGTACGCCAACATGCTTATACACAATGCGCCCTCACAACCGTGTGCAGGCGCAGCGGCCCGCAGGTGCAGGCCGCTGCGGGTGCTGGCAACCACGTACGACCGTTGGGATGCCGTGCACTTGGCCGGAATTTCCTCAGACGGGTACCTGTACGAGCATAACCACGCTTTCTACCCAGGTTTAGGCTGTAGGGTTTAGGCTATAGGGTTTAGGGTATATGGTTTAGGGTTTAGGACATAACCACGCTTGCACCCAGGGTCTCAGCGCCCGCTGTCTGTGCCCTGTCTGTGCCAGGTGCGGCGGTTCCACGGGCCGCCTCGCCCCTTGCCGCTGTGGCGTTTTCTGCAGAAAACACCACCTCCTAGCCGGCTCGTGCGTGGTCTAAACTGCTGCATGGACTGTATTTATGAGTATTGCTGCCCTGTTTCCTGCCCTATATATATTCGTACGTACGTACGTACGTACGTACGTACATGCATGCATGCATGAA
>Ga0315899_10003724_pt1 | contig 16567 bp, 13 predicted proteins | sample LakEriMetagenome_2_FD_203518 | JGI IMG/M metagenome (GOLD analysis project Ga0315899, IMG submission 203518) | Freshwater fungal communities from buoy surface, Lake Erie, Ohio, United States - Buoy 4 MA112 | ecosystem: Environmental > Aquatic > Freshwater > Lake | place: USA: Lake Erie, Ohio... | reverse complement strand
TCGCGGCGCAGCAGGCCGACCTCTGGAAGAACGGACTCGCCGGCTGGGGACAGGACGGCGCCCGCATTCAGCGCTATCACGACGCGGCCGACATCACCATCTACACGCCCGGGTCCACCGCGGGGCGACCGCTGTCTCTGCTCAAGGCCTTCGATGCCCCACCCGCGGCGGTGCGTGACGATGCCGAGGCGCTGCAGGAGCGCGTCAACGCCACCACCACCTCGCTGCTCGCGCTGCTCGGCATCGACGCCGATCCCATCTCGAGCCGCGAACACATCCTCGTGGCCAACCTGCTGCACCACGCGTGGCGGGAGGGGCGCAGCCTCGATCTCGCCGGGCTCATTGGCGGCATCCAGAGCCCCCCGTTCACCACGGTGGGCGTCATGCCGCTGGACACGGTCTTCCCGCCCAAGGACCGCATGACGCTCGCGATGCAGCTCAACAACCTGCTCGCCGCGCCCGGGTTCCAGACGTGGATGCAGGGGGAACCGCTCGACACGGCCACGCTGCTCTACGACCCCAACGGCAAGCCACGCGGCAGCGTCATTTCCATCGCCCATTTGAACGACGCCGAGCGCATGTTCTTCATGACGCTGCTGCTGTCGGACATTCTGGCGTGGGTGCGCACGCAGCCCGGTACCGGATCGCTGCGCGCCATTCTCTACATCGACGAGCTGTTCGGCTACATGCCGCCGGTGACGAACCCGCCCAGCAAGGTGCTGCTGCTCACGCTGCTCAAGCAGGCGCGTGCCTTCGGTCTGGGCGTGGTGCTGGCCACGCAGAACCCTGTCGATCTCGACTATCGCGGTCTGTCCAATACGGGTACGTGGTTCATTGGCCGGCTGCAGACCGAGCGCGACAAGATGCGGGTCATGGAAGGACTCGAAGGCGTGAGCGGCGGCCAGCCGTTCGACAAGGGCGCCATGGAGCAGACCATTGCCGGGCTCGGCAAGCGCGTGTTCCTGCTGCACAGCGTGCACGAGCCGGCGCCCATCACCTTCGAAACCCGGTGGACGCTGTCGTATCTCGCCGGCCCCATGACCCGCGAGCAGATTCGCAGCGTGACGGCGCTGGCCCCGGCGCCGGCGCCCACGGCAGCGCTGGCGTCGGCACCGGCGTTGAGCACCGCCGCCACCGGTGGCGGGTTCGCGTCGCTCGATGCGCGTGCGGCCGTGGCCCCCGTGCTGCCCCCTGATGTCCCGCAGTACTTCCTGCCACCGACCCGGGACGGCGCCCTGCTCTACAATCCGGTGGTCCTGGGGCTCGCCGATGTGAGCTTTGCCAACGCCAAGCTCGGAGTCACCGAACAGCGCCGCGTCATACTCATGTCGTCGGTGGACGACGGACCGATCGCGCTGGAATGGGATGCCGCCGAGCGTGTGGAGCTGGAGCCATCGGCCCTCGAGCAGCGACCACACGACGGCGCGGCGTTCGGCGCCTTGCCCCCGGTGGCCACCAAGGCCAGGAACTACGCCGTCTGGAGCAAGACGCTGCAGAAGTGGGTAGTGGCCAACGAAACCGTGACGCTGTTCAAGAGCGCGGCGTTCAAGGCCACCTCACAGCCAGGCGAGAGCGAAGGGCAGTTCCGCGTGCGCCTGCAGGTCATGGCGCACGAAACGCGCGATGCGAAGATCGAGGTACTGCGTGGCAAGTACACCACGCGGCTGTCGGCGCTGCAGGACAAGTTGCGGCGCGCGGAACAGGCCGTGCAGCGCGAAGCGCAGCAGGCCTCGCAAGCGAAGATGGACACCGCCATTTCGGTGGGCGGCGCCATCCTTGGCGCCATCTTCGGGCGCGGCAAGGTGGGCGTGGGCACGCTGGACAAAGTGGCCACCGCCACGCGCGGTGCCGGTCGCGCCGCACAGCAAGCGGGTGACGTGACCCGCGCACAGGAATCGGTCGAGGCGGTTCGGCAGCAGTACGCCGACCTCGAAGCCAGACTGCAGGCCGACGTGGACGCGCTTGGTGCGGCCTACGACGCGCAGCAGGAGGCGCTGGAGGAGGTCGTGGTGAAGGCCAAGGCTGCCGACGTGCACGTGCAGCTGTGCGCCCTGTTGTGGGTGCCGTATGTCAAAGATGGCAACGGCATCGTGAGCAAGGCGTGGGGATGACCCCGCATCTCCGACTCACGACACACCGTGCCGCTTCTGGATGTTGAGCGACCAGTCGTACGTGCGTGGCCGCACGATGGCCTTTCCGTCCAGCAGGCGCTGCTTCTGCGGCTCCGTGGGGCGCAGTGTGATGTACGGTGCCACGTACTGCACCCATTCCCGCCGCGTCGATCCGAAATCCCGCTCGTAGGCGATGAGCAGCGGATTGACCCCCAGTACCCCATTGCGGTACCACGTCCTCGTCGTGTCGGAGAGCAGGCGACGCGCCTGGTCCTCCAGCTGCTCGACCAGGCGAGCACCGGTGTAGGCTTCGCTGCGCAGCGGCGGCGCACCCTTGGCTGCCGGTACCAGCGCGAAATGCACTCGCGGCTCGCGGAACTCCTTGCGCAGGACGCGGTGCAGCAGCTGGTCGAGGCTGTAGATCTGCCCACCGGCGCGCACGAGTCGCTCGTTCCACGGCCCCTTGAGCTGCAGGAAGCCCAGCGTGCGGTTGATGTGGCGGATCGACGTCCGTTCGCCGTGCGAGATGATGAGCTGAATGGTGTACGCGTTGTACACGTTGATCCAGTAGGCCAGCCGATCGTCCTCACTCAGGGTCGCCGGACGCACCGTATCGAGCGACGCGAGGTATCGGGCAAACTCGGGCGCTTTCGCGAAGGCGTCGTAGTCCACCAGACCATCACGCACGTGCGCGCGCAGCAGGCGGTCGAAGGGCTCGTGCAGCGCGGCCTGCGCACGGAGCGGCGGGCACAGCACGACCATGGCCGCCAGGGCGAGCAGGATCGGGCTCACGCGCCGGATGCGCGTTGTGTCGGGCATTATGCTTCACCCATGTCGACGGATTGGCTGATGGGCACCTGGCGCCTCGTGCGCGCCGACGAACCGCTGGACTTCGCGCCCGGTGTGCGCATGGAATTTCTTCCCGGTGGCGTATTGCGCTATCACGTGGACGTGGGCGGCGTCGATCAGACCATCGACCTGCTCTATCGCGTGGAGGGCGAGGTGCTGCACACCGAGAATCCGGCGGCGCCGCATGCCATGTCCGTACGGCTGAGTCACGGGGAAGGTGACAGCCTGCTCTTCGACTTTGGCGGTCCGCGGGCGCTGCTGGTGCGTGAGGTGCGCGGCGCCGGTACCGCGGCGTCGTGACGACCGGTGCGTGAAGGCACTCACAACCAGAAGACGTACTGCTTCGTCGCGACCGCGTAGGCCGCCAAGGCGGCGTTGGTGGCCACATGCGCAAGCACCAGGTCTCCCAGCGAGCGTGTGGTCCACATGTACCAGTTGAAGATGAGCCCGCACATGAGCGCCACATCCCAGTAGGGGCCGTGCTGGGCGGCAAACAGCACGGCCGTGGCCGCGAATGCGAGGAGGTTGTAGCTGCCCATGGGAACGGCGTCCCAGTTGTTCCGCAGGACCCAGCGGGGGAGGAAACCGCGCCAGAAGATCTCCTCCACCAAGGGCACGAGCAGCGTCGCGCGCGCAATGCGCAGCGACAGGAGCAGCGGACTGGCCAGCCAGCTGTCGGGCAGCGCACTCACGGTGTCGCCCGTGATGCCGTTCTGAAACAGGCGCTGCTCGCGGTATCCCGGCCACAGCAGCCCTGGCAGCAGCCAGAGCCCGGCCACCAGCAGGCCCACCGTGAGGCTGGACAGCCAGCGCGTCACGCGCAACGACGCCACGATGCCGCGTGACACGGTCAGCAGCACCATGGCCAGCAGCCCGAGCCGCAGCAGCTCGACGCGCAGCTCGTCGAGCGGCACGTACGGCCACACCAGCAACCACAGCAGAAAAGCGGCAAACGGCGCCACCCACGGGAGTGCCGAGGGAGGCGCCGCGGAGGCAGTGGGCAGGTCGGTGACGGCCATGCCTCAAATTACATGCGAATCGCCCGACGTCACGTGAGACGCGAGGCCCATGGCCCGGGCGCCGGATTACGGGCCGTACACGATGGGCGCCGTGCCCTGCCGGATGTCACGTGCACCGGCAGCAACGCCTGCTCCCACGGCGAACGCCGCCGAGAGCGCCGTCCCCACGCCGACCAGAGGGAGCAAACCGGCGGCGGCGCTCCCCACCAGGAACACGGCGCCACCGGCCACCCACGGGGCCAGCGACTTCTGCACGGCATCCACATACCGCAGACGGGTGCGTACGAACCGGCGGGTGGATCCGTGCAGCACGACGAACAGCACGCTGGCAATGGCAATCGAAACGAACAGGGAGTTCATGGATCCTCCGGAGTGGCAACGTGGGCGCGGGGGGCCGTGAGATGTCGGTTCAGGCCGAGCGCGCGGGGCTGCTCACCCTAACGGCGCCGCGCCACACAGGTTTCACCCGGGCGAACGGCGCGGCGGCATGGTCACCTTGGTGTAGGAGTTGGGCACCGCAAACAGGTCATTGGACAAGCGCTTGCGCTCCACCTTGGTCACTTCCAGCGGTACGGAGCCGTCGGCCATGGTGACCTTGAGCGGAAACTCCGCCCCCAGCTGCCGTTGCCACGGCGCCAGCGCCCCGCCCTGCAGGCTTGCCATGGGATTCACGAACCGTCCGAGCTCCGGGGTCAGGCACAGGTCCGTGGCCGAGCCGCGGCTGCTCACGAGCACATGCTCGCAGGTCAACCCGGCGACCTGCTCCCGACGGCCGGTGCGCGTGACCGTCACACTGTCCGCCCCGGCGGCCGCGGTACGCGCCCGATCAGCGGCACTGTCGGGAAGGCTCATCTCCATGTAGCTGTTTTGCGCCGCCAGCAGCATGTAGAGCTTCTTTTCCGTCGGCGACACGATCATCGCCGCGCCGCCCATGGGGCCGCCCATGGTCACGCGCATCTTGCCGCCGCGCACGAGATACTCGACCACTTGGCTCATCGCCCCCTGCGGGCCACGCGACCCCATGCGCATGGTGATGCTCCCCTCGAACGCCTGCGCGTGCAGACGCGGGGCCGCCAGCAGCGCTCCGGCCATCGTCACGCCGGCAACCATTCCCCGGCAGGACATCAGGCCAGCCCCTTGTGGATGGCGGTCAGCACCAGTTCGGCGAACCGGTCGATCTCATCGAGCGAGGTGTACACGTTCGGCGTCACGCGGATCCCCTTGAACTCCGAATGCACGATGGGCGTCTGCACCACGCGATGCTTGCTGTACAGCCAGTCGCCGAGTTTCGCCGGGTCGAGTCCGTCGACATTGAAGAAGCCGAGCCCGCCGCCCCACGGGGAATCCAGCGGCGTGAGTACGCGCACCCGTCCGGCGCCCTCCGCCAGCAGGCGCTTCGCCCACCGGTCGCGCAGGTACACCAGACGCGCCGACTTGCGCGCGGCGCCCAGCGCCCGGTGGAAGGCCAGGGACACCGACACCGCATTGTGATTCGCCGCCGGATGCGTGCCCACCTCCTCGTACTTGCGAATGTCGCCAACCTGCCCCTCGTTCTCGGCGTACAGGGGCCAGATTCGCGGGATGCGGTCACGCCGCACATACAGGAACCCCGTGCCGATGGGCGCCAGCAGCCACTTGTGCAGGCTCGTGCCGTAGTAATCACACCCCAACTCGTCACGGGTGAACGGAAACTGCGCGAACGCGTGCGCCCCGTCGACGAATGTTTCCACTCCACGCGCCCGCGCCATGGCCACCAGTTCCTTCACCGGCAGGATCTGGCCGGTGAGATTGGTGATGTGCGTGATCTCCATGACCCGGGTTCGCGGGGTGATGCCGGCGGCAAAGGCATCGACGATCTGCTGCGGCGTGGTGCACGGGACGGGGAACGAGATCTCCTTCACCACGATGCCCTGCCGACGTGCCCGCTGCTTCCAGCCGTTGATCATGCGGCCGTAGTTCTGGTTGCTCAGCAGCACCTCGTCGCCGGGCTTGAGGTCGATGCCGTGAATGAGCGTCAGCAACGCTTCGGAGGCGTTGCGCGTCACGGCCATCTCCTCGGTGTCGCATCCGAACTCGCGCGCGAGTTCGCGGCGGACCACCTCGATGCGCGGTTCGAGGTCGCGCCACATATGAATCACGGGCAGCTCGTTGCTGTAGCGCAGGTCCCGTTCGAGCTGCGCCATGACATGCGTGGGAGCGGGCGAGCAGCCGCCGTTGTTCAGGTTGATCCACGTGCGATCGAGGTCGAAGGCCCGTTGCACGGGCTCCCAGAAGTCTTCGTCGGCGGCGAACCGCTGCGCCTCCTCGGCGTTCCCCTGCCAGGCGCCGGTGGCCGGATCGACCAGGGCACCTCCTCGGCTTCGGGCCACGTCGGCAGCGTCGAGCAGACGGCGTATGGCCCCGGGCGCGAAACGGGGTGCGGAGAGCGCCGGGAGGGCGGAGGTCCCGGCAAGCGCGGCAACGAAAAGGCGGCGGTCCATACCACAACATGCCGCACGCAACGACGCCCCGCGAGAGGCGCAGCGGCAACCGCCCCCGCGACCCGTGCCGTTCACGGTCGCCAGCGCCGAGCACCAGAGGCAGGTCCCGGCGCGAGCCCTGAGCGCAACTGGCCCGCGCACGGTGGTCGCGTCTGACGCGTCCGCGGCGTATCGTGCCCGTATGCGCTGCTTTCGACTCTCCCGCCGGTCCGTGTTGGCCACGGCGTTGCTGGCCGGCCTGGCGGCCTGTGCTCAACCGCTGACCATCGCCCCGAGCGATGCGGCCACCGTGCTCGCGCGCCGCTCCATCACCGCCGCCAACCCCGGCGACCCCGGCCCGCACGCTGTGCGCTTCCTGTACTACGGCAGTGGCAAGGATCGCCGGCGCCCCGAGTACCGGGACTCCATCACCTACCGCACGGCCCCGGTGGACGCGTCGCCGTTCGCGCGCACCGAACCGGCCAACGCCAAAGCGCGCAAGACGTACTGGGGGTACGACAACACGGCGTTTCCGCTCAATGCGCGGGTGTGGTATCCCGAAGGAAACGGGCCCTTCCCGCTCGTGCTCGTGGTGCACGGCAATCACAACATGCGCGAGTTCTCCGACCCCGGCTATCAGTGGCTGGGCGAGCTGCTCGCCTCACGCGGCTTCGTGCTCGCATCCATTGACGAGAACTTCCTCAACGGCAACCTGCGTGGCGAGAACGACGCCCGCGGCTGGATGCTGCTCAAGCACCTCGAGGTGTTCCGCGCCCTCAACGACAGCGCCGGCAAGCCGCTCTTCGGCAAGCTCGACCTGTCGCGCATCGCGCTCATGGGCCATTCGCGTGGCGGGGAAGCCGTGGCCATTGCCGGGGCCTTCAACCGGCTGCCGCACTACCCCGACGACGCCACCATCCGCTTCAACTTCAACTTCGCCATCAAGTCGCTCGTGGCGATCGCGCCGGTCGATGGGCAGTACCGCCCGGCGGAGCAACCCACGCCGGTGAGCGACTACAACTACCTCGTCATTCATGGGTCGCACGATGGCGATGTGTCGAGCTTCATGGGGCTCACCCAGTACAACCGCTTTCGCTTCACGCGGCCGGGGCCCGAATTCAAGAGCGCCATCTGGATGCACCGCGCCAATCACGGACAGTGGAATACCGAGTGGAACAACAAGGACAACGGCAGCTACTCCGTCCGCGCGCTGCAGCTCGACGCGCTGGTGAGCGGGGAGGAGCAGCGGCGATTCGGACGGGTGGTGATTGGCGGTTTTCTCGAGGCGACGCTCCATGGACGTGACGAGTACCGGCCCCTGTTCCGCGACCATCGCACGGCGGGCGACTGGCTGCCCCCCGAGATGTACCTCACCCGCTATGCCGACGCGAACACCCGGTGGCTCGCCACCTTCGAGGAGGACGTCGATGTCACGACGGGCACGGCCCCCGGGGTCCGCATCGCCGCCGATTCGGTGAGCACCTGGAAGGAAGCCGACGCCCCGGCGCGTTCGCGCGCGTCGACCTTCCGCAGCAACAACGCCACCTTCGGCTGGAACAATACGGCCGCCGGAAAGGACAGCACGATCACGCGATGGCCCGCGCGAGTGACCGTGACCGTGCCCGATTCCCTGCGCCGCGCCTGGTCGGTGTCGTCGTCCGGCACGCTGCTGCTCACCATTGGCAGCACCGATCAGAAGCCGGGTCCCCGCAAGGTGCCGCGGGACACCGCGCGCCGCGACAGCACGGCGCGCGACAGCGCCCGTGCGGGATCCCGCACGGGCTCTCGCCCCTCCGCGCCGCGCCGACCGAAGAAGCCGGCCAAGGATACGGTCGCGCCGGACCTCACCGTGGAGCTCGAGGACGGCAGCGGGCAGATCGCGCGCCTGCCCCTCTCCACCTTCGGCCCCGTGCGTATGCCCTTCGAGAGCTACATCTACCGGCGGCGCAATCGCGACAAGACGCAGTTCCCCACGCTCGCCGAACCGGTGATGCAGACCTACACGATGCCGCTCGCCCGCTTCCGCGATGCGAACACCGCCTTCGATCCGGCAACGCTGCGTGCCATCCGCCTGGTCTTCGACCGCAAGAAGGTCGGCGCCATCACGCTCGACGACGTGGGGATCTCGTCGCGCTGACCCCCTCCGGCTGTCGGCACCCGTGCGGGTGCCGACAGCGCACGGTGCACATCAGAACGTGGTGCGCACGCCGAAGGTAAGCGTGCGCCCCGCGATCACGGTGGCATTGTCGGGCGCCCCCGTCTGCACGTCGAGCAGATTCTCCCCCGCCGCCGTGAAGGCCAGGTCACCGCGCAGCCGGAACTGCATGCCGGCGCGCCATCGCGTCACGCCGCCATAACGCATCCAGTACTGGCGCAAGTTGTTCCCCTCGAGGCCGCGCGGGGATTGCTCACCGGCTGCCAGCAGCGCCCCCACGGCCGTTCGGTCGTAGCCTATCCAATCGGCGGCGTGCACCGCCGTGCTCGTGAGCATCCAGCGCCCGTGGGTCCACACCGCCGACACACTCACCGTGTGCGCGGGCACATCCAGCATACGGTCGCCGGTGCGCAGGTCACCCCGATATCCCAACGCCAGTCGCGTCACGCGGCTGTCCACCTGCGTCATAGTCGCCGCCAGCGACAGCGTCCGCACCCGCGCCGTCGCCTCCACCTCCCAGCCCCGGTTGCTGATGGCGCCCACGTTCTGCAGCGTGAACGCCATGGTGCGTGCCAGACGCCCGGCGCTGTTCACGGCGGTCACCACGCGTGACACCGGCTGGATGAGACCGGTGGCGCGCTGGTCGAACCGGGTCACGTGCACGGCCACGCGACCGCCGAGCATCAGGTCCACGCCCAGCTCCGTACCCGACTGCTGCTCCGGGTCGAGCGCGGACAGCAGGATGCCCTGCCCCTGTCCCATCCACGACGATGAGCGTAGCAGCGTACGCGCGGGGCGAATGCCGGTGCCGAAGGCGCTGCGCACCTTGACCACCGTATTCCCGACGTCACGCACGTAGGCGGCACCCAGCATGGGCAGCGCCATATGCTGGGCATTGGGGGTCGCGCCCTGAATGCGCTCCCCGCGAACGCCCGCCGAAGCGAACCAGCGATCCTGCCACGCGAACTGCACCTGCGTGAGCAGGCCGGCGTTGTCGTACGTGGTCTGCGACGCCCCCGAGGCGGCGGTGGCACGCAGCCCCGCGAACGTGGAGGTGCCGCCGGGCCCTCCGCTCCCCGGTCCCAGCACCGGGAGTGGCGCGGCAGCACCGACGGCCCCCGCCATGGCACCGCGTGTCACCTCGTGCGTGAACGCCTGCTCGGCCCCCAATGTGAGCGTGAGCAGCGCCCCCGGTGCCACGTCGAAGCGCCCCACCGTGCGCACGCGCACCGATGCCCGGTCGGCGGCCCCTTCCGAGCTCCCGACCGCCGCCGCTGCCGACAGCTGCTGCGGGCCCACGAGCGAGTACGGCGACAGTCCGCGCAGACGATAGCCATCGACCCCGGCGATAATCGTGTGCGTCCACTGCATGGAGGGCATCATGGCGATACTGCCTCCCACCGTGTACTGCGCCATCTCCTGCCCACCCACACTGTCCACCGCGAGCGGTATCGACGAGGCGGCGTTGGCACGCTGCAGGGCGAGGCGGCTGAACCCCGTGTAGATGGCGCGTTGCCGCGAAAAGCGTCCGTCGGCGTCGAGGAGCAGGCGGCGCTCCGCCGCGCCCGGCACGTAGGCACCCACGGTGCTCACGTTCACGCCAAGACCCACATTGCGTGCCGCCGACCCGCGCCGCAGCGACAGGGAGTGCTCCTGCACGAAGGGATCACGCGCCGCGAATGCGGTGCTCGTCACCCCCGCCGCCGCCTGCACCTGTACTTCGCGCTGCCCATCCGGCGTCCCGTCGTGGCGCGTGAGAATGTTCACGACGCCGCTGATGGCATCCGCGCCGTACAGCGCGGCGCCCTGTGGGCCGCGAATCACTTCCACCCGCGCCACGCGCGCCGGATCCAGCTGGGTCACGAGCAGCGGGTTCGCCACCTCGATGCCGTCAAGGTAGACCTTGGGAGCGCTCACGCCGAACGAACTGGCCCCGCGAATGCTGCCGTAGCGCGCCGTCACCGAACCGGCGGGCGTCGTCCAGCTCCACACCCCGGGAACCGACAGCTCCAGCGCTTCGCCAAGAGTACTCACGCCATGCTCGGCCAGCTGCGCGCCATCCACCACATCGAGCGCGAATGGTGACCCGCGTTGCGCGGCCCCATCAGGAGAACCGGTCACCACGACACGATCGAGCAGGCTGGTGCGCCGAGATACGGTGGCAACCGGTACGCCGGTGGACACACGCGATGGGGCCAGTACGACCTGCGCACTGCCCAGCACGATGGGACTGAGCGCCGACCCCTCGAGCAGATGATCGAGCACCGCTCCCACCGGCACGCGCTCGAGGGCCAGGCAGACCCGCCGTTCCGGGGGCAACAGATCGGCACTGTAGGACAGATCGAGACGCGCCACGCCCGCGAGACGGTCCACGGCCTCACGAACCGTCAGGTCGCTCACGCGCAGCGACACCAGCCGGTCGAGTGGCGGCGCCCACAAGGCCGCGCGATCGGCCGCAGCGACGCGAACGGTGCACGACGGGTCTGCGTGCCCGGCGCGCACGCGCACGCCGGGACTCGTCGGCGCTGCGCGCACGGGAAGGGGGAGCACACCCCACGCCACGAGGAGAGCGACCGCCGCGCGTACGGCGCGGCCACGACGGCCGACGGACCCTCGCCCCGCACCGCGCGCTCCCAAGCCCGGCCTCATGTCATCAGCGCGGCGTCGAGGAATCGACACCCTGCGGTTGCAGCGTCACCGTGTCTCCCCGTTGCACCAACTCCGCCCCCAGGGCCAACGCGATCACCCGCAGCACCTGGGTGGCGGAATCCCCGCGGAAGGAGGCCGTGAGCGTGCGCGCCGCCAGGGCGCTGTCGGGAACGCGAAGGTCGATACCGTACCACCGCCGCACGTCGGCCCGCACTTCCGTGAGCGACGCGTCCCGGTACGACAGCAGGCCGCGGGTCCATGCCACATCGTCGGCGGTCACCGTCCCCCGACGGACGGACACCCCCTCGCGCACCAGCACGCCGCGGTCGCCGGCGTGCAGTTCCACCGGGGCCACGGTCGAGCGTGCCGCACTCAGCGCGACGATCCCGTGCGTCACATCCACCGCCACTTCGCCGCCCTCGCTCGTCTTGACCGCGAACGCCGTCCCAATGTCGCGAATGTCGGCACTGGCCGTGTGTACCGCGAAGGGGTGCGCGGCATCGTGCTTCACGTCGAAGTACGCCGCACCGTCCAGCTCCACGTCACGCGTGGCAACGCCGTACGCGGCGGCCACCACCAGCCGACTCCCCGGAGCCAGCACCACCATGCTGCCATCGGGCAACCGCACGCTGTCGCGCTGCCCCACGGCCGTGCGGTACTCACGCGGTGCATTCGTCCCGGGAGCACTGCGGAACTGCGAGAGGGCCGCCACCGCGGCCACCCCGGCGGCCAGCGCACCGGCCACCCACGACCACCGGCGCCGCGCCGGCGGCACCGACGGCGCGTTTGCCGCCCCTGGCGCTCCCCCCCGCTCCACCGACAGGCGGGGAGCGGCGGCCTCCGTTGCCATGCGCGCGCGCACGGCGGCCAGGGCGCGCTCGGTATCCACCGTCACGTCGGCCCGCTGCTCGGCATTGGCGGTATACCCCTTAACGAGATCGACCAGCCTGGCGTCTTCCGCATGCGTGGCAAGCCAGCTCCGAACGGACGACGCCTCACTCGGGTCGCTCTCGCCCGCCAGATGGCGGGCGATCGCCTCCCAATCGGCGTCCGGCGGCAGGCCGGAAGAAGGTCGGAGTTCGTCGGGACGGTCGGACATGAAAGCGGGAACACGGGAGCGGATCGGAACCCTACGTCGGTCGGCCACGCCCCGCAGTGCAACCCGGACCGCATGGCGCGATCGGAAACTTAGCATTATTCACCTGAACGGACTGTCCTCGTTCGTCCACCGCTCGCTCCGCTGCCTGTGCGCCCCCGATCCACCGCCCCGTGACCGACGCCGACCTGCTGACTCGACTTCGTCAGGGGGAGCACGCGGCGTTCGACGCCATCTTCCGGCAGTGGTACGAGCCGGTCGTACGGTCGGCCAATCGCATCCTGCATGAACCGGGCGTCGCCGAGGAGATTGCGCAGGACGTCTTTCTCGAGCTGTGGCGGCGGCGTGATCGGCTGCCCGACGGCAGCAGTGTGGCCGGCTATCTGGTGCAGGCGGCACGCAACCGGGCCCTCAATCATCTCCGCCACCTGCAGGTGCAGAAGAAGTCGCAGCTGTACGTGGAGGCGCTCCATGAGCCCGCGGAGCACGCCGACGCCGACGCTCACGCCAACGAGCTCGAGCGGGCCGTGCAGCAGGCCATCACCGAGTTGCCGCCACGCACGCGGGAAGTGTTTCTTCTCAACCGCGAACGCAACCTCAAGTACGGCGAGATCGCGGCGCAGCTTGGCGTGAGCGTGAAGGCCGTGGAGGCCAACATGAGCCGCGCCTTGCGACAGCTGCGCGAAAAACTCGCCCCATTCTTGCACCGATCGGCAGACAGCTAGGGTTCGCCGCGGCTGCGGTGTTCCCCTGCCTGAACGCCCGAGTGCACGCCGACGACGGTCGCCGGCGTGGCTCGGCATCACCCCAGGATATTCCCATGGCACGCACCCTGTTTCGCGTATTGGCAACGGCGACCACGCTGCTCGGCGCGACGGCCTGCACGTTCGACGCGCTTGGCGGTCCCGGCGACACCATGCAGTTCGACTCGGCGTTCGACAGCGCCCCGACCGGACTCGATGCCGCGGCCAGCTCCTTCTCCCCCGACAGCGAAGGCGCGTGGGGGGGGCCGCGCCGCGGCCGTGGTCCCGGAGGCCCCGGCATGATGGGACTCATGGGCGGCGGCATGGGTGCCGACTTCCTCGGCACCGGCGGCTTCGGGCGCGGGGCCCATCGCGGTCCGTTCGCGGCACGCATCGACTCCACCTGCACCGTGAGCGCTGGTGACGTCACCTGCGCGCGCACCGGCAACGGCCTCACCGCCACCACCATCTACACCATTCGCGACGCGGCCGGCGCCGCGCAAACGCGCATCGACACCATCACCACCAATTCGGTGCGCACGCGCACCACGGTTACCGGGACCAGCACGCGCGGCCGCGACGGGGCGAACGTGACGGCCACCGTGAATCACGCCAGTGATCGTACCGTGACGGGGCTCGCCGCCAGCAGCACGCAGCGCACGGTGAACGGCACCTCGCGCGGCACCGAGAACACCACCGGCACCAATCGCGACGGTCAGGCCTTCACCGCCGTGCGCCTCTCGGCCGACACGACCGTCAATCTCGTGGTGCCGGTGTCCACCACCGGACCGCGGCACCCCACGGCCGGCAGGGTCGTGCGCACCATGAAGGTCACCACGACGGTGGCCGGCGGCACGCCCAGTGTGAAGGAGCGCCGCGAAGTAGTGGAGTACGACGGGTCGACCACGGCCAAGGTGACGATCACGCAGGATGGCACCACCAGGAGCTGCACCATGTCGTTGCCGCGCGGCCGTCCCAACTGCGGCTGACGAATCCCACCCTCCGATGCACAACGCCCGGCCAGATGGCCGGGCGTTTTCGTCTTCGGGCACGGCCAACTCGACACTCGCATGCACGACCCCCGATTCGGGTGGTGCGCCGTGCCGTCGAGCAACGGGTACCGCGTTGCCGTTACCGCAGCCGGATACCCACGCGATGCACCACCGGCCGGCCGCCTCGCATCGGTTCCACGGCCCAATCGAAAGAGAACCGGTCGACGTTGAGACCGAACCCTGCCGTTGCCAGCGGCTCATCACGCTCCCGCGGGAGCCGCAGCCCGCTGCGCACGATGACCGCGACCCCCTCGATGGGCACGTACCCCAGCTCCACACCACCGGCAGGGCGTACGAACCCATCCCGTTCCACGCTCACCTGGGTCTGCATGCCCAGGTCCCAGTGCTCCCACAGCGGAAGGAGGCCGCCGCCATAGCCCACGGTGAAGCGCGTCGGCAACGCCCCCGGCAGGACGTCGAGATCGGGATCGCTGCCAATGTTCTGCACGGCCATGGCCAGCGTGGCAGGACCGAGCGGCTTGCTCACCCCGACATCCAGCGCGACGCCCCCGTCATGAATGGCGTCGAGTCGCTCTTCGGCATACTTGGCACTGGCGCCAACGCGCACGCCCTTGATGATGCGCGCCACCCCGAATACAAACGCGGTGCTCGCCGCCGTGACGGTCCCGCCGTCGGAAAGCCGTGGGCCACCCCGGTCGTTGGCACCCACCGGGTCTGCCGCGTCCCCTTGGTACTGCAGCAGCTGCGCCCCGAGTCCAATGGACCAGGCCCCGAAGGTCTGCACGCTCCCGAAGGATCCGCTGGTGGCGCGCGCGCCGTACCGCTGCGCGGAAACGGCAACCCCCCGCGCCTGGGGCAACATGCCGGGGTTGTAGAACACCGCGTCGCCGTCGGCCGCAGCCGCTCCGGCATTGGCCATCCCCAGCAGCCGCGCGCTGGCGGGGAGGCGCAGCACCAGGGGGCCTTCGAATCGTGCGCCGTCGCTCGTGGACTGGGGTGTCGCCGGCTGCGGACGCGTCCCCTGAGCCGGCAGGTCGAAGGGCGCGAAGAACGGCAGCCCAACGGCGGCCCCGATGAACGGCAGCACACGAACCGCGGCAGCAACGCGGGACCCAGAACGCCCGCGTCCCTTGCGGTGGAAATGGCTCATGCGTTCAAATGAACGCCATGTCGTCACCCCACGCCAGTTGGCAGCTCGGTCCCAACGCCCCCCAATCTCATCGCCGCTGGCTGCGCGCGCTCGGGTGGTTCCTCATGCGCCGCGCAGGCTGGGACTTTGCCGGTTCCATGCCGGACATCCCCAAGTTCGTCTGCATCGTGGCCCCCCACACCTCGAACTGGGACTTTCCCGTGGGGCTCGCGGCCAAGTGGGCGCTTGGCTTCGATGCCCACTGGTGGGGCAAGGACACGCTCTTCCGCCCCCCGCTTGGCTGGTTCATGCGCGCCAACGGTGGCATTCCCGTGGACCGTCGCAACAAGGGCAACGCCGTGCAGCGCACGGTGGAGCTGGCACAACGCAGTGAACGGTTCGCCCTGGCCCTGGCGCCGGAAGGCACGCGCAAGGCCGTCACCGAATGGCGCACCGGATTCTGGCACGTGGCGAAGGGTGCCGGCATCCCCATCTGCCTCGTGGCGCTCGATTGGGAGCACAAGCTGGTGCGCCTGGGGCCCACGATCACCCCCGATGAAGCCGATATCGGCGAGGGGATCGCGCGCGTGCGGTCGCTGTACGCCGGTGTACGCGGGTACGACCGCCAGCAGCAGATCTAGCCACCGGGACCGGGCGTGCTCACGCGCGCACGAGGACACGCTCGAGCGTGGCCCAGTCCACCGGCTTGGTGAGGTGCGCGCGGAACCCCAGAGCCAACGCGCGCTCCCGGTCGGCCGGCTGTCCCCACCCCGTCTGTGCAATGAGCACGAGGTCGGCGTTGGCCGGATCCGCGCGCAACCGGGCCGCCAGTTCGTACCCGTCCATTCCCGGCAGGCCAATGTCGAGGAGCGCCACATCAGGCGCGAAAACGGGCACCACATCGAGGGCGGCGCGTGCATCGTGCACCACACACACGATGTGCTGCGTGAGTTCGAGCATCGTCGCTTCGCTCTCGGCGAAATCGACGTTGTCGTCCACGATGAGAATGCGCAGCCCCTGCGCTTTGGCGCCCACCGCTGCTGCCGGCACCCCATTGGCCGTGACCGACGGCGCCATGTCGGGGGAGGGGAGCGGTTCTGTCACAGGCAACCACATCTCGAAGCTACACCCCTGCCCCTGACCGTCGCCGAGCGCGCGCACCTCGCCCCCGTGCAGCTGCACGATGCCCCGGACCAGTGCGAGACCAATGCCGAGCGCGCCCTGCCCATCGTGCTGCACCCGGCTGGACAACGCGAAGACATCGTCGCATCGGTCGGCGAGGAGGCCGCCGCCATTGCCGGTCACGGCAATGCGCACCCGAGCTCCGTCGCGCACCACCGTCAA
>Ga0315899_10003723_pt1 | contig 16568 bp, 22 predicted proteins | sample LakEriMetagenome_2_FD_203518 | JGI IMG/M metagenome (GOLD analysis project Ga0315899, IMG submission 203518) | Freshwater fungal communities from buoy surface, Lake Erie, Ohio, United States - Buoy 4 MA112 | ecosystem: Environmental > Aquatic > Freshwater > Lake | place: USA: Lake Erie, Ohio... | reverse complement strand
ACATATGAGCAGAAGCATTTAGAGTGTCGCAGCATAGTGCTTTACTGAAAGCGCTCCGAGAGAAAATAGTGTGATGAGACGCACACATGCGAACTAGCCCTCCTGGCCAACACGCACGCTTCTCTCTCTCTCTCTCTCTCTCTCTCTCTCTCTCTCGCGTGCACACACACACACACACACACACACACCAGAGCTCGTTTCTGGGGGTCAATGCTGCTGTTGCTCTTGGCACTCGAGATCCGCGTGCACGTGCACTACGGAGCAGTCTTGGCCTGGCTCCTCCTTTCGTCGCGCCCTATCTACGAGAGCACGCCCGGCCCGCTTCGCTGGTCCATCAAGTACAGCCCAATGTCGACGTCGGCGGAGGTGGAGATTGGCGCCCTTTGTGCAGGGCCCCTTGCGGTGTTTGGACTCTGGCTGGTGACAGCCGGCGTGGTGTGGGCGCTGAGTAAGATCACGCGTGTTGATGTTATCACATATCGCTTTATTGGCCTCTTTGGTCTCGTGGCCGCGGTGGACTGGGTGGTAGTGCTCATCGTCGACTTGGCAACCCAGTCCTACATGCCATGCCACCCGCTCTGGGTTGCGTGGCATGAACCACACGCCAAGCCACCTGCTGACCCATTTCAGGCGCGTAAGTGGCTCAAGGTCGCGAGCGAGCGGTGCACTGTGGATGTTTATCGGCTGTGGTACCACTTTCTTTTCAACGAGGGCGACGGCTCCCTCGCTCCTGTCATTGTTGTCATCATCTACGTAGGCATGCTCGCCATCTTCGCGGTCACGATGTACACGTACTTCCTCAACATTCACGGTGGCGGCCGCATCCTCGACCTATATCGACGTCTCACGTGCAAAGAGGGCACACTCTTTATGCCGCTCGACGTCGAATTGAGCCCCCAGGAACTGCTGTTGATTATCCAGGCATCGCGACGCTGGCGAGGGCAGGACGGTGGCCGCCGACGTCTGATTGTGACGGACATTGAGATTGAGTATCTCCCTGAGGAGGCCATGAGGAGGGTCCGGGAGGGTGAGGAGGGGGGAACTGGGGCGCGGGGTGGCATCGTTCGCGTATTGACGCACTTGGCACTGTATACGTGTCCGATGCAAGTGAGAGTAGTGTGTGTGTGTGTGAGCGAGTGAGCTGAAGGGGATTGAGTGGGAGGCAGAGAGAGGGAGAGAGAGAGCTAGCTGCCCCTGGCTGTCAATAGATTGCTATTTCTCTCTCTATCTTTGCACGTGATGCGCGAAATGTGTGTGGCAATCTCTAGATTCACTGTCTGTTGACCTCACCACTCCCCTGATATACATGTCATATGAGGAGGAGGATACATGTCATATGAGGAGGAGGATACATGTCATATGAGGAGGAGGATACATGTCTGTTGACCTCACCACTCTCCCCCCCAACCCCTCCCACCCCCAAACTCTCTCTCGCTTTCGTTCGCGCGACTCTCTCCACACTCTCTTGTTGATACGGTGTCGAACAGGGAGCAAAACAGCTTCACCGCCACTTCCTCCGCCTCCACAACGGTGTTGTGTGTGTGCGTGCGTGTGCTGTGTGCGGGAGCGGCGAGCGGCAAGAGGGTGTGGGACAGGAGAAATGGGTAAAGTGAGGGTGATGTTGATGATGCTATGGAGTCGTGATCTACACTCTGATATACATGTCATATGAGGAGGAGGATACATGTCATATAAGGAGGAGGATACATAGGTGATGTTGATGATGCTATGGAGTCGTGATCTAGAATTTAGACATGCACGCACATGAGCACGTAGTTCATCCGTGTGTATCCGCAGATATTTGTGTAGCGCATACACAATCGCATTGCGTGCTGCTGATTGGGCCATGATGATGAATGCATGACCGACGTTGCAATCTGCGATACAGGAACAATCGTCGAGATCATCGGCGATGAAGTGCAGGTGTGTACGGGGATCGGTGGTGGGGGGTTGGCGTGGCGTTCGCTGTTGCGGTGGTGGTTTATGTTTGAGGTTTTAGGGCTTAGGGCACCCCAGACCATTCCTTCGAAGGCCGAGCGATTCTGGATGGGTTGCTGCTTGGTAGATTTCTCGACGCCATGGAAAATGGCAACGCGTGTGACAGAGTGAGTTCTGATTTTTCTACTTTGTGTCTGCTGTGGTGGTGTTTCGTGGTCGCATTTGGTGATCAGTACATTGTTTCCCCCGCGCTGCTGCAGAAAGTGCAGGACATTGTCTCCGATTATCTTCAAGGTGTGCTCTCTATGTGCTGCTGCCGTGGTGGTGATATTGCAGTGCGCCGCTTGAAAATTCGGCGTCAAGGAGCGTGCTTGACTGTTCCAACTACAACGAGGTTCCAACCTAGTAGTTGGAACAGTCAAAGCACGCTGCGACTATTTTCTGACTAGATTTGGATTTTTCCTCTGTCTCTGGTGCCCTATCTCGATTACCACGGTCCTTATGCACTCCTTCGTCCTGCCTCTCTTCCATCTCCCTGGTTTTTCGTTGCCAGATACTGGTGTATTCATGGATGCACGAAAAATTGAAAAATGAGCCTCAGCACAGGGACTTTCAGTGAAGTGTGCGTGCATTCACGCGCATTCTGCATTGCCTCTTGATATTATCCTCACGCATTGCGTGTTGCCAGTGGAACTCATGCACAACTCTTCCTCCTTCTCCTCCCTCCTCCTTCTCGACCTTCAGTCATCTATTTGAGTGTCAATAAACTTCTCTCTCTCTCTCCTCCTCCTCCTCCCTCCTGCTCCTCCTCCTCCTCCCCCTCCTCCTCTCCCCTTGTCTCCGCTACATACAGCGCCCACGGCGGAACTTTGTACTTAGTAAAAGAACGATTTATAAACAACCATTGTAAACCATATATTCCTGATCCATGTTTGTCCTCAAGACGGTGCGCCCCGGCCTGACGAAGCACCAGGATGGGGAAACCATCGGAGCATTTTCGTAACTGGAGAAGGGCGTTGTACTTATCGAGCTCACGAGCCCGCGTACAGTCGCCCCGTCGTCCTTTTTGCAATTCCTACCTGCCTTGTCCCCTCCTTTTACCGTAGTGGCCAACCTGCGACAGGACTCCCACACAAAAAAGACCTGCCACCTTGATGAGATTGCTGAAAACTTGGAGGTATGGCAAGAAGAGTGCCAAAATCCGGCTGCTTTTTGTCAAAGTCGAGTTCGTGGAGTGGGAACCCGTGTGCAACCTGATTCGAGGCAAGAAGAAACGGACACATGCCGACTCGATAGATGGTGTCACTCGGAAGAGGCATTGTACTTACCGACCTTCATTCATCTATTGATTGTCAATAAACGTCTCTCTAACGAACGAACGAACGAACGACAGTTGGACTGTGCGGGTGTGTGTTGAGTGTTTAATTGGAAAACAAAATAAACCAACTCTCTTTAAGGTCACCGAGCCGAGTTCCGTACCGTACAGAACTCCTTCCGCGTGCGCCAAAATGGCGGCGTACCCGGGACCCCCACCCGTAATCCCTCCCAGAATCCATCGCTGCCCAGGCGGCCTACCAACTGCGCTACGAGAGCACTGAGTATTATTCCTGGGTCGGCTACGGCCCGAAATGTTTCCAGATATTGGGGTCACGGTTTCCCATTTGCTCCCCCAGGCCCACCTCTCTGCCCACGACCCTCCACTCGTGTCGCCTACGCCCTGATACTAAACCCTTTCACTAAAGCCTTCAACTAACACCTTGTTTCCACCTAGATCTCCTCCCTGCCCAAGACGCTTCACTCGTCCTCACCGTGCGTTGCGCTGGAAAACTGCTCGCGCCCCCGCACTCCTTGTATTGGCTCCTGAGGCGCTGGTGCTGGAAGATGCCCGCGCCCCCGCACTCCTTGCATGTGCTCCTGGTGCGCTGGTGCTGGCAGATGCTCGCGATCCCGCACTCCTTGCATCTGCTCCTTTCGCGCTGGTGCTGGCAGATGCTCGCGCCCCCGCATTCCTTGCACTTGCTGCCCACGGCTCCTTTGGCGCTGGTGCGGGCAGATGCCGCCCTTGCGTGTCGCACCTTCTGCTGTCGCCCCCGCTGCCACGGACCCGCTCCGTGTGTGTGCCACCCGCCGCTCGCTTGCCCCCGGCTCCGGAGCCCTCGGGCGTGCGCGCGCAAGATTTCTCTGCTCGGGAGTCCGGCGCACACCACAATACACGGGTCACGCGCGCTGGATTGTCCCGGAAAAAGTCGGCATAGAGCTGCGTATGGTCATTGACGTCGACAACGACAATCACAGAGTCGCGCGAGTTTTATTGCGCCGCCCACGACGTGGCAGCGTACATTTTCCGCATAGCGCCGGTGTCGTTTTCGAACCCGCCAGAAGCCCCAGTAGCCGGCAGCGTGCTCGCCACAATGCCTGGCCACTTAAAGACGTGCTGCGTGATGTCGATGCCGCACACCATGCGGCACGATTTCGGAGGCATCTCTGTTTTACTGTAAATACAGCGACGCAAAGCGAAATAGGAAGTTTTCGATCGAAACTCCAGTTTCCTATACGGAAGGCGCGAAAAACTGCTACACAGGGGCAACGTGGTTGAACTCGGGGTGCGCGGAGGCGCGCGCGAAAATGAGCGTGCGTCGTGGAAAGGATGGCCGGGAGATTGTGGAGGAGCTAAAACCGCCAAGCTGTCAGGTGCCTTCCTGCGCTCGCGTGCCGCGCCGTCTGGAGGCAGCTGCTCTCGCCGAGGCCAGGCAGATCAGGCTGGCCTGCACGCACATCGCGCAGGCGCGGGGCTAAAGGCCGTAGGCGTCGAGGCACAGTGCTGCTGTTTGCGCTGCGCGCCTGCGCTTGTTGCCCGCATCCCGCAGCGGCGCGGATGGAGCGTGCGGCGCTCCTTTTACCGTTCTCCGGTGTGGCCTCTGGCGCCTGGCAGCTACCGCACGTAAACGTCTTTAAGCACTTCGGTGTCGATACCGACAAAAACTCGCTCAGGTTTTCGTGCCCTCTGCTTCGGCGCAAATAACAACCTCAGCACCTGTGTACCAGCACGCACCGTGTGCTGCAGCGCAGCGCAGCCTCGGCGCGGCGGGCGTGCGCGAGAAGTGGGAAGTGAGCCCACGCAGACGCATCCCTGATCAGAGGACGGAGCAGTTCGGGCGAAGAGCTAACGCTAAACGGCATGCGCGTGCTTGTGCCGACACAGGGAGGGCTCCGTGCAGCCGGTCATGGACAAGATCATCGGGAAACGCGTATTTCGTATCGTCGGTGAGCATGCGCGCCAGCAGTGCGCGCGTGCGGTAAAACGTCGAGGTGCCAGGTGCTGACCATCGCTTATCATGTGTACCGTGCGGTAACGCCACAGGGAATGTTCTGGCCGCGAATTATTTGCGCGTGCCGTCGTCTCCGGCGCAGTCCCTGCAGCTCACAGGGCGGTATCTGTATACCCAAGTGCGCACAATCCCCGAACACTACTTTATCATCCATCTCTACGTCGCCAGACAGGATGACTCGGTGCTTGACATATCGATCACCAACCTCTTCAAAGAACGCAAACTGGTGACCTTTAATCGTGGCAGCTGCCGAACCGAGTTGCTGTGCGTGTGCGCTTGCGCGCTTCCGGTTCTGCCAAGAGCCTGTGGGCTCGTAGACATCATCCTAAACCTCCTTATGCCCACTGCTACCCATGCTTTGCCAACCCGTTCTTCGTCTTCCCATTTCCGCATCTTCCCGTGCAGGTTGGCAACGTGCTCCAGTACCCGTGCGAGCTGTCGCCCAAGTGGACGACTTTGTGCATTGATCTGGTCGAGATTCTGCAGCGCTGTAAAAAGTCTGGCTTCAAGTGCCTCAAGGCCGTCCAGGTCCGTCAATCTCTCACTCATTTGACAAGCTTGTGCCGTTGATTCGCGCGCGCGCGCGCGCGCTTTCATCTGGCAGGGGTACTTTTCTGTTTTGTGTTGTGCACGTTGATTGCATGGATAGAATCAAGTGCTGAAAAAGTAGGCTGCAGGTGTGCTCAAACATTTTCTTGCGGAACATGTTGACAAGCGACACGCTCTACGGCAACAGCAGCAACATGCCCCGAGATCTTATCTTTCCGTCCTCTCAGGTCCTGCACGCACGGCCCAGACTGGGTGCTCTTGCTATGCAAGCCCCCGCTCCTACAAATGCAGTGCATGGCAGAAAATTTGTTTCTCTGACATGCGTCCAACCGTTGCAAGTTAGCTCGACCGCGCACTGACGTGTATGTCACTGCCAGGGGCGGGATGCAGAGAAGCTGTATGAGTGGCGCAACGTGCCACCGGATATGGCAACGGAAACGCAGCTTCAAATGTCAGACGCGCTCCATGCGTACACTGGCGGCGAGCTGCCGACGATGCAAGATCTCTTCCGGGAGCAACAAGAGAACAAAAACCCACAGCCCACTGCTGACGCCTTATCAAAGTCGGCACCCGCTCTCAGGAAGGACCAAGCCCTCTCATTCAAAAGGAACGTGCGCACCATCCGGCAGTCTGTCAAGGATGTCAACGCGAGCGTCCAATCCGACGCGTTTGGGAGCACCAGCTTCTCTCCGAGCCCAGCTCTGGAGCTGCGGTGGTGTATTGGCTACACTTCGCAGCCAGCGGGCAACATGCTGTGGACGTCTGACTCGCGCTCCATCATCTACTCGTGCTCTACCAATGTCATTTGCATGAATCCAGATTCAAACCAGCAGCGATTCTTCCTTGGTCACACTGAAAAGGTAGTGGTGATGGCACTGGGGCCCAATGATTCAATGCTAGCCACGTGCCAGGAGGGGAAGAAACCGACAATTCGTTTGTGGGATGTGTCGACTGGCGAATGCGTGGCCATGCTCAATGCGCATGGCAGTGATGTGCATTGTATTGACTTCAATCGCCAAGGCACATGCATCGTAGCGGTGGGCAAAGAAGACAAAGGCGCGGCCAAGAACTTCATCAACCTCGTTGTCATTTGGGACATCAGCCAGGTGACAAAAGGTGGTAAGGCTGTCAAGATTGTCGAGCAGCAATTCGAGCCGTCGCTCATCAAGATACTCTACACGCCCTTTGAGGAAGGCCACCTTGTGTCGTGCGGCGCTGACAACATTCATCTGTGGCGCATCAAAAAGGTTCGTGACAAGTATGAGCTACGCCGAATTGTGCTGCCTTTGGGGCCGCACGGAAATCAAACATTCCTGGACCTTGCTTTTGAGGGATCGCTGGGCAGCGTAGACATCATGGCCCGCAAGGTGTACGCGTGCACAGCTTCAGGGTTGGTCTACCAAATCAATTACACAAACCGCGTCGTCGACCAGATTTATCGCCTTCATGACGGCAGCATCAATGCGCTTGTGGTGACAGATGGCTTTTGTGTGACGGGTTCAAGCGACCGTTTCCTGCGCGTGTGGCCGCTCGACTTCTCAGACTACTTTCTCGAAGCTGAGCACGCAGCGCACGTGAATGCCTTGTCCGTGTCGGGCGACTGCCTTCGCATTGCCATTGGCACCAACAATGGCACTGTCGGCGTCATGGACGTTGCCACGCACGGCTACCGCACCGTCGTGCGATCACACGAGAGCATTGTGCTTGCGCTTGCGATGGATCCGCACAACCGTGAATTCACCACGACAGCATCCGACGGCACAATCCGCATCTGGGACCTCGATAGCTACGACCAATTGTACGAATTTCTTGCGCCTGGCGAATGTGCAAAATGCGTCGTGTACCACCCTCACAGCTACGTGATGGCATGTGGCTTTGAGAATGGTGCGGTTCGGGTGTTCGACATCGGTACTACCTCACAGTTGCATGAGTACCGCCAGCATCAGGCACGTGTGGTATCACTCGCCTTCTCGCAAGATGGTGCCAAGCTCTTTTCAGCTGGTGAAGACGGCTTGATTTGCGTTTATGACGCTTTGCGCAACTACCAGCCCATCAAGACGGTGGTTTCAGCCCATGCTGGCGACAAGATTGATCTTTCACTCGCCCCCAGTGGCAAGTTGCTGGCATCGATTGGTATCGCCTCAGGCAGCATCGTGATTCTGAATGCTGACACCATGGATAAAGTGCTGGAGATTTCGGCGCAGGGCCGCAGCCTGAAGCTTGTGCAGTTTGCACCCATCCAAAACGAAGTGTACGCCATCACGCAAGACTGCCGATTACACCGGTACTGCCTAAATACGGGCGAGCTGGCGTACGAGTCGTCTCCCCTGCACCTTGATGTCATCAATGCCATGTCCATTAGCGATAATGGACGCTTCTTGCTGACGGGCGGCAACGAGGGCTTGCTCAAGCTGTGGCTTTTGGGCAAAAACGGGCCGCACGAGAAGCGCTGCCAGAGCTTCATTGGCCACCCTTCGACCATTACTGCGGCCATGTTCTCTCCCGACAAGCGGCAGGTTGTGAGCGTGGGAAGCGGCTACGGAATACTGGTGTGGGATGTGCACGTGGATGCCTCGGAAGACATTTCCGAGTATGTTGATCGCCTTATCGACGAGCGCACGCACGCAGAGCAGCAGCGCGTGGAGGAGCAGGCTGAAGGCGCCGAGACGCCGCCGCCCCGTTTGCCGATCCCCGCCACCTCACAGGCTGTTTCTGAGATGATCGACGCCTTCCGTCAACGGTTGCGGGCAGATGATCTCGAGTCGGAAGAAATGTTTGAGGGCCTCGATCCTGCTGCGGCGCACGCACTGGGCAGAGAGCCAAGCCCTCTGGTGCGCGTTCGTGAGCGTGCCATGGGCCTCGACCTGAGCCTGACACCCACCCAAGCGTCGCAGACAGACAACGACGCGCCCTCGCGGCAGGCTGACCGGAATGTTGCGGCGTTGAATGCGCAGCCTCTCAACGCACTTGCCACGCATCAGGAGGCGCTGCCACTCAAGCATTACGTGTTCCGCCGCGTGCCTGCCAGGCGTGCTGAGCGCAAGTACGTGGCATCTGAGGACGAGGCAGGATTGCGCGCGGTGCGCATGGTTGGAAGCAACACGCAATCGCATGATGCTTTGGTGTGGCACGCGGCCTCGGGATACTTCGCCACGGCCATTGCAAGCACAATCGTGGTGGAGGACCTGCTTACTCGTGAGCAGACATTGCTCTCTGGACATGAAGACGAAATTTCGACGCTGTCTCTGAACCCGGACGGCACGCTGCTTGCGTCTGCAAGTGGCTTCGCGGACGAGACTGACCCAGCGGCGCGTATTTTCGTGTGGGACACTGAAAAGGGAACCATGTTCCGTCGCCTCGATTTTCATCACCGTGGTGTGCAGGCAATGGCCTGGTCTATGGATGGGAAATACCTCCTCTCCATAGGCACGTGCCAGGATGGCAAGCTGGCTATATGGGACGTGACGAACAACAAGGTTATAGCAGCAACCGACATTCTCTACGCCATCCACGACGCCCGGTTTACTGCCAACTCCAACGAATTTGTTACAGTAGGCCACATGAACATCACCTTTTGGCTGTGGGCGCCAGACGGCAAGCTGCACATGCAAGAAAAGTCAGCGCCCAACGAACAGCCCAATGTGCACTACACGTGCCTTGATATCGCACAGGACGGCAAGAACCTCTTCGTTGGCTCAAGCTTTGGCGCCATCTCGCAGTGGGAGGTGAGCGCTGACCGCAACGTGTGCACTGGCACATGGCAAACATCGCAAGGCGAACTCAGCATCATTCGGTGCCGAGGTGACCGTGTCATCACTTGCGGCAACACACCGCATGTGCGCGTCTGGGAGTTCTCCGCCAACGGAGGCGTAGCGGATGCCGGAAAGTGGCAAGTGGTGCGCGAGCTCAACCTGGATGGACCCGCTCACTCGCTCAGTATTGACGCCGATGGACTTGAGGGTGTTGCAGCTACACGACGAGGGAGCATCTGGCACCTTGGAGGCGGTTCAGCACCGGCCGTGCGCATCGGCGGCGGCAACGCGTCCCCAGTGGTGCACTTGGCCTACAGCGACAGCGGCCACCTGATCGCATCGTGTACAGTCGACGGGGCAGTAAACGTGTGGGCCGTGCGTGGAATGCAGCATCTGCGGTCATTCGAATCATCCGGAGCCGGCTGCAATTGTATAGCCTTCGCGCCGTCCACTGGCGCCAGTTCAAGTCGAACAATCTCGGCTGGCTACGCCGACGGCGTCATCCGTCAACTGGACCTGTCGAGCGCCATTGGCGCCAATAGTGAGGCCATTCTCATCCACGACAGCCCCATCAGTGTGCTGCAGTATGCCCAAGCCTCTGACTACTTGTTGTGCGGCTCAGCCGACGGGACACTGTCATCTGTGTGCCTGCCCAGGCGGCACGTCCGCAAAGTGTCGGCCGTCGTGCCGTCAGGTGCTGCCGTGTGCAGCCTATGCTGGAACGCTGACGCACCAAACACGTGGCTGGCCTCCTCTGCCGACGGCTGTCTTGACGTTTTCTCCATTGATGTATATGCGGTGGGGACCCAGCTCATCTTCCATCTTCTCGTGATTCGCTGCCGTGCACACATTCTTTTCCCCATCCGATGCCCTTTACAATGTTCTACATCCTTGATTCGCCCCGTCTCACGCTCCTCTTTTGTATAACAGGGCAAGTCGGAGCAATTAATGAGGCGAAAGTTTCGGTATGCAGGCGAACTGCTGGCAACCTTTTCGCCTACGCAGCCCAACATGATTGTTTTAGCGGGCGCTGCCCTCGGCGTTGGGGTGTATTTTTTCGACTTTCATATTGGCCAGGTGCAATCCACAGGCGTGTGTGTGATGCATTGCGTGCAGGTGCACCACGCATGGCCTGCTACCGCATGGACGAGCGACAATTTCGCGCTCACACAACGTTTCCTGCAGGTGGTGCAGCAATTTGTGGACATGGACCAAGTTGCTACTGCACTGGCACTGTCGCCGTCCGGGTACTTGATTACCATTGGCACTGATGACCGCCTTGTCAAAGTGGTCGATTATGACGAGGTATTATACCCACACCCTTGCCTCTGAATGCGCTCCCATGCGCACGTGCCGACGAATTGTAGTGAGGATATGACTCATGTGCATGCTATCCGCTGAAGTACGGTACCTCTTTCACTCGTTCTTCACCATTCGCCTTCAGGGAACGTTCCAAGACTTCACAGGGCACCTGGACGTGGTGACGTGTCTCGCCTTCTCCCCAAGTGGAGGCATGCTCGCGTCAGCCGCGCATACGGATATCGTTTGCTGGGAGGTGTGTGTCTAGCTCTGCCTCTACAGAAGACTTGCAGATATGCGACAAGCGTACAGAGTCCCAAGAGAGGCAGACCGCACGAGCAAGGTAGCAAAAGTATGCGCCAGATGGAGTAGGGGTAACTAGCCGTCATATGCTTGAGCCCGTGCGAGCAGGGTAGTAAAGTATGGGCCAAGTGTAGTAAGGGCAGCAAAGTATGCGCCAAGCCTTGGGCGCAGAGAATTGCTCCCGGGGATGCCTCCTGGCGCATTGATGAGCGTTGAAGGCCGGTCTCGGGCCAGAGTAAGTGTAGGTACTCGGTATTAAGGATAATTCAAGGGTTGGAGACATGATTCAGATGACAGGGATGACAGGAATGAGTGCTGTCTGCGTGTGTCGTGTGAAAGGAGGGAGTTTATTTTCAAACCCAGCAGGGTTTTGTTTGGGAGTGGTTCCGATTCGCGAAGAGGTGTACAACAACACCCGAGATGTGGACAATATTAAAACGTCAATGTGTGCACTGGCGCTGACGCGGAGAGATTTTCAGCGCACATCGATTTCCCTGCAGCCGATCATGGCTCGACGCGATCATGCACAAAAGCCCTTCCTCCGCCCCCGCCCCCGCTACCGCCACCGGGCGCGCCCCAGCGCGGTCCACTTTCATCATGACATTCAGGGCCTTCGGTGGCCTACAGTTGCCTGTGCACGAACTCAGCGGGGCGCCTCCACGCGAAATGAGGCTGGATGGCCATGAGCTGGACAGCAATGCCAGCACTGGGGTGTGCGTGGGTGTGGTGTTTGTTTGATTATTGTGAACTGCCGTTTTTCTGTCCGGGCGGTTTTTCTGTTCGGCACCCCCGCGTATTTGCGACGCCTTTCTGCCTCCTGTGCGCGGAGCTTTTGCATACGCGCTGGGTCTCCCCTGCAGGCCTCGACTTTTCGCTGGTATTGAACCTTCTTTTGCTCACGCCACAACTTTCGCTGTGTTTCGCGGTCGCAGTCGTCCATCCGTGCAATGCTGCCAGCTTGGCTGCCAGCGCCAAAGCGGGGTGATGGTCGTTGGTATTTTGTGTGCATGTGCGCTTGTTGTGCCCCTCCTGCTTGCAAATGGAGCAGATGTGTTTCTGGTCCGTTTCCCGCTGGTGAGCAGCCCCATGGTCAAGGCGATCTATCCTGGAATTCGAGGCTGACGCCTTGGGCTCCGAGAAGAACTCCCCGTCCGGCGCGCAGTCGCGCGGCAGCAGCATGACGAAACTGCACCAAGAGGCTGAAAAGACGTGGCGGCTGCCCTCTTTCGGGCATGTGCTGCAGGCTACAGGACGAGAACGAAAGTTAGGCGTGAGCATTGCTTCAAGCAGTCTGTGCGCCATCGCCGCCAATGAGAGTGTAGTGTTTGTCGACAATCAAGCCGTTCCTACCTGTTAACCGTTTCGGGTGTCGTCTGGCGCGATTTGTCCCCCCTTCCCATTATCCTTTTGGGATGTGCTAGCCACCCGGAATGTTTCAAACTAGGGGATACGTACAGCAGACTCTTGCACATGTTTGCTGATTATCATGAGACGTAGAGCATCTCGCGCATGGCTGGGGAGTGGGCAAGATGGCACGCGTGGCGCGCGCCGCGCAGCCGCTGGGCCCAATAAAGAACTCGGGCAAAAAGTTCAGTTCACAGTTGCGAACTCATGCGCATATCGAGTTCGCGTGTGACCACCCACCCCCCGCAGTTGAGATTAAACGCCAAAGGGTAGGGTCAAATCTCATCAGCTTCCCCTCGTTAGTGCACTGCACTAACGAGGGAGCGCGAACTGCGGGGGTGCTCGGGGTGCGGGGTCGAAGGGAGGACAAAGCCGACAGAGAAGCGAGGTACGTGCCGTCCTAGTAAGACACCGCAAGCCGCGCGGCATCGAACTGGCGTCTGGCGGCGCGCAGGCCATCTGAGCCTGACCCGCATATCCGTTTGGCTCCTTCGGATTCAAACCGGCACCAAGGGCGCGCAGCCGGGCGCGAGGGCGCGCTGCTAGGTTCCATCAGCGCATATCGCTGACCTGGCGATCGCCGACCTGGCGCCGCCTGGCCTGCCGGCCCGAGACGGGCGCACACGGGTCGCTAGCGAACCTTCCATGTCAGCTGTGGAGGCGCGGAACACCATGGACCCCAGCCAGCAGCGGGCTCCCGAGCCGGCACTCGTAAGTGCAGAGGCCCTAGCCACATTCATCAAGAGCGCGACGGCGGTGGCGGCGGCCAAGCTGCCGGCAGACGGCAAGAGCGCCCCTGCTCCTGCGGTAAAGCCCGAGAGTGAGGCGCCGCAGCCGGCTTCGAGCGCCGCGACAAGCCTCCCACCGTCGGAGCCGCGGCCGTCGCCAGGCGCTGCGCCAGAACCGCCCAAGCCGCCCAAGCCGCAGGGCGCTGGCGGCGCTGCCGCCGGTCCCCAGCAATCATCGCGAGCAGGGCGTGGCAACATTACAAGTACGGCAGATCTGACAGACGACTACATTCGGAATGTGCTGAAGGTCGAGGTCTCACACGAGAGCTGCAACATGATCCGCACCATTAACACTCAGCTGCAAAAGCTCAAGGACGAAGGTGTGGTCCGCTACATCCGATCGACCGATGAGGACAACTGTGTCTGGGGGTTCCGGGTGCTCGAGGTGGAAAGTCCACTGCGCTTCAACCAGGCCTTCCGTTCCCTCGGGCAGCCCGGCCGTGACAACCAACCACTGAAGCGCCCGACGGAGGTGTACATGAAGACGCTGCGCTTTTGCGGCGTGACAGCGCGCCGAGGGGCGCGCGGGCCTCGCGAGACCGACCCGGACCCGCGCGACTTCATGTACTCGTACTACTACGACTTCGTGTCGAGCAAGGAGGAGTACAACAGACGCAAGCTGTGCACGAACGGCTACTCCAAGGAGGCGCGCGAGATTGCGGGAAAGCACAAGGGCGAGTTCCTCGAGAGCGACCTCATGCCGAGGAGGACGAAACGTGCGACAGAGATGCGTGCATCCGCGGCTGCAGCCAACGCCGCCGCCACTGCTGCTGCCGCCGCCGCTGCCGCCGCCCTCTCTTCGGCAGGCACCGCTGACTTTCCCATGTCCGAAGGTGTTGCCGCTGCCAGTGCGGCTCTTGCGCTGAACCCCGCTGACCCCGCCGCCGCTGCCGCTTTTTCTGCAGCTGCGGCGGCCGCTGCCGTCGCAGCCAGCACTGGCTTGGATGCCTTGTTCGAGGTCGCAGCCGCGGAGCTTGCCAGGTCTCAAGGCGGTGCAGCGGCAGCGATGGTGGCCGCTGCCGCTGCCGCCGCTGCCAGGTCTGCTGCAGCGGCTCAAGCGGCTCAGAACCAGCCTGTTGCCGCTACTGGTGCAGTCCCTGCACCTCCCATCCCTGCGTCCCCGGGGACTCCTGCGGCTCACATGGCCGCTTACGGCGGTATCAAGCCTGACCCGCCACCGCCGCCGCCGCCGCCGCCGCCCTGAAGGACGATCCTTTTGCATTGTGAAGGCTTGGAGGAAGAGCATCAGCAATTGGCCGAGCATGTCGCATGAAGTGCTTGAGGGCTCTGGTAAGGTGGGCCCGGGACATGTGCGAAAAGAAGCCGTCGGCGTGACGCAGGAAGAAGGCACGGCACTTGAAACCCATAGATAAATACGCACGGGGCTTCCGCCCAGCTCTAGGAGAGTATAGTGTGGCGTTACTGGGGGTTGGGTGAACACGCGTTGGTGGCTAAAAATTGGGCACCGTAGCAAGGATTAACTGAGCATGGAAGGGAAGCTTGCAGAAGATGGAGAAGTCGAGAGTGGAATAGGTTGGAGCATGAGGAGGACGTGAAAGAGTTATCTTGTAACGGGGGGTGTGACACCTCTCTATCTCTGTGAATGGGAGTTTTGGAGACTCCCAAGACAGTTCGTCTAGAACAGCACCACAAGACACAGTGTCTGACGGAGGGAGGGAGGGAGGGAGGGAGGGAGGGAGGGACATTCTATCTCAGCGACCAAGTGGAGGCATGTGTAGCTCGCCTCCGGGAGGGAGGGAGGGACCGTGGAGCTCTGAGTCACATACTGTGGAATGTGGTCTTTACTTTTCAACGTGAATATCACCAAAGTGTGTGTGAGTCTCTAGTGTTGATAAATACACAAAAATATACAAATGAGGTGTATAGAGGCATCACTTCTTCTTCTGGTACAAGGCGCAGAGTTGCTACGACTCGTGTGCCCCCACGTCTGACACGCCCTGCAACGCCGGACGGCGCGTACCCTCATCTGCTTGCGCCCCGCCTCTTCGGCGCCCATGATACGTCCCATGTGCTTGCGACCCGCCTCTTCGGCGCCCATGATACCCGCACCGGACGTCCACATTTCGGGGCCACAACGGGAGGGTACTGCACCATAGGGTTGACAAGGTCACTGTTGTCAACGTTGACCATGGATACGTAGGACAGGCCATTCGAGTCCTTTGTACGTATGAATACAGATGCAATGTGCTTGCGCAGGCCTTTCCGGTTCGTCGTCGGGAACGACGAGTGCAAGTAGTTTTCTTCGGCGTACTCGCCAGACTCCTCAAGCTTGTGTGTCGGCGCTGCGACAGCCCGGAGCTTGCTGGCACGCAGCTGCTTCTGCTGCGCACCGCCCATCACGGTCTCAGCAAGCTCGTCAGGGTGCTGCAGAAGCTGGTAGAGATGGCGCATCTGCGCATGAAAATCGGCGCGGCGCGCCTGTACGCCCAGGAGCGCCTTGTAGTGGTCCTGCTGGTGGATTACCACCAGACCCTGCGCCAGAAGCGCAAAGGCTGCCGCCAGTGCCCCAGACAAGGTTGTCACCAACGAACGGGCGCAGATGCAGGCGGCGCCATGCTTTTGACGGAGGGATTTTGAGAGTGCGGATGGGTAAAACCAAAGGGTTTTTAGAGCCTAAAGTCTCTAGGGCGGAGGAATGGGCGGATGGGTGGGCGGAGGGATGGGTTTAAGAGTTGGTTTCATTAATATTAACGATATGTACAATAACGATGTCGGTAAGGGGGTAGTATATGCCTATGAAGCTTATGAAGCAAAATAAAGGGTGGCGGCCTTTAGGTCGCCTGTTTGCTTCATGAATTTTTGGGCTGATTCCTTACCGACATCGTTATTGTACATATCTGTACTACTCAAGTTCATGTAAGGGAGTGCCTGAGTGTTTGAGGGAGAGTATTTAAGGGCATTTCAGGGACTTTCCAGAACAAACCCGTATTCTTCTCTTGCCTTTAGGGAAACGATTTGGAAACCTTTTGACTCTCTTTACCCAACGGGGCTTTTTGGTCCTCCCAGGGCGAGTGTGTGTCAGCTCGATGGTAGAGGCCAGGAACTTTTTACCTTGTCCCGTTCTCAGTACACTGTGATTGGCAAAGGGATGTGTGTCATCACTTATTGATCGTCAATAAACCTCTCTCTCTCTCTCACTGTATCACTGCGCGTATACTGCCGCATTAGGATCTCGGTAGGAGAAA
>Ga0315899_10003722_pt1 | contig 16569 bp, 13 predicted proteins | sample LakEriMetagenome_2_FD_203518 | JGI IMG/M metagenome (GOLD analysis project Ga0315899, IMG submission 203518) | Freshwater fungal communities from buoy surface, Lake Erie, Ohio, United States - Buoy 4 MA112 | ecosystem: Environmental > Aquatic > Freshwater > Lake | place: USA: Lake Erie, Ohio... | reverse complement strand
GACCAAGTGCAACTCTCTTACTTAATCTCTCTGGTCGTGGAGATAAAGATGTACAGACGGCAGCTGCATACTTTGGAATTCCTCTGTAAATGAGTACACCGCTCGAAGATCTCTTCACAAAGGTAAGGAGTGAAGACAGAGCCGCACTTATTGCATATATCCCTGCAGGATTTCCAACACAAGCAGGTTGCAAGAAAGTTATCGATGCATTTATCGCTGGTGGAGTCGATGCCATTGAAATCGGTTTTCCCTATAGCGATCCCGTGATGGATGGTCCAACAATACAAGCAGCTGCCGACCGTGCGCTATCACAGGGCACAGGCGCTGCAGAAGTTTTCGATGCTCTCAAATATGCAACCGAGAAAGGTATTCCTTCAGTTGTCATGACTTACTGGAATCCGATTGAGAAGTACGGCGTAGAGAAATTTGCGAAGGCTATCCATAGAAATGGTGGCTCTGGCGTTATTACTCCAGATCTCACCATCGAGGAATCTTCTCGCTGGAAAGATGCTGTTGAAAGTAGCGCAATCAATTCCATCTACGTTGTAGCTCCAAGTACTACTGATGCACGACTTGAGAAGGTCACTTCACGATGTGCTGGATTCATTTACGCCGCAAGCTTGATGGGAGTAACCGGAACGCGCACGAGCGTTTCATCCGGTGCAGCCGATCTTGTGACACGAATTCGCAAGAGCTCACAGACTCCCGTTGCAGTGGGTCTAGGCGTCTCAACCCGCGAGCAAGCCAAGGGAGTTGCCGCATATGCCGATGGCGTTATTGTTGGGTCAGCATTTATCAATAAACTTTTGGATTCACCGGATGAGGAAAGTGGTTTGCAAGCAGTTCAAGAGTTAGCAACAGAGTTGTCAAAGGGAGTACGTGAAGGAAGATGAATAAAGTAGTTTTCCAAAAGTTTTCTCCATGGATTGGGCTCATTGCTCGACTTACGCTCGGCGGAACCCTCTTCATGGCGGGCTACCTAAAATTTGATGAGCTCGATAAATCTCAGATGGCTGTTCGTGCATACGAGATGTTGCCAGTGGCTCTAGCTAATTTAATCGGAATCGTTCTACCTTTTGCAGAAATCTTTATGGGGATTCTGCTCATCGTCGGTGCGGGAACTCGCCTCATGGGAATATTGAGCGCCCTCTTGATGTTGGTATTTGTAATCGGAATCTCTCAGGCGTGGGCTCGCGGTCTATCGATCGACTGTGGCTGCTTCGGTGGGGGAGGACAGGTTGAGCCCGGTGAGGCGAACTACCTAACTCCACTGCTACGTGATGCAGGCTTAGCCGCACTCGGGATTTACCTTTTTCTCTACCCACGAAGTAAATTTGCACTCGATAAGACACCAACAGAAGGAACCGACTCCACAGAAAAGGATAAGTAGATGAGCAAGAAGCAGCAGCCAGGTAAAGATAACTTCACGAGAAATTTAGTAATAGCTGTAGTTCTCGGAGTTACCTTGATAATGCTTGTTCCAACTTTGCTCTCGAAGCAGACCAACTCTGAAGCCAAGATTCCTTCAAGCGTCTCTGCAGATCGTGGATATGGCATCGTCTTTAATGGCGAGCTCACCGGTGTTCCTGTCATTGATATCTATGAAGATTTCCAATGCCCAGTCTGCGCACAGTTTGAAGCAGCACAGGGTGATTATCTTGAAGGGCTGATTGCAGATAAGAAAGCAACGGTTGTCTATCACACACTCTCATTCCTAGGACCTGAGTCAATTGCTGCTGCTAATGCAGCGGCATGTTCTGCCGATGAAGGTAAATTCCTTGATTATCACAAGATGCTTTATGTGACTCAGCCAAAGGAGAACTCTGGCGCATGGACAAATAATTCTCTTGCTGCAGCCGGAGCATCTGTTGGTATCACTTCCCAGAAGTTCACTAATTGTGTAACTAAGGGCGAATATGCAGATTGGGTTCAAAATGTTGCTGTTGCGGGTGCAGAGGCGAATGTGAATTCAACGCCGACAGTAAAGATCAACGGTAAGGAATTAACCCGCGGAAATGCTTACTACGATCGCGCTCAATTCCAGGCTGCTGTAGAAAAGGGTTAATTCTTGCGCTTTGCAATACCAACGCCGACAACTTCGGCTTTTGCAATAGGCCCGCTCACAATCCACATGTATGCACTCTGCATCATTGTGGGGGCGGGTCTTGCAATTTGGTTAGGTAATAAGCGATTCGTAGCAAATTTTCCGCAAGCTAAGAACGTTGTGGGAGACGTTGCAATCTACGCAATTCCCGCAGGAGTTATCGGCGGACGCCTTTATCACGTGCTGACTACGCCGGAAAAGTACTTTGATTCATCAGCATCGCTATTAGAGATTGTGAAGATCTGGAATGGTGGCTTGGGAATTTGGGGTGCAATCTCATTAGGAACTTTGGCTGCATTTATCTCTTACCGACGTATATCGCGCAGGATTGAACTTCCATCTTTTGCTCACTTTGCAGATGCACTCGCACCGGGATTACTTATTGCCCAAGCCGTTGGTCGATTCGGTAACTGGTTTAATGCAGAGCTCTTTGGTCGCCCTCTCGATGCTCCGTGGGCTCTTGAAATTCCTAGGTATGCAAGACCTGATGAATTTCTATCGTATTCAACTTTTCATCCAACCTTCCTCTACGAATCAATCTGGTGTCTTGCCGCAGCTGGAGTTCTGATATTCCTTAGTGGTCGCTACAAGACAGGTTCACTCTTCGCTCTCTACATAGTTCTCTACAGTGCGGGTCGTTTCTTTATCGAGGGTCTGCGCGTAGATCCAGCACACACCTTTGCAGGGTTGCGTATCAATCAATATCTTGCTGCCGCGCTCTTTCTCGGCGCAAGTGTTTACTTCCTCAAGAATTCCCGCGCTAAGCGGTAGGATTGCAATATGGCTTTAGAGGATGTCTATCAAAGAAACCTTCATCACCGCACCCATCGTGCGGGTTGGTTACGTGCTGCAGTCCTGGGCGCAAATGATGGATTGGTCTCTACTGCAAGTTTGATGATTGGCGTAGCTGCTGCCAGAGCTGGAGATCAAAGTTTTCTTGTAACTGCAGGTGCGGCAGGAATTGCAGCGGGTGCAATGTCCATGGCAGTTGGTGAGTATGTTTCAGTTCGCTCACAGAATGATATTGAAGAGTCAGATCGATTACTTGAGATTGAACATCTTGCAATTGATCCAGAAGGTGAATTTGAAGAGCTAGTTGAGATCTATATGAAGCGCGGACTTTCTCGTGAACTTGCAGTACAAGTTGTTGATGCAATGCATAAGCGCGATCCGCTTGAAGCCCATCTTCGCGACGAACTCGGACAATTTCCACATACAAAGGCGCGCCCAGTTCAAGCGGCAGTCGCTTCTGCAATCTCATTTACCGCAGGGGGCCTCATTCCATTCGCTGGAGCATTTGCCCCAACACCGGGTGCGGCAGCCACCAGCATCGTGGCCTTCACAATCCTTGGCCTCCTTGCAACGGGAATGATCAGTGCGAAGACTGCAGGCTCAAAGCTTCTTATCCCAACCTTGCGCGTGATCGGCGGCGGAATTCTCGGAATGGCCATCACGGCGGGTATTGGCCAAGCCCTGCATGTGAGTGGCATCTAAAGCACCCCCTTGCTACGCTTCTCCACTCAGCAATAAAGATTTCTTCGGGCCAAAGTTGTCCCTTTTGTAACATTAAAAAGGAGATAGGGCTCAATATGGCACTCTCATCTAACTACCCTGCAGCGCAAGGGCTCTACGATCCTGCGCAAGAACATGATGCATGTGGTGTTGCGATGGTGGCCACCCTCAATAAAGTTGCAACACACGAGATCGTTGAAAAAGCTCTGACAGCTCTTCGTAACCTAGAACACCGTGGCGCATCAGGTGCAGAACCCGATAGCGGTGATGGCGCTGGAATTCTTATCCGTGTTCCAGATGCTTTCTACCAAGCAGAGACTAATTTTGATCTTCCAGCTGAAGGCTCTTATGCAACTGGAATTGCATTTATAGCTCAAGGGGCAGATGTTCGTGAAGATATTGAGAAGCTCGCAACTGAAGAAGGCCTGAAAGTTCTCGGATGGCGCGAGCTTCCTATTAACGCTAAATCTCTCGGCAAGACTGCAGTATCTGTCATGCCAAAGTTCGAACAACTCTTTATCAGCGGCCTCAAGAATGAATCTGGAATTGTTCTTGATCGTCTCGCCTTCGCACTTCGTAAGCGTGCAGAGCATGGCCTTGATCTCTACTTTCCATCACTTTCATCACAGACAATTGTTTACAAAGGCATGCTTACAACCGGTCAGTTGGAAGAGTTCTTTCCAGATTTAAGTGACGAGCGAGTTGTATCTCCACTTGCTCTCGTGCACTCACGCTTTTCTACAAATACCTTCCCATCGTGGCCGCTAGCTCACCCTTACCGATTTATCGCACATAATGGCGAAATCAATACAGTTAAGGGAAACCGTAACTGGATGCGTGCTCGCGAATCACTCCTTGAAAGCAATCTCATTCCTGGAGATCTCAAGCGACTCTTTCCCATCGTCGAAATGTCAGGCTCTGACTCTGCATCATTTGATGAAGTTCTCGAACTTCTCTACCTCGGTGGTCGCTCACTGCCGCATGCAGTTCTGATGATGATTCCTGAAGCGTGGGAGAACCATGCAACGATGTCGGCAAAGCGCCGCGAGTTCTATGCATTCCACGCATCGCTGATGGAGCCATGGGATGGTCCCGCCTGCGTAACTTTCACAGATGGACATCAAGTTGGTGCTGTACTCGATCGCAATGGCCTACGTCCTTCACGATTCTGGGTAACAGATGACGGCCTTGTAGTTCTTGCATCTGAAGTTGGCGTTCTTGATATCCCTGCAGAAAAGATTGTCCGCAAGGGTCGTTTGCAACCAGGAAAGATGTTCTTAGTTGATATCGAAGCAGGACGCATCATCGAAGATGATGAGATTAAGGATTCACTTGCAGATTCAGCGCCATATGGAAAGTGGCTCGCAGATGGAATGATCAAGTTATCTGATCTACCTTCTCGCGAACACATTATCTATCCGCATAAATCTGTTATCCGTCGCCAGAAAGCTTTTGGCTATACCGAAGAAGAAATCAAAATTATCGTCACACCTATGGCAAAGGGCGGGGGAGAAGCTCTCGGTTCCATGGGAACCGATACCCCAATCGCTGCGCTCTCAGCAAAGCCACGCCTACTCTTTGATTACTTCACGCAACTCTTTGCACAAGTTACAAATCCACCGCTTGATGCAATTCGTGAGGAGCTTGTCACAAGTTTGGGTGGCTCACTTGGCCCAGAACATAACCTTCTCGACCCGAGCCCTGAATCCTGTAAGCAGATCTCGCTAGCTTTCCCAGTAATCGATAACGATGAGCTCGCAAAAATTATTCACGTCAATGCCGATGATGATTATCCAGGTCTTGAAGCCTACGTAGTCCGCGGACTCTTCCCTGTAACGGGAGATGGAAACACACTTCGCATTCGCTTAGAAGAAATCAAGAGCGAAGTTTCGAAGGCAATTGCAGACGGTGCTCGCATCATCGTGCTTTCAGATCGCGATGGCGATGCAGAAGATTGCCCAATTCCTTCATTGTTGCTGACAGCTGCAGTTCATCACCACTTGATTCGCGAGAAGACTCGCACAAAGGTAGGACTCGTTGTCGAAGCGGGCGATGTACGTGAAGTTCACCATGTTGCACTTCTCATCGGTTACGGTGCAGCTGCTGTAAATCCATATCTCGTTATGGAGACAGCTGAAGATTTGGTTAACCAAGGAATCATCACTGGAATTACTCCTGAGAAAGCTGTTCGCAATGTTATTAAGGCGCTCGGTAAGGGCGTTCTCAAGGTTATGTCGAAGATGGGTATCTCAACTATCGCCTCTTACACAGGCGCCCAGGTCTTTGAAGCTATCGGTCTTGCTCAAGTTGTTGTCGATGAATTCTTCGTTGGTACAACTTCTCGACTCGGTGGCGTTGATCTCGACGTGATTGCAGAAGAGACAATTAAGCGCCACCACTTCGCTTACCCGGTAGGCGGAGAGATCCCTGGTGCTAAGCGCCTTGCAGTCGGAGGCGAATACCAGTGGCGTCGTGATGGAGAGCCACACCTCTTCAATCCAGAGACAGTCTTTGCGCTTCAACACTCAACTCGCAATAAGCGTTATGACATCTTCAAGCGCTACACAGATAAGGTCAACGATCAGAGCAAGACCCTGATGACGCTCCGTGGGTTGTTCCAATTTAAGGAAGGTCAACGAGCACCTATTTCTATTGATGAAGTTGAGCCAATCTCAGAGATTGTTAAGCGATTCTCAACAGGTGCGATGTCATACGGCTCAGTTTCGCAAGAAGTTCATGAAACTCTCGCTATCGCTATGAACCGCTTAGGCGCTAAATCAAATACTGGCGAAGGTGGAGAAGATCCAGCTCGCTTTATTCCGATGGCAAATGGTGATTCAAAGAAGAGCGCAATCAAGCAGGTGGCATCCGGTCGCTTCGGCGTCACAAGTAATTACCTGATCAATGCAACTGATATTCAGATCAAAATTGCACAGGGTGCAAAGCCTGGAGAAGGCGGACAGCTGCCTGGCTACAAGGTCTATCCATGGGTTGCAAAGGCTCGTTACTCAACACCGGGCGTTGGGCTTATCTCGCCACCACCTCACCACGATATTTACTCAATTGAAGATCTTGCTCAGTTGATTCACGACCTTAAGAATGCAAATAAAGAGGCACGCGTGCATGTCAAGCTCGTCGCTGAAGTTGGAGTCGGAACCGTTGCTGCAGGTGTCTCAAAGGCACACGCTGATGTAGTTCTGATCTCTGGCCACGATGGTGGAACAGGTGCGTCACCTCTAACATCTTTGAAGCATGCTGGTGCTCCATGGGAGCTCGGACTTGCTGAAACACAGCAGACACTTCTTCTCAATAACTTGCGCGATCGCATCGTTGTTCAAGCAGATGGTCAGCTTAAGACTGGTCGCGATGTTGTTATTGCAGCACTTCTCGGTGCAGAAGAGTTCGGTTTTGCAACAGCCCCACTAGTTGTTTCTGGCTGCATCATGATGCGCGTCTGCCACTTGGACACATGTCCAGTTGGCGTTGCAACGCAGAACCCAGAACTTCGCAAGCGCTTCTCAGGAAAGCCTGAATTCGTAGAGACTTTCTTCGAGTACATCGCTGAAGAAGTCCGTGAAATTCTCGCATCCCTTGGCTTTAAGACACTTCTTGAAGCAATTGGCCATGTTGAGTATCTCGATACACGCGCAGCTGTGGATCACTGGAAGGCGAGCGGTCTTGATCTTTCACCACTTCTCGTTCGCCCAGATGTCGATTCACCGCTGCACAACACAACGAAGCAAGATCACGGTTTAGCTGCAGCTCTTGATAACAAATTGATTGAGCTCTCAAAGGCTGCTCTTGAAAAGAAAGAGCCAGTGCGCATTGACGTGCCAGTACGTAACGTAAACCGCACTGTCGGAACGATGTTAGGTGCAGAAATCACTCGCCGCTACGGTGCCGAAGGACTTCCAGCTTCAACTATCGATGTAACTCTTCACGGATCTGCTGGCCAATCACTGGGTGCATTTATTCCTCAGGGTCTTGCACTTCGTCTCTATGGCGATGCCAATGATTATGTTGGTAAGGGCATCTCTGGCGGCCGCGTGGTTGTTCGCCCAGATGAGAAAGCAACATTTAAATCAGAAGAGAATGTCATCGCAGGAAATGTCATCGGTTACGGTGCAACTTCCGGTGAAATCTTTATCCGCGGTCTTGCAGGAGAAAGATTCTGTGTCCGTAACTCTGGCGCCCTTGCAATCACTGAAGGCGTAGGAGATCACGCACTTGAATACATGACCGGCGGAACTGTCGTAATTCTCGGTCGCACTGGTCGCAATATTGCAGCAGGTATGTCTGGTGGTCGCGCATTTGTCCTCGACCTCGACACCGCAGTAGTAAACGCTGAGATGGTTGATGTCCTAGCGGTTCCTGCGGATCAGAAGGAGACTCTTCGCGGCTATATCTCTTCATTCCATGTTGAGACCGGCTCAAAGGTTGCAGAATCACTGCTTGCAAACTGGGATAAGGAAATTTCACGATTCTCACTCATCATGCCTCGCGATTATGCTCGCGTACTTGCAGCTATCGAGAAGGCGACTCGAGAGGGATTACCTGTCGATGAATATGTAATGGAGGTTGCAGCAAATGGCTGATCCAAAGGGCTTCTTAACTACTCCTCGCGAGACTCCTAAGCGTCGACCTGTCGATGTACGTATTCAAGATTGGCGCGAAGTTTACGAACCACAATCGATGGAGCACCTGCAGAAGCAAGCTGGTCGTTGCATGGATTGCGGTATTCCTTTCTGTCACTCAGGTTGCCCACTTGGCAATCTCATTCCTGAATGGAATGACCTCATCTGGCGCGGCGATAAGAATGAAGCAATCGATCGCTTACACGTCACCAATAACTTCCCAGAATTCACCGGTCGCCTCTGTCCTGCACCATGCGAAACAGCGTGTGTAGTAGGCATTAATCGTGACGCTGTAACTATTAAGCAGATTGAACTTCGTACAATCGAAGAAGCTTTCGATGCAAATAACGTTAAGCCTCTTGCACCAGAACGTCTTTCAGGTAAGACAGTTGCCGTTATCGGTTCAGGTCCTGCAGGTCTTGCTGCGGCACAACAGTTAACTCGTGCAGGTCACACTGTTGCTGTCTATGACCGCGCCGATAAGATCGGTGGATTGCTCCGCTACGGAATTCCAGAATTTAAGATGGAGAAGCACATCGTCGATCGCAGACTTGCACAGATGGAGCAAGAGGGAACTCGCTTCAGACCTGGCGTCAATGTCGGTGTAGACCTGACTGGTTCACAACTTCGCACTAAGTACGATGCAATCGTTCTCGCAATCGGTGCAACACAATGGCGCGATCTTCCAATTCCTGGTCGCGAAAACAAGGGCATTTATCAGGCGATGGAGTTCTTGCCTTGGGGCAATAAGCAGGCGCTCGGCGAAGTAGAAGTTCCACCGATTAACGTCGCCGGAAAGCATGTTGTCATTCTTGGTGGTGGAGATACTGGCGCTGATTGCCTCGGAACATCTGTCCGTCAAGGTGCAGCAAGTGTTACTCAGCTAGAGATCATGCCTCGCCCAACTGAAGAACGTCCATCATCACAGCCTTGGCCTACATATCCAATGATTTACCGCGTCTCTAGTGCACATGAAGAACTCGACAACCGAGTCTTCTCTGTGAGCACACAAGAGTTTGTCGGCGATGGAAATGGCAATCTCAAGGCCCTCAAGATTGTTGAAACAAAGTTTGAGAATGGAAAGTTCGAACCTGTTCCTGGAACAGAGAAGGAAATTCCAGCTGATTTCGTATTCCTTGCAATGGGATTTACTGGCCCTGAAAAGTCTGCGCTCATTGATCAGTTAGAAGTGGCTCTCGATGATCGCGGAAATATCAAACGTGACGAGAATTTCCAATCTTCCGAGGAAGGAATCTTCGTAGCAGGAGATGCGGGTCGCGGCCAATCACTGATTGTCTGGGCGATTGCTGAAGGTCGTTCTGCAGCTGCTGCTGTAGATAAATATCTTGCGGGGGAGACTCAACTTCCTGCACCCATTGAACCTACAACTCGCTCATTAACAGTTTAGAACTCGTTAGTACACAACAATTAAAGATAAGGTAGTCATATGCGCCGCGCGAAAATAGTTTGCACCATGGGTCCTGCAGTTGAATCTCCAGAGAAAGTTAAGGAGCTCATCGCTGCAGGTATGGATATGGCTCGCCTCAACCTTTCACACGGTTCTTATGAAGAGCATCAAGCCCGCCTTGATAGCGTTCGAGATGCAGCAAAGAAGGCCGGAAAAGCGGTTGCCATTCTGGTTGACCTTCAAGGTCCGAAGATTCGCCTCGCTCGCTTCGAAAATGGCCCACATGATTTAGCACGCGGAGATATCTTCACAATTACAACTGATGATGTTCCAGGCACCAAAGAGCGCGTCGGTACTACTTACAAAGGTCTTCCAGGAGATTGCAAAGCTGGAGATCGCATTCTTATTGATGATGGAAAAGTGACTGTCGAAGTCATTGAAGTTAAAGGCAACGATGTCATTACAAAGTGCATCGAACCAGGAGCTGTAAGCAACAACAAGGGAATCAACCTTCCAGGTGTTGCTGTCTCTGTTCCAGCAATGTCTGAGAAAGATGCAGATGACCTTCGCTGGGGACTTCGCGCTGGTGCAGATTTCATCGCGCTCTCATTCGTTCGTAACGCTGCAGATATCAAGGATGTTCATGCAATCATGGATGAAGTCGGAATTCGCGTGCCAGTCATTGCAAAGATTGAGAAGCCACAAGCTGTCGAGAATCTTGTAGAAATCGTTGAAGCCTTCGATGGCATCATGGTTGCACGTGGTGATCTTGGAGTAGAGCTTCCTATTGAAGATGTTCCGATGGTCCAGAAGCGTTGTGTAGAGCTAGCTCGCGATGCGGCAAAGCCAGTCATTGTTGCTACTCAGATGCTGGATTCAATGATTACCAACTCACGCCCAACTCGCGCTGAGGCAACCGACTGTGCAAATGCAGTCCTTGATGGCGCTGATGCCTTGATGCTCTCGGGGGAGACATCTGTTGGAGAATTCGCTATCGAGGCAGTGCAGACTATGGCTCGCATCATCGTTAAGACTGAACAAGTTGGCCTTGATCGAATCCGCCCATTGACACATGCACCTCGCACAAAGGGTGGTGCCGTTACTAGAGCAGCTGCCGAAGTAGGTGCAATTGTTGGCGCTAAGTTCCTCGTTACCTTTACTCAATCAGGAGACTCTGCACGCAGAATCAGCCGTCTTCGCTCTCCAATTCCAATCCTTGCAATTACGCCAGAGGTTGGAACTTACAACCGTCTCGCTCTTTCATGGGGCGTCGAGCCATTGGTTACTCCAATGGTGAAGCACACCGATGAGATGGTTCTCCAAGCTGACAAGATGCTGATTGATGGAAAGCGAGCCGCAATTGGTGAGCCTGTGATCATCGTTGCCGGTTCACCCCCTGGAATTCCTGGCTCAACCAATGCGATGCGTGTACACACAGTGGGCGATGCCGTTAACGGCGTAGTCGCTGCCTACCGCTAGAGCTAAATTTCTAATAACTCTCTATTCTCTAATACGATAGGGGAGTACGCCTCGGTACTCCAACGGTAGAGAGGGCAGTCTCAAACACTGCATAGTGTCGGTTCGAATCCGACTCGAGGCACATGAGCAATGAAGCGAAGGAAAAGTCTGTGATAAGAATTCTTGTCGCCGAAGACGAAGCTCTCATTCGCATGGACTTAGTCGAGATGTTGCAAGAAGCTGGCTATGAAGTTGTAGCTCAAGCAACCAACGGTGAAGAAGCAATTGCGCTAGCCACAGAACATAACCCTGATCTAGCAATCCTTGATGTAAAAATGCCCGTCCTTGATGGAATCTCTGCAGCGGAAAAGATTATTTCTATTGCCCCTGTCTTGATGCTCACCGCATTTAGCCAGCGCGAACTTGTAGAACGTGCCCGCGATGCCGGCGTTATGGCCTATGTCGTAAAGCCATTCACGATCGGCGACCTCATTCCTGCAATTGAAATTGCCATCAGCCGCCATACCCAGATGCGATCACTTGCCGATGAAGTAGCTGACTTACATGAACGACTTGAGACCCGCAAAATCATCGATAGAGCAAAGGGCATCTTGATGAAGGCCCTCAATCTCTCAGAACCGGAAGCCTTTTCATGGATTCAGAGGGCTGCTATGGACCGTCGCCTGACCATGAAAGAGGTCGCCCAGGCCGTTATCTCGCCTGAAGCCGCCCTCGATAAATAGGGACATTTCACCGGTTTTTGTAATCAGAAAGTAACCATATATGCGGAGAAATCCCCCATTCCGCCTTGTCTCAAGCATGGGTTGAGCATTACTCTTACGGCTTCCCTGTCCCGGGACACATGAAAGACACAACAGGAAGGCAATACATGAACAAGAAGATCGTAAGCGGCTTCGCAATTGCCGCTGCTGCAACACTTGCACTTGGTGCAGTTGCAACGGCTCCAGCGAACGCAGCTACAAAGACAGTAAAGCTTGCATACATGGGCCCACTAACAGGTGGCGCTGCATACCTTGGTCAGGATCAAATTCCAGGTGCAATCTGGGCTATTGACCAGTACAACCGCACAAACCCAAAGGTTAAGGTTGAACTCGTAAAGGCTGATTCACAGTGCGACCCAACAGTTGCTGCAAACGTGGCACCAGGTGTTGCTGCAGATAAGAAGGTTATCGGCGTAATCGGAACAGCATGTTCTGGTGAAGCTCGTAACTCATTCCCAGCGTATAAGGCTGCGGGACTTACAATGGTTGCTCCATCAGCTTCAGCTGTTGACCTTACAAACCGTAAGTCAAAGTCAAACGGATTCCCAATTTTCCACCGCGTCGTTGCTAACGACGCATTCCAGGGCCCAGCTCTAGCTCGCTACGCAGCTGAAGGTGTTTCTTCACCTAAGTACTACATGATTGATGATCAATCTACTTACGGTCAGCCACTCATTAAGGAGAACGCAACACCTACAGCAAAGAAGCTTGGAACAATCGTGGGAACAGAATCATTCCCAGATGACACCAAAGACTTCACATCAACTGTTGCAAAGGTAAAGTCTTCTGGAGCGAACATTGTTCTCTTCGGTGGCTATGACTTCACAGCTGGACCACTCGTTAAGGCACTACGCGACGGTGGTTACAAGGGTGTATTCGCAGGTGGCGATGGAATCCAGACTTCTGGTTTCGTAGATCTTGCTGGAGGAAAAGCAATTGCTGAGGGCGTCAAGATGACTGCAGCAGATGTTCCTTTCCAGACATTGCTCACCAAGGCCGAGCTCGCTGATTTCACAAAGGTAACAGGTGTAAAGGTTCCTGGACTTTATTCAGGAACAGCCTGGACAGCAGCAAATGTATTCATCCAGTGCATCAAGGGTGGGTCTGTATCACGTTCATCTATTCAGAAGTGCGTAAATAACGGCACATTTACTGATGCTGGTGGAAATAAGTTCAAGTTCGATCGATACGGCGATCCAACAACAGCGTCAGCTGTTGGTGGATACATTGTCAAGAATGGTGAAACCCTTTACGACAAGGTTGCTTAATCAGCAATTTGCAGTTAGATCTATAGTTATATAGCAGTAGGCGTGACCACTGCCTGGTTTTTCCGGGTGGTGGTCACGTTTATAACATCTGATAGTTTTGAGATTGGTTAACATGAATTTTTCAGTAATTGGAAGCCAGTTCTGGTCTCTGGCTTTTCAAGGCGTTGCGCTAGGACTCATTTATTCTCTGGTCGCCCTGGGTTACACCATGGTTTACGGCGTTTTAAGACTCATTAATTTTGCAAATTCAGAAGTATTTATGTTGGGAACGTTTGCGACCCTCTATGTAGAGGCTCATATTTTTAAGATTACCACCGAGTCTGAGCAATTACGGGGAATTAAATTAGTGCTTGTGCTACTGGCTGCGCTGGTTGCCTCCATGGTGGTTTGTGCTGTTGTTGCCATGCTTGTAGAAGTAGTGGCATACCGAAGACTTCGTGCTCGAGGCGCAAACAGATTGGCCTCTCTGATTTCCGCGATTGGCGTATCAATATTTCTTTTAGAGGGCGTCCGAATAATTACAGATTCACGGCCTTTGGCAGCTCCCCGGGTTCTCGAAAAGTGGAGTTTCGGAACCGTCGGTGGGGCAGATATTCGAATCGATACGGTTCTTGCAATTATCATCCCTATTATTGTTTTCGTAATATTAGATCGCTTCGTATCTAAGACACGTCTTGGAAAATCTATTCGCGCTGTCTCTATGTCTGAGGAGAACTCGAAATTAATGGGAATCAACATTAATCGAGTTATTACCTTGACTTTCTGCATCGGTGGCCTAACCACTGGAGTCGCAGCATTCTTGTACACCACTGTCTATGAAAATACGATTTTCAAGGTTGGGTTCACCATGGGGATAGCTGCTTTCACAGCGGCCATTCTTGGCGGTATTGGAAATCTCCGTGGAGCTTTCTACGGGGGCCTAGCCCTCGGAGTTCTCGAACAATTTGCCTCTGCAATTTTGGGTGGCCAATGGAAGGCTGTTACAGTCTTCGTGGTCCTAGTTGTTGTCCTCCTAGTCAAACCGAACGGCCTCTTTGGTGAAGCTGTTCAGCAAACGAGAACATGATGAGTAAATTGAGAGACTTTAATCTGCGCGATAAAGGTGCTGCTATATGGGCAAACTGGAATCGTGCAACCAGAACAATTTTTGTACTTGTCATCATTGCACTTGCTGCGCTTCTTCCTTTTTCCGCACAGTGGGGACCTACTTCGTTCCTAGATACGCCAATTACATCCTTCCAAAATGTCTTGGTATATCCAATCGGGATGTTCGTTCTCATGGCTCTCGGACTTAACATAGTTGTAGGAAAATCTGGCTTGCTTGATCTCGGTTTTGTCGCCTTCTTCGCTATTGGCGCGTATACGCAGGGAATCATGTCAACCACACTGGGCTGGAATACCTGGGAGATCATGCCTTTCGGAATCGGATTTGCGATGATTTCAGGAGTCATGTTGGGTCTTCCCGCTCTTCGCTTACGTGGAGATTACCTAGCAATCATCACTTTGGGGTTCGGGGAGATTGTGCGCATAGTTGCCCTAAATCTAAAGTCCACCGGCGGCACAGAGGGCATCCCAGGAATTCCTAATCCACCAGGCTTCTTCGGATTCAAATTCGATTTAATGCATCCTCAAAACTTCTTCTGGCTTGTTCTGATCATGATTCTGCTCGTCATTTGGATGATTCGACGGTTTACCATTCGTCGTCCAGGTCGTGCTTGGGAAGCGATTCGTCAAGACGAAGACGTAGCAGCGCTTATGGGTGTCAATACACTTGTATACAAACTCTGGTCTTTTGTAATTGGTGCAGCTGTGGGTGGTGCAGCTGGAGTTTTGTATGCTTCAAAGGTCATGGTTATTTCACCGGATATGTTTAAGTTCGATGTATCTATTTTGATTTTAGCTTGTGTGGTTTTTGGTGGAATTGGAAATATCTGGGGCGTAATTCTGGGTGCTTCAATTCTTGCCTACCTACCAGAACGCATTCGCTTCATCTCGGATGCTCGTCAGTTGGTATTTGGACTCGTCTTAATCATCATGATGAACCTTCGTCCAGATGGACTATTGCCTCGTAAGAAGCGTGAAAAAATCGAAGAGAAGAGGACAATCTGATGTCTAAGAAACTCCTTGAACTCAAGAATGTCACCATCAAATTTGGTGGCGTAACTGCTCTGAACGAAGTGAATTTCCATGTTAACGAGGGTGAAATCTGCGCTCTTATCGGTCCAAACGGCGCAGGAAAGACAACAGTCTTTAACGTAGTTACCGGCGTTTATCCGCTGACTTCTGGAGATATTCTCTTTGATGGCCAGAACCTTAAAGGCAAGAAACGTCATCACATTGTTAAGTCTGGTTTAGCTCGTACATTTCAGAACGTCCGTCTCTTTGGAGATATGACAACACTAGAAAACGTTATTACTGCCACAGATGTTCATAAGAAGACTGGTCTTGTTCGTGCGCTTTTTGGAACGCCGCTCAATCGCCGCGAAGAGCACGATAGCAAGGCACGTGCACATGAACTTCTTGAATTCATGGGTATCGACCACCGAGCTGATCAATTGGCGAAGAATCTTCCATATGGAGATCAACGTCGTCTGGAAATCGCCCGCGCATTAGGAACTGAGCCTAAGTTGATTCTCCTTGATGAACCAGCTGCTGGCTTCAACCCTGCCGAGAAGGTCGCATTAGCTGAAACGATTAAGAAGATTCGCGATAAGGGATATACCGTGCTTCTTATTGAACACGACATGTCTCTCATCATGGGAATCTCTGATCGTGTAGCAGTTCTCGACTTTGGTCAGAAGATTGCAGATGATCTTCCATCAGTTGTACAAAATGACCCTCAAGTAATTGAGGCTTACCTAGGAGTACCTGCAGATGAATCTTGAGATTAAAGACCTTCGAGTTCACTACGGCAAGATTGAAGCGATTAAAGGCGTATCGGTTGTTGTAAACCAAGGTGAGATCGTAACTCTTATCGGTGCTAACGGTGCTGGCAAGACAACGATTCTCAAGACCATCTCAGGTCTTCGTCCCGTATCAAGTGGTTCAGTTACATTTGATGGCGAAGATTTGAGCAAGGTTCCTGCACATAAGCGTGTAGATCTTGGTATCTCGCAAGTACCTGAAGGGCGGGGAATCTTTCCTGGTATGACAGTTCTTGAAAACCTCGAGATGGGTAAGTTCAATCGCAAAGATCGTAAGCACGAGATGGATGAAGATCTAGAGCGCGTTTACACATTGTTTCCACGTCTGAAGGAGCGCGTCGGACAAGCTGGCGGAACTCTCTCTGGTGGCGAGCAGCAGATGCTTGCTATGGGTCGTGCATTGATGGCGCGTCCAAAAGTTCTTCTTCTAGATGAGCCTTCAATGGGTCTTGCACCACAGATGATTGCGAATATCTTCC
>Ga0315899_10003717_pt1 | contig 16589 bp, 21 predicted proteins | sample LakEriMetagenome_2_FD_203518 | JGI IMG/M metagenome (GOLD analysis project Ga0315899, IMG submission 203518) | Freshwater fungal communities from buoy surface, Lake Erie, Ohio, United States - Buoy 4 MA112 | ecosystem: Environmental > Aquatic > Freshwater > Lake | place: USA: Lake Erie, Ohio... | reverse complement strand
TCCTGCCCTGCCTGCATTGTAGGAGTGAGAAGGGGAAACCCTGATCAAGAACTCCGATGTTTCGATAACCTGGTTACACCTCAGCCAAACGTCCTCGGTCCGAAACACGAGCGACAGCAGAGAACCCAGACCCGAAAGAGTCCCGGATAGGAGCGAGCAGGGGAAACCTTGGCCAGCACCTCCGACGTGGGCGGCAATCATCTCCCTGGATCGCTCTCTGGGCCTTGCGGATGATTACGTTACCGCGAACTAGAATCTACAAAGTACAAAAACCACCCACTCATCCATCCGAGTCCTGCCCTGCCTGGATTGTAGGAGTGAGAAGGGGAAACCCTGATTAAGAACTCCGCTGTTTCGATAAACTGGTTACACCTCCGCCAAACATCCTCGGTCCGAAACACGAGCGACGGAGGCCCCCGACTCGAAAGAGTCTGATCACCGGGGTCCGCAGACCCCTCAATAATCTATGAATAAACGAACACGAACCCCAGATCTCCGTCGAGGTGGACGCTGGCGAGCGAGCACTTTGAGCTGCCTGCAACCTCAGGCTTGCCGGAGTCTGGGGAAGAGCAAAAGAAAAAAAACATCGAGGACTGGTTATACTCAAAATTCATTGTTTCTGTATCGTGGACGTAGGGCGAGGACAAGACTAAGGAGGGTATGCTCCCCGAAACCTCGACCTGTGATGACTCTCTCTCCAGCACCGCCCGCAAGGCAGCGGAGACCTGGGTCACGGCTCCCGTCACCTTTAACTCTCCTTCGATGAGGGTAAAGAGACCCCCGGACTAGAAAAGGTCCTCCGCGTCGTGTGTGACCCTCGCCGTCCTCTTGACTACCTCTTGGAAAACGCGCCAAGAATATTATCAGTGGCGTGTGAGCGTGTCTGGAATGCGGCGAAGGTGTCGAACTACAAGGGCGGTCTCATTGTTGAGAAGGCGACTGGGAAGAGCGTTTCTCCGCCCGCAGAGATAGAACCTGAGTCGCCTGATTGGGAGAGTGAGGAGGAGGAGGAAGGAGGATGAGGAGGTGACGGAGGAGGTGACGGTGGCGATGGCGGCGGTGCGCGTTGAGTAGAAAAGAGGTAGGGTGAGGCGAGGTTTAGTTTCTGAATGACGGATTTTTTTCCAGACATTAATAAACTAGGGAGATTGAATTATTTTTGTAAAAAATTAATACCGACCATTTTGGTAAGAGATTTTTTAATGAATTGAGGTTGAAAAAATTACGACGAGGCTCATAAGAGATTTTTTCATTCTATTTGAGATTTTCTTTTTTTCTTTTTTGAGGCAGAGCCAAAACAGAGGTGGGGCGAGGCCTACTCGTCGTCGGGGGGTGCAACGACAATCGTGCCGTGCTCGTCGTCGAGTTCCTACTGCGTCAATGGCAAATGGAAGTCCTTCTGCGGTTACAACTCCCGTATATGCAGATACGGATGACGTACGTCCCTGTTGCGCAGTTGATACACGCAGTTGAACCTGCTGTCGCCTGGTACTTGCCGGCATCACAGCTGGTGCGGACTGTCGACCCTGTAGTCGACTGGTACTTCCCTGACTCGCAGTTGTCGCACGCCGTGTTGACTCCAGCAGATGCCTTGAACTTCCCGGCGTCGCAGCTGGTGCATACGGTCGACCAGTCACTGTCTGGAACTTTCCAGGAGGACACTGCTGACAGGCCTTATCTCCCCCTCCGTTCTTTCCACCTCCAAATGGACTGAACGTTCCAGCGACGCAGGCCGGTGGGTCAGTAAAACAATAATAATCTCCTCCAAACCCATCACATCCGTATCCACACTGATCAATGTCACGGGGGCCACTACATGTCTTGAATGTAGTCAGGATTCCTGTCCTTTTCCTGATACCTTTGAGTTGAGCAGTTGCACCTCAAAAACGAACAAGGTGTGTGAGGTCTACGTGCACAACGTCCCTACAATGGGGAAGATTGTCATTGCATGTGGACAGACGCCTTTCGTGTTTTTGTAATCCTCCTTAGCCTTCAAATTCTCTCAAATGATGAGATCAGCGGCGAAATTGGAAGTTGACTGTTTTCAGTCTCGTTATTAGCGTCAATGATGTTGTTTCGGATTTCACCACTCTCTCCCTGATCCCCATCAACAACTCCGCGTTCTTATTCTGGGTGTTCCTGGCCAGCCTCCTGTGCTCTCGAGCAGAATGACAAGACTCGAGCAGAAGCTTCTCTTGTCTTGTCATTCTGCTCGAGGATCAACCTGCCCTGGACAACAAGAGTTTTTATTTTATTTTCTGGCACAGCAAAAGTTTTTGTGCAGGATTGGCCAGAGAAATGGAATTCAAGAGTATTGTTGTGTGCTGAAAATCTTCCGCAACTGGCAGTCCAGGCAATACTTCTGTATCTGCAAGGGGCCCAGGGGTTCACGGGGTGGGATTGGGCGATTTGGGTTCAGACCTTGGTCTTCTCCCTCCTGAACATGGTCATCAGTCTTCGAAAACTAGGCAAGGACCTTCGGGAAAGAAAGATTGAAATGATGAAGCAAGGGGCTGGTGTTGCAGGGGCAGTTGGACCAGTTGTGCATGTTGTGTAGGACGGGGTGCGCGCCGCAGCGGCAATCGCGGACGGCGACGTGTGACCTATCAGCGGACGCGCCTCATCGAGCCATGGCCCGCGCAGCTCGCGCTAACAGCGTCTAACCATGGCACGGCTGCTGCGATGAGGGCCCGAATTGCAGGGCCTCCATAGTGCATATGTCGAACAGAGCATGCGAACGGGAAGTGATGAATTCGGCCCTGGCAATTTGTGGAGAGCCGAAAATGGCTGACGGTTACCTACGTTCAGAGAGACTGCACTGATACCTTTCCAAACCAATACCTACAACTGCGGAGTCTTTGTGTACCTGTACGCAGCCTTCACCGCAGAATCTCCTAAAACCAAGGCAACAACGACAGAATACCAACCACAATCAACATGCTCATCAGATGTTTCAGGAAATACTAGCGACTGCGACGCGGTGTTCCTTGCAAGCCCTCTTCCTCCTCCGCATTCCTTGCAATCCCTCTTCCTCCACGCTCTATCGTGCGCCGACATGGCGTCCGGAGCAAACGACCGGCGGTAAGGAGGGAGGGGGCACACCTTTCAAGACGTCCAAGGAGGGATGCTTGGTGCGGGCTCCGCCACAGTGGGCATCGCCCGTTCGCAACATATTTTCGGATATTGAAGTGTATTGAGAAGTTTTCCCGAATGTTTCACTCGGTGAGTTACGAACGACGACGGGGTTCTCGCCGCTAAGAGCCCGTGGACCGCTGGTTCTCCAGCACTCGCCAACGCTCTCTCATTTCTACCCCGTCACCCACCGCCCACTCTCGGCCTTCCCTCATCCATCTTCCTCCGCCGCTGCTGCCGCCGCCTCCGCTGCTGCCGCCTCAGCCTCCTCCTTGAGGCGCTTGACCTCAGCTGCGTTGGCGTCCGTTATGCGCTTGAGCTCAGCACGCCACAACTCACTTGCCAACTTGAAATGATACGACACAACAGCCACCAGCTCAACTTCCTCCTGTCCCTCCTCGAGTGCGTCCAGAAGCGGCCCCGCCTCGCGCGTGCGCAGACCCGCAAGCACCTCCGCCCACAGAGCCACGTCACCCTCTTTGATCACGGTCCGCACAATACCCAAGTGCGTGAACTGCTTCCCCTCGATAGACGCCACCAGCTTTTCCACCAGTAACTGATCATCGAGTTTCACAATGGCTGCGGGCGCCGGCGGCTCGGCGTCCGCCACTTCCTCACTCACTATCTCAATCTCCTTGAGCCGCTCCGCAAGCGCCTGGGAATAAAGGGGGGTTAAGGGGGGGGGGTGTAAAGGCTCCAGGATCTACGGATGGGGGGTTGGAGGAGAGGACATGAAGCGCAAGCTGGCTCGCGCATGGGCATGTACCCAAGCAAGAGCGCTCGCAAGCTTGCGAGCTCGCTCGCGCATGGGCAATTACCCATTCGCGCATACATGCATCCACGCAGACACATGCAACGGGCGCGCATGCCACGTATGTATCAGGTGCATTATATACCTATTTCGTGCAATGCCATATAGGCCCACCTGAGCCCCTCGTACTGGGCAATCGCTTCACTCCACAATTTCCGCATACCCCGGTATTCGGAAATTAAGCCATTCTTTCGTAGTTGAAACACAATTATCCGGCGACGCCGCCAGGTGATTGTGTTTGCAACTGCGGTTTGAAGGCTACCACCAACGAGCGATATCTCGTATGATGCACAAAAATAATACAGGCATACCGCACTGGGCCATACTATCCCTATATACTATGCTAAACATACTATCCCTATATACTATACTAAACATACTTGGACCATCTATCTCATTATTACTATTACTTTACTACTTTACTATACGATCCCTTGATACTATACTAAACATACTTGGACAATCTATCCCATCATTACTATTACTATTCCATTACTATCGATCCCATTTCTATCTGTCCCACAAGCATGGCACGCAGGCGCATCGGGGATATAGGGCTACAGGACCCTACTATCCCTGAATGACAGACAACATGAGCCTACTCGGCTTGCTAGGCCTACAATACATGCACAAGAACACCGCTTGATGCTAAGAACACCGCTTGATGCTCTACAAGAGAACACTGCTCGATGTTCCACACGAGAACACCGCTTCATGCTCCACAAGAGAACACCGCTTGCAGCTACAAGCCAAGCAGACACGTCATGAACTTTTTGGTTTAGGGTTTGGGGTAGAGAGTTGAGGGTTTAAGCACACCAGGACGAATGCCTTGGACTTTTCCATACGGGTGAGGAGCCTCTGGCGCTCCCATAGCAACGACCCCTCTGTGTTGACAGAGAAGTCCTTCTCCGTGCGCGCTGCCACCTGGGCCTTCATTTCCTCCTTGAGCTTAGCCGCCTGCTCTTCTCGCGCGGCCTTGGCGGCGGCCCGGGCGTCCTTGATTTGCTGCAGCTTCGCCGCTGCTTCCTCGCCCCGCGCTACCGCCTCCTGCAAGACAGCGTTGCCATATGAGGGGGGTAGAGGACTCGCGGGAAAAAACAATCAAACAAAATAGAACATACGCTCCGCTCATGCGGGCGTACGCGCTCTCTTGGAATGATTGCCTCCCGCTTTTGTCCGTCGCAAGCGAGGATAGTTGAAGTTTAAAGAAAACCCTTCAACTATCCCGCTTGCGACGGAAAAATAAAAGAGAACTCTTGAGAGCTATTCTCAGTCGCGCCTCCCGAACACCACACACACCACACGCACCTGCTCCTGCTGGATCCAGAACTCGGGAGGCTGAACGATCGTGCCGCTTGGCGTGTACCACCACATGTCCTCCTTCGACGGGTCCCCCGGGTCGCGCTTCACAAGAATCGGCCCCGCCTTCAGTTTCTCGCTGGTCCTGTACTCGGACAAGTACTCGCCCCACGTCTGCTCCTCTGTTTTCACAGGCGGCCAGGGCTCCGGAGCTTGAGCCCCCTCCTCGCCATCACCCCCGCCGCCCGCAGGCTCAGATGCCGGCGCTTCCTGGCTCGCCTCCGCCGACACGGGCCCCGACGCCGCTGCCTCCTTGGCCAACATCTGTTTGAACGCCTCACGCCCGCCACTCTCACGGCACTCGGCGATGAATGCGTCCATGGCCGCGTACTTGTCCACATTCGGCTTGATCAGATTCTCCGACGTCTCCGCCGTCGAAAAGATGCGCAGGGTCCAAAAGGGCTCCTCCCCTGGCTCTTCAATAACATTTGTCACCGCCACCATTTCGGGCTCATTCGTCACTGCCCGGGGAGCCTTCTCTCCACCCTCGCCCCCTTCCCCCTCACCGTTCTCAGCCCCCCCCTCGGGGTTGTCGGGCAGCGCTTCCTCGGCAGCTTCCTTCAAGACGCGCTTCAGAACCACTGGCGGCTGCCTGGCGATGAGCCGCGCCAGGAGCATGTACTGGTGTTCTGCCTTGTGCAGCAGACGCAGTTCCTGAAATAAATTCTCAAAAGTCAGTGCTCCAAGTGTATCTACTATATAAAAGCACGATATAGAGGACTTGTGAGGAATGGAGACCGGAAGCATCACAGAGGTCAGGCCGCGTTTGAGGTGGAGGGGCGTGCATGTGATTTTACCGTCACGCTCCATGCTAGCGTTGCAGATGGCCGCGATGGGATCGACCATCTCGAGCGCTTGGCTCCACACCTGGTCCTGCTTCACTTGGAGCAGATACAGGTCCACGAGAGCAGGCGAGTTCGTGCGAAGCTGCACCGTCATGTACACAGGCTCCCCGGCCGGCGCTGCCTCGCCCTCTGCCGCCGCAGGCGCTTCCGGGGGGGTGATCGCGTAGCGAAAGAGCTCGGTGGCCAAGTTCCGCACATAGTAGCCGTTGGCATCCAGCACAAACTCTGACGCCATCGGTTTGACGTTTATGGAGCACGCGGATGAGAAGATGAAGCGGAGCAGCCACGGGCACACAAAGCCTTCCCCGCCTATGTCGTACCCTTCAGGCATCGTTCCAATCACTGAACGCACCAGCAGCATGTAGGGTGCGTCGCTTGGCTGGAGCATCACGGGGCCAAGGCATTGGTCGGCGGCTTCCACGATGTCGCCTGTGCTCGTGTTCACGAGCATCAGCTGCGCAAAGTCGCGCAGCGCCGGGTCCGCGACCCTCAGGTCCACAAACACTCTTGTGGGTGCCGTGACAGAGAGAGCACGACGGAGCCACAAGATGTCCTTGCCGGACTGGAGCGGGGGCGCCTTGCCCCGCTCTAGCAGCATTTGCAACTTAACCTTCTCGCACAGAATCGCCTCGTCCCCGAGCTCGACGACGGCCTCACTCGACACCACCAGCTGCGCCTCAACGCCCGCGGGCGTCAAAATCTGCAGCACGTGCGACCCCGGCGCCACGCGCAGCACGAGCGCGCGGCTGCAGTCGGTGGCTACCACTTGCCGCGGCACGTACCCCACCGACGTTGCCGAAAATTTACTATTTCTCTGGATGTCGTAGTACCTGCCAGATGACCGTACAGGTTTAGTTTAGTATATACACGAATACTAAACTAAAGCTGGACCCTGAAACCACAGTGTCGTAGTACCTGCCAGGGCACATTAGCAGCACATTGGCAACACATTAGCAGCACATTGGCAACACATTAGCAACACATTAGCAACACATTAATGTTGTAGTACCTGCCAGATACGGGCGCGAGATGTGGAGTAAGGCAAACGTTCTCAAAAGTACTCTAAACCCTAAACCCTAAACCCGGCCATGGGCACGAGATGTTGAGGGAGATACAGGTTCTGAAAGGTACTCTAAATAGTGACCTTGTAGAGTAAATATGCTAGGGCCCTCACGTTTGAGAAGTTACGTAAGACACAATGTGTTGCCAATGTGTTGCTAATGTGTTGCTAATGTGTTGCCAATGTGTTGCCCTGACATTTGAGAAGTTACGTGAGCGACAATGTTTTATCTCAAGAAGTCACACGTTAGCAACACATTAGCCACACATTAGCAACACTTTTGAGAAGCTTCGTACGCGACAATGTTTATCAAGAAGTCACAAAAAGCAGCCGCCGCTGTACTGCCGCACTTTAGCATGACGTCCGCACGAACATGCTCAAGCGCCAGGTATTCCCTCGCCTCCAGCACATTCTTGTCCGGCAGTTGTCCGGCATCGATGATCTGCTTCAGTCCCTTCAAGTATGTAATAAATTCTTCACGACTCTCATCTTTTCCAAGAATTTTTCGTATGGCTTTCCAACTGCGCTGTTCCTTCGGTTCGCCCTTCAACGCCAGAAGAGCATCCGTAACGTCCAGGACGCTGTGTGTACATATGTATGTGTGGGTGGGTGGGCGTATGTATATATACATTCTCTTTCTTTCTTTCTTTCTCTCTCTCTCTCTATATGTATATGTCATATTCACATATATATGTATCCATACCCTCGTCCTCTCCCGAGGCTTGGGGGTTTGACGTTAGATATGATATCCTCAAACGACATGCGGTCTAGGTTGTTGAGGGCAGTCTCAGCCTTCTCCGCGGCTGCAACTGCAGCAGCAAGATCCGAGGCCGCGGGCAGCGCCCACGCATCGATGTTGAGTTGCTGCACAGTCATGGTGCACCGCATACAGGTGGACCAAAGACAGAGGAGCACGTCCTGGTGGCCCTGAGACGTATTTTCAACGAAGAGAGCCGAAATCCCTGCCTTGGTCTTGGGCTTCTCCTCGGGCGCGCCGCCCTCGCCTGCAGCCTCTTCCGCCTGCACCTCGCCGCCCTCGCCCGCTGCCGCGTCCTCAGCAGGCGCGGCGGCGGCAGCGCTAATCTCGAGCGCCGAGGTGTGGGTGTATGCGCCGGGGTTGTGGAAAAAGACAAACTCTGTCATCTTCGGCACGAACGAAGACCAACCGCTGATGTACTTGACATCAATGCTCGGCTTCATCAACTCCATTTTCCGCCCCTTACCATGGTCTCCTTCGCCCTCGCCGCCCTCCTCCGCCGCCGCCGGCGCCTCCTCGCCCTCGGGCACCGGCGGCGCAGGGCTGGTGCGATGGGGTAGCAGCCATTGCATGCGCGGTATTTGCAGTTCCACCGTGGCCTTCCCCCCTGGCGGTGCGGCATTGGAGCTGCCATCCAAGTCCAGTTTGATCATGAATGCCGAGTTCCCCTGCGCGTCCCAGTGCGCCACCTCCTGCTCACAGGATATAGTATATTATATATTATACACATAAATAATATATAAAGGTATATATGTATGTATGTATGTATGTATGTATGTATGTATGTATGTATATGTATGTATGTATGTATGTATGTATGTATGTATGTATGTATGTATCTATATATCTATGCATATAGTATATATGTATGCATGCGTGGGGGGGACAGACCTCGTGATGCTCTCCTGGGGCACCGGAGTGGGAAAAGCTCGCAATATACTTCATGCGCTCCTGCGGGTGGCTGCCCCACGCGCACGGGAAAACGCTGCCCTTGCCGAGGCGCTGCTTGAGAACGTCGAGGGCGTCGTAGGACCGGATAGGTACCGTCTCTGTTTGCCAACCTGTGAGGCAGGTGACGAAAAATGTGAAGATGTCGCGGTGCGACATTTCTGGCGGAAACCTTCTTGTCGCCGCGCCCTCGGGCGGCTCCTCGTCATCCGCCGGCGGAGGTGCAGGGATGGACAGCGCCTTGAGCAGCGCCTTGGTCAGGAGCAGAGGCCAGATTTCGGCCTTGTCCTTAGTGCGGGGCAGCAGGCACGCATCTTCCAGGACTGGCATCTGGTCGTCGATCGTCACCATGCGCTCCTTGCCCATGACGTTCAGTTTGACAACGTACTTACCGCCGGGGTTGTATCGCGGCAGGCCCTGCTCGTTCTTGGGGTAGATGCGATCCCATACGTCCTGGCCCGTGCCCGCTAGGATGCTCTTTGCGGCGTTAATCGCGCACACAGCGTGGTAGGTAACTGCGTCCGTCTCCTGCAGCGGATTCGACGCTGCCCGCACGTAGAACTCGAGGACCGACACCTTGGCAAATTTTTTGACTTGCTTGAACACCACGGGCGGCGGGTTCTCCGGCATCTCTGCGGCTGGGTCTGCGTCCGTGTTGTACTTGGACAGCAGCTGCTTGAACTTGGGCGGCTCGGTCAGGTGCATGTCGCCCGGTCGCAGCCACTCGATGCCCTCGGTCCCGGTCCACGACACCGGCAGCAGCATCTTTCCTTCTGGGTCCTCGAACTTTGTCTCTGGGTCCTCAGGCTCCCACGCGGTCGCGGCCATGGCGTCCTCGCTGAAGACCGGCAGCGCGTCCGCGCCCGCGCGCTGCGACTTGCTCCAGGACTCGAGCTCCGTGGTCGGCGTCGGCAGCAGCGCATGTTCGGGCCGGAAGTCCGCGTCGCTGCCCACCGCGGGCGGCGCTGGCATGACGTCAAAACAGACCAACGGCTCGACGCTCTCACGAACTACGAAATAGGGTAGGGAAGACATAACACGCTCGGCGCGGCCCCGCACCGCCCACACCCCGGGGAAGCAAGGGGCATGCAGGATGACATTCGCGAGATAAAAGTTCTCGCCATCGTGGGTGTCGTGGGCGTTTTCTCCACGCTCCTCTTTGCGATCGTGTGGTGTGTGCTTGCAAAGAGCCAGGCCCAGAAGGCGCAGAGCCTCCTGGAGGTGCGGTAATGCCGACAGGCCGCCGCACCCGCGCATGCGCCTGCGCCTGCGCCCGCGCCTGCGTCTCCGCCTCCGCCCGCGCCCGTGTTTGTGTGCGTTTAAGCGCGAGTCGACGTTGACCACGTCACCTGGCCGTGCACTCTTGCACCAGGAGAGCTACCTAGCCTACGAAAAGAACCAAAACAGCCAGATCCTGCTCCTCGAGCAGATCGTAGAGCGGGTGCTCGAGTTGCATGGCTCGGCGCCCGCGCCCCATGCCACGGAGGCCCCACACAGGCACGCTGGAGTGGTGGAGAGCGGGGACCGCATTTCACAGGGCTTTGAGGCCAAGCTGATCGAGCTCGATCAGAAGATCAGCCTGATCCTCAGATCGCTCTACCTCGAAACCCCACGCGACTCACTGCCATCGGCTCCGCGCGGTGCGCACAGACTTGGCAGCAGCCCGAGGTGCGCAGCGACAGGACGTGCTGTATATGTGAGACGCAGTGCGCATGCTTGCTCGCGCAGATGCCACAAATACATGTATCATACAAAATCAGAGCATCATATAAATTTATATGAATGTAGATGGTGTACACGTGCATTTGCACGCGGGAAGCAGAGAGTGAGAAAGAGAGAGAGTAAAACTTGAACTTGGCCCTCGTTGGTCATCTCAGTGACTTCCATATCCTTGCTCTTGTATCAGAAAGGGCCCCGGGCTCAGCATCGCAGCCCTGGCTACCAGCAATCGGGACGATCGCAACTTCAACGACCAGGCGCAATTGCAAAAAGAAAACGAGAATCGCAAGCATGATCTCGAGGCTCTAGTTCCAAAGCTGCGCGCAGAAACTGACGCGCCGTCGAAGTTGCAGGCCGTTCCAAAGTTGAATTTAGTCCCGCACTCTTCTCCTGCAACTTTGGAGGCGACTGGCATCGGCCCAAGTGATGGCAGCATCCAGGTTGGAAATGATTCCCCTCGTACAATTGTCCAGATACCAGTGGGCAGCAATTCGTCGGGGATGCAGACTGACATGGAGGCTGAATTTGACAACTCCGACGACGAGGATGGGGAGGTGGTTCACAGTCAAAAAAGCTCCCGATCTGTCAACTTTAGTCATGCATCACATCTCCCACCAAGCGGCGCTGAGTGCACCTCTTCATCTCTTGAAAACTCTCATGCTACAGCAAGCACAGGGTTGTGCAGCCATGGCAAGGAAGGTGGGGCAACAGGAGTCCACGGTCTGCGATGTCTGTGGTTGTGAGCGATTCCGTAGGATACACATAGACGTGCGACAATTCACACGCTCATGCATGCATGTGGTTTGCAGGTACGCAGCCTGGGATTCTGAAAGCTGTCAAGAGACGAGAGAACGCATCATTTATTAGTTCCATAGATGAACGCCTCGCTACCTCTCACGTGCTTCTGTACGATGTAGATCGCAAGGTAAGAGAGAGCGCTCTTGGAGAGACAGCTTGTGTGGTGCGTCCCACTCAGAGCACATGCAAAATCAGGTGAAGGACATGGTGCCAGTAATCGGGAAGCTTCTCGCCATGAACGACGACATTGCTGCAGTCTTATTACCAGCTATCGTCACTGCTCTTGAGAAGGTGCGCTCCTTTTGCGCGCGATGGCATGTGCAATTACGCGAGCCAAAGTTTTTGGTCAGAAATGTCAAACTCCATGCACGGGTGTGCGTACGTTAATGTATCTGACAGATGTATGCGCATGTATATGTGCATATTCTGGATGCATGTATCCATATGCGTGCACACTTTGCATAGATTATCTTGGCAAATGATGAGCTAAAACAATCATTACCAACGATGCTCGCAAAGCTCGACTGGCATCGGGATGACAAAGGTAAGCGCCCCCTGACACAATTTGAAATTGTCCAATTGTCCAGGGGGCAATTTCAAACAACTTCTCCGCCTCTACGATGCTGTATACTATGAGTGTGAACTTAAATGTGCAACCAAACATCTACCTCGCCCATAGTCTGTCGATTGAACGCATGTTTTTTGTTAGAGGATACTAAATTGAATACCAATAAACAACACACTCTCTATCAGTGGAGAAGGTCCTCGAAGAAAGTCCGCGAGAAGTGATGACAACCGTGACTTTCGAGAATATCCTTGAGAAAAGAGAGGTCATGACGACCGCGACTTTGGAGAACATCCTTCGCGTGATGCAGCGTGAAAACCTTCACTCCATCATTTCGCACTTGGAAAAGTACACGTCGACCCTCCTGAGCTCCTCGGCCTTCGCGCCCCAATTATCGCGATCCTACAAGCCTCAGCCCACGTCGCCCCCATCCCCCCCTTTGGATGCTGATACCAAGACTGGAGAGACCAACGCAAACAAATACCTTGTCCAGCACCGCGACTTGCTCAGCGCGGAGGCGCAGACAGGTTGGGAATGCCGTGTGGTGTTGGGGCCGCGGCACCAGCCGTCGGGCGCCACTCCAGGGCAACGCAAACCGTGGGTTTGCTGTTGTTGCGTACCCTTTCAACGCGCCAGTTGTGTCAACTAATAATTTTGTGTGTGTGTGTGCGTGTGTGATGTTGTTTTGTTTGTGTTGTCGTATGGTGTGGTGTGTTGGTCAGTTCTCAGCAGGCGTCTGGGCCACTCGCCCCCCGTCACACCGCAAGGTGAGGACCTGACAGAAAACGAAACCGGAGACCCATTTCCACACCATGCAGCACACAGACGCTATGACGTCATACATGTGCTACTCGAGCTACAGTACGCACTGACAAAACACAGAGGCACGTGTTCTGTTTCTAATCAACAGATGGCGCAAATCAAACAGGGGCAGTGAGTGACGATGGTGGTCTCAGTCGAGGAGCATCGCTCGCAGATCCAAATTCTATCGCCGCTCCCTTCTCTAGGTCCCCTCCTCTGCACACGAAACAGCCAACGAAAGGTTGATCCGAGACTTGTTTCTGACATGCCTCCACCTCCTCTTCCACCCCCTCCTCTTCCGCCGGACCACACCACGCACTTGCAACAAAATACAGGTCGCCCACAGCTCAAGAAGTTGTCAACAGCCGCCCAGCCACTCTCGCACGCTCGCTCCCTCGGGACGTAGGCCCACGGGGTGCAACAACAATACGATAGTAGAAGCAGTTCAGAGCTGTTCCCACCGCTGAGGAAGGTTCGGAAGAGGAACAGACAGACGCGAGCGAGCGAGCGAGCGAGAGAGAGAGAGAGAGAGAGAGAGAGAAGTTTATTTGAGAGGACTGAGCATGCAGCCCTGTTAGAGGTTCGAGGGTTAGATCGCCGGTGCAGACTGCCTCTCTTCGCATATTCTTCATATTCTTTGATGCCGGGCGGATTCGCCTCTGACCTGGACCAGACTTGGAGTACAGTCCTCTTTACTGTACCGTGGTAGGTAGCTTGACCAGATGTGCTTCTGCCTCGCACATATGTGCAAGACGTCGAGCTGTTTCTACTTCTACAGCTCTCGCTACTGTCTTCTGGTGTATCTCTTCCTTCGTGCATCTCTTCCTCTCTCCCTCTCTCAAGCGCCTGCCTTTTTCTTTCTCTCTCGCTCTCTCTCGCTCTCTCTCTGTCTCTCTCTCCCTCTCTATCTCTCCAACCAGGCAACAACCCTCCGGTACGTTCCCATACAGGACTAAAAGAATTCTTCCAACCCTCCTCCCCTCCCCCCGCCGCCGCCCCGCCCCCGCTCCTCGCCGCAACCTAGGGTGAAATGCGGTTGGGATCGCGTGGGAACATGGAGGCCTTGCGCACATTGTCAAGGCCCAAGTATAGGAAGACTACACGCTCAAGCCCGATACCCGCGCCCGCATGGGGCGGCGCCGCGTGCGCGAAAGACGTGATGTAGTCCTCGAGTGGCTCCATTGGCATCCCTTTGGCCGCGATCTGCTTCTTGAGCAGCTCCGGATCGTGTACCCGCTGCGCGCCTGAGCAGATCTCCTGGCCGCGGATGAAAATATCGTATGAGTTCGTGTAACGGTTATCCTCCGGGTACGGCATTGTATAGAACGGCCTCGCCGCCGCTGGATACCGATCAAGGATGAAGAAGTCAGCTTTGTACTTTTCGGCCACCAGCTCGCCCAGCTTCAGTTCGTGGGCTCCCGAGAGATCACCGAGGAGGTCAGGCTCCAGACCCGCCGCTTGCAGCATCGCCATACCCTCGTCCCAGTGCAAGATGCACGGCTTGTCGGTGAAGCGTACAGGTGCCGACGAGTACTGCTGCCGCACCACTGCCAGCTCCTTGGCGTAGCGTTCTTCCATGCCGGTGAAAATGTGCTTGAACATGTTGTGAATGACCTCAAGGGCCTCGTTGTAGTGCTCCTGAATTGCCATCTCAATATCCAGCCCCGTAAACTCGCACAAGTGCCGACGGGTGTTGGATTTTTCGGCGCGAAACACGGGGCCAATTTCAAAGACGCGGTCCAGATCCGCGGCGATGGCCATCTGCTTGTAGAGCTGCGGCGACTGCGCGAGGCACGCGCTCTTGCCAAAGTAGTCCGTCCTAAAGACCTCGGATCCGCCTTCACTTTCGCCACCAATCAATTTGGGCGTGTGAATTTCGGTAAAGCCCTGGTGTGTGTGTGTGTGTGTGTGTGTGTGTGTGTGTGTGTGTGTGTGCGTGTGTGTGTGTGTGTGTGTGTGGTGCTCCACAATCTCAACAGTCAGTGCCCTAGTGTATTTACAATACTAATCCGCAATACAGAGGACGTTTGAGAACCTGGGAGTAGGGAGACTCCAATACAACAATAGCAATACAGAGGACGTTTGAGAACCTGGGAATAGAGAGACTCGCGGAAGAGTTGGCAGACGGCAGATTGCAGGCGCATAATGGCATTGTTGGCTGGCACTCTGAGATCCAACCACCGGTTGTCCAGCCTGTTCTCCTGGTAGACAGCGGCAAGAGGCTTCTCCGAGCTTTGCGACGCAGCAATCTCCTCATCAGAGCGCGCGGCGTCCTCGAGTAGGAAGGGCAGGATGGGTGGGGCACGTGATACCACGTAACACCTGTCCACCTGTATCTCTATCTTGTTCTGGCTGCACGAGCGGACCTCAGCAGCAGCAAGAGTGCCCTGCACATCGACGATGGTCTCGAGCGTCAGGTCCGACAGGAAATTGATCATGGCCTTACTCCCTTCAGGGTCCTCTGCGCTCTTGAACCGGAGGGCCTGCACAGTGGTGGAGGGAGACTTGATGTCGCGCAGCACCAGGAAACACGAGCCGCCCTTTGCGCGCACGCCAACCACACGCGCTGCCGCAAATTCTCAAAAGTCAGTGCCGTTGTGCATTTACCATTACGAAGTCAATATACAGAGTCCTTTTGAGATTTTGTACCGCGCACCCACACTTGCTCGCCAGCCTGCGCGCCACCGGCCTCGCCGAGCTTGGACATGTCGGCCCACGTGCGGCCGGTGGTGCCGCGCGACTGCATGGTCTCGTAGTCGCCCACGACGCGAGCAGGCAGCTCGGGGGTTGAGTATGAGATGGGCTTGCGGAGCTCGGCGAGGGCGGCAGCGGCGGCGTCTGCCTGGGCTTTTTTCTTGGCCTCCTTTTCTTCTCTCTGCTTGCGCTGCTCTTCCTCCTTGGCGGCCTTGCGAGCCTCGCGCTCGGCCTTGATCTTTGCCTTCTCCTCCTCCGACTTCTCCGCGGGCGCAGCGGGGCCGCACATGCTGCGGACCGTAAGCGCCTGCGGGCGCAGCGCTGCCGGGCCCAGGGAAAGAGGCGAAAGACGTGCGGCGCGCCCAATCTGGAATTGTGCGCGGCGTAGCACGACGGCGGGCGAAAATGCCAGCGCCGAGCGCTGGCAGTGTGCCTACAAATGCAAGGGCAGGCTCGTCTTCAGCCCATGGCCAGCATAGCACGGGTCTAGTGCTCTGCACCTGCCGCAAGTCGTCGCCCCCGGGGCGGTAGACACGGACACGGCCTAAGCCGCCACGCAACGCAGGCGGCACCCGGCACCCAAGCACGTCCACGCACCCCTCGCAAGCACCCGCGGCCTGCTCGTATGCGGCGGCGACAGCACAGCGGGCACGGGCAAACTCACAAGCATGGCGACGGCGAGCACACAGCAGTAGCCTCGCGCCGAGACACGCCGTAGCACTCCCGGCTGCACCGGCTGCATCGGCGCTCCTCCCTCCTTTCGGCCTCCAAAAAAACAAAAACAGGGCCGAAATTTTTAAACGTTCAAACAAACTGCCTCAATAACCCATCAGCGAGCTCCATGCCGGCGGAGGGCCTCCGCGGCGCTCGCCTTCCGGCGTTGCAGCACCCTGCGTGCCCCCTCGACGCTTGCGCGAGGCGAAACCGTCAGGTGCGCACCAGCACGCGCACCCTGCGCCCAGCCACCCGGGAGGTAGCGCAGCGTGCGCCATGCCCGCGTGCTTCGGAGCGGTCGCCGGTAAAGTTTGGCCGGCGGTGCGCGCAGTGGGGCAAGCTGCCGTGGCGACCTCGCGATTTTGCGAGCCCTGCTTTCGGGGCGC
>Ga0315899_10003716_pt1 | contig 16599 bp, 12 predicted proteins | sample LakEriMetagenome_2_FD_203518 | JGI IMG/M metagenome (GOLD analysis project Ga0315899, IMG submission 203518) | Freshwater fungal communities from buoy surface, Lake Erie, Ohio, United States - Buoy 4 MA112 | ecosystem: Environmental > Aquatic > Freshwater > Lake | place: USA: Lake Erie, Ohio... | reverse complement strand
ACTATGCAGCATCGGTATATATGGGCGATTTGTTGGTGACATGCTATTCCTTATACAGCCGCAACCGCACCTTTGGTACGATGATCGGAAAGGGCTATTCGGTAAAAGCTGCCCAACTGGAAATGAACATGGTGGCAGAAGGTTACAACGCCAGCAGATGCATGTATTTGATCAATGAACAAATCGGGGCTGAAATGCCTATCGCAAAAGCGGTATTCCAAATCCTCTGGGAAAATAAATCTTGCGAAGAAGCTTTCGCAGCCATTGAGGAGATGCTGGTTTGATAACATACCTCGCTGCAGGACATTTAGAAATGATAACCAATCCTCACGCCGATATTGAAATTGACAGTAGCTTGCTTGTAGGTAGCATTTCCTTCGTAAGTATTCACCGTAGGAAAACTGGTTTCATCTGTCAAATAATAATACTTGCTTCCTGATACGTTTCGGATACCAATGCCAATTACATAGTCAACGGTAAGCTGGTCATAAAAATCCTGATAACCAAAATAGACCATCATGTCGGAGATGTTTTCATATTCTTTCTTCGTTGCTCCTTTATGCCTGTAACTGATCATCGGATTGGTTCCGCCGATACTGTCTCTCACCATGCCGGGAATAGCGAAATTATATCTGTAGAAATCGTAAGACATCGATAGATAGGCACCCTCAGGTGCTTTGTTGTTGAAATACAGTTTGGGTTGAATGGAAAAGGAATAACCCAATTTTGCATCTCTGTTGGTGAAATCATAGATGGCGTCGGTCCTGTCATAAAAGTTGAAGGCTGTTTCAAATGGATAGTTGATGTTGGGTTCGGTGATATTTGCAAAAATGGAACGGGAGTAATTCCTGTGCGTTACACCAGCGCCGAATTGCATACTGAAAAATTTTCCGATTCGTCTCTCATACATAAGCGGAAAATTCCCACTGATGAATGAGAGTGGTGCGAATTTCAACACGTTGTTTTTCTCGTTCACCTTGCTACCAGGATTGTAATCTTCATCTATCTTGTTTTCTTTTTTTGAAGTTTCCTGTGCCGTGGCAAGCAAAGGCAGAATCGCCAAAAGGAGTATCCATATTTTTTTCATAAAAAAAAGATTTGAAACAAAACTATGTAATTATCTATGAAAATATATCGCTTTGGTATATTTTATAAAATCATGACAAATCAAAAAGTTCGGCAGCGATGCCATCAGCGTACAACATGCCATTCACAGTAAGGAATAGACGCTCATTTTGATGAGTCAGCTTGTGCTCGGCGATAAATCTTCCACAGTCCTTGATTAAGGCAGATGCTTTCAATGGCCCAAAACGTTGCCTGAATTCCATCATGTCTATGCCTTCCATTGTACGCAATGATGTCATGATGAACTCATTCATCTCCTGTGTGTCGGTAAGTAGCTCTTCTTCGTATGAGGGACTGTTCGATTCCCATTGAGAGATGTACAGCGCATTGTTGGAAAGATTCCAACGTCTGGTTCTTTTTCCATTGAATCCATGTGCAGATGGACCGAATCCAAAATAGGGGATGCCTTTCCAGTAGTTGCTGTTGTGTAGACTCCTGTAGCCAGGAATCGCATAATTACTGATTTCGTAATGTTCAAATCCTGTTTCAGTCAGCCATTCATGCAAGAGTAAAAAATGTTTGGCTTGCATCTCATTGTCAGGTGATGGAGAAATTTGTTTTTGTATCTGGTGGTGCAGTGCGGTTTTTTCTTCTACAGTCAAAGCATAGCAGGACAGATGTTGAATCTGTTTATCTAAAAGAATGGTTACATTTTTTTTCAACATGGTTTCATCTGAAAGCGGACTTCCAAAAATCAGGTCTGCGGAAATATTTTCAAGTCCTGCTGATTGCAGCAATTCAATACTTTTCATGCTTTGACTTGCATCATGACTCCGATTCATCCATCGCAATTCTGCATCTTGAAAAGATTGAACTCCCAGACTGATTCTGTTGATGCCGGCATGCATCCACTCCTTTATCTGTCTTATGTTGATATCGTCAGGATTAGCTTCAAGTGTGATTTCCGCCTCTTGACTTACATTGAATTTTTTATGGATGGTCTCCACCAATGTATTCAGTTCTGTTGCATTCAGAAGACTGGGTGTGCCCCCTCCGAAATAAATGCTGTCTATCAACTCGCGGCTGTCAATGAAACCATCGTCATACAAGATCTCCTTTTTCATCGCTTCCACAAGCATTGGCTTCATCCTGAGTGAGGTGGAAAAATGAAAATTGCAGTAATGACAAGCTTTTCTGCAAAAAGGTATGTGGAGATAAATGCCTGCCAATGCGGTTGATACTTTTAAAAGTAAAATTACTTGAATTATCTGTATGTGAACGAATCAAGCAATCACATTCGACAATCTTTAGTTTTCAAGCTTTGTTCATCTTATTTTTACAATCAAGGGAACCCATGAATCTTACAAAAAAGCATATTGCGCTCCATATTTTCACCATGCTTTCAGTGATGTGTTTTTCATCGTTGGTGCATGCTCAAAACGACTCACTATTGTACTATCGGATACATTACTTTGATGAAAATGCAGCAGATGTTCAAAAGATTGGCCAGCAATCATTGTTGTTCAAATTTCCTTCAAAGGATTCAGCATCAAACTATCTCGACAGGTTACCGAAGCTGGCATCATCTGAAGGCTTTTTGTCATTTTCTGTAGATGAGATTTTGGTTCAGGACAGTTTGACTCGTGTAAAAATATTTCTTGGTCCTCAAATCAATACATATCGGCTGGACATCAAAGCATTGCGCAGACTCCCTTTTCTTGACGCACTTGTTGATGACAAAGACACCATGGAATACAGTTTCATTGGATGGAAAAAAATCCAGCAAAGCCTGTTGGACGCCTGTGAGAATCATGGTTATCCATTTGCAGCAGTAGGATTGACCGGATTGATGATTGCTGAAAATAATATACGCGCAAGCGTTAGTGTCAATGAAAATGTTTTCTATACCATCGACAGCATTTCTGTGAAAGGTAATGCCAAAATCAAAAACCGACTGCTCCAAAAACATCTCTTCATGACCAACGGTATGCCTTATGCTGCAGACAAGCTCAAGCAAGTAGATAGGCGAATCGGGATGCTTGGGTATGTTAGTGCCATCCAGCCATCTGATATCACCATGCTCGGCACCGGTGCTGTACTGAATCTTTATCTCAAGCCAAGAAAAATCAGTCAGTTCAACTTTCTACTCGGTTTACAACCCGAAAACGGCGGAAAGAAAGTAAGGCTGACAGGCGATTTGAATGTCGATTTGCGCAATCTTTATGGCTCAGGAGAACAATTGCTTTTCAAATGGCAGCAAATCCAGCCTCAATCACCCCGATTGATCATGGGCTATTCACAGCCTTATGTTTTTCGTTCCTCCTTTGGTGTAGATACGAGATTTGAATTATTCAGAAAGGATTCCAGCTTTTTACAACTCAATGCTTCGGTGGGTACATCTTTTGTCATTGATGCACATCAACAAGGAGGTGCTATGCTTTCATGGCAGTCTAACAGATTGTTGAACGGATCCGTAGATACATTGAAAATCATCAATACCCGCAGCCTGCCACAAGATGTGGATATGGCCGTCACGTCACTAGGGATACAGTATCAATTGAACACCGCAGATGATGCTTTTAATCCCAGGAAGGGAACTGTGACCGACCTCAAAACACAAGCAGGATTAAAACGGATTCGGGCCAATAATGATGTACTCAGTATTCGAACTCCGGGTTTTGATGCATTGAAACTATACGACAGTCTGAAACGAAACGATTTTCAAATCAGAATGCAAACTACTGTAGCACACTATTTTCCGATAGCCAGATATGGCACCATTAAGACAGCCTTACAGGGTGGTGCGGTCATCAGCAGGTCCTTGTTCAGAAATGAAAGCTTTCAGCTCGGAGGGATGCAGCAGCTCAGAGGTTTTGATGCAGAAAGTATTTTCGCTCGTAATTACCTTTTGGCCACCATTGAATATCGTTTCCTATTTGGAAAAGATGCATACTTCGCTTTCTTTTCAGATTGGGCGAGGGCTCGTGCCATCTATGGAAAAATTGAACAAGTCACCGATTTCTGGTCAGCCGGTACTGGACTTCAATATCGCACGCAGTCGGGTCTATTAAATCTCAACATAGCTATGGGTAAAAGAATGGACATCGCGTTCGACATCCGATCGGCAGTGAAATTACATTTCGGGTATATCAATTACTTTTAATTTTCTTTGCAATCGGTTTATTTTTACATTCAAAACATTTAAATCTTGAAAAGGCTCTTATTGTGTATTTCTTTTTTCATTATTGCCACTTTATCCGCTCGAGCCCAGGATACATTGCAAGACACAGTCAGCATCAACAGCATAACAGACACCAGTGCTTTCAAAAAAGACACCATAAAACGAGCTAAGAAAGATACTTTGTCCACTCCCGTTAGGCAAACTAAACTACATGGCCTGCCACGTTACAGTGAAAGTCGACATATCTATTTTTACGTCATCGCAGGTATTTTTCTCTTTCTGGGAATACTCAGAACCGCTTTCGGAAAATACTTCAGCAACATGATGCGAGTTTTTTTCAACACCTCCCTCCGTCAAATGCAATTGACCGATCAGTTGTTGCACGACCAACTTCCATCCTTGTTGTTCAATGTTTTTTTCATCTTGGTGGCCGGAACCTACCTTTTCTTGCTAGTGGATTTCTTGCATCCAATTCAATTTTATCCTTACCTGTTATGGCTTTTTGCCTTCCTTTCTGTTTTATGCATCTATGTTGTCAAGTATATCGCGATTCGTTTTACCGGCTGGGTGACCGGCTTTTTGACTGATGCGGCATCTTATATGTTCATCGTTTTTCTCGTGAATAAAGTCCTGGCTGTCATGCTGCTACCTTTCATCGCTTTGATTGCATTTGCAGATGATTTCCTTAAGCTATGGGCAGTCTATACTTCTCTGGTGTTATTCACCCTGGCTTTTTTGGTCAGGTATATCAAAACATATGGATTGATGAGGGAGAAGCACAAGATGAGTTTTTTCCACTTCATGCTATACATTATCGCCATTGAAGCACTTCCCATCGCCCTGGTCTATCATTTTCTGATGGAAATTCTGAATAAAAACTTGTAATTTTGTGGCCTGACAGGAAATGCAAGTATGACAAAAAAAGATACTAAGGCTTCTTCATCCGACAAGCAAATCAAGAAAATTCTTATCACCCAGCCACGACCAGAAGGAACCAAATCGCCTTATTACGATTTGGCTACAAAGTACGGTTTGGCACTTGATTTTCATCCCTTCATTAGTGTGGAAGGTGTGCCTGCTAAAGATTTCAGAAAACAGAAAATAGACATCTCTCAATTTACAGCAGTCATTTTCACCAGCAGAAATGCTATCGATCATTTCTTCAGAATTTGTGACGAAATGAAAATCACTGTATCGCAGGATACCAAATATTTCTGCATTACCGAAGCTGTTGCGCTCTATCTTCAAAAATTCATTCTCTATAGAAAAAGAAAAGTCTTTTATGGCGCCGATGGTCACAACAAAAGTCTCTTTGACGTCATCAACAAACATAAAGACAACGAAAAATTCATTTATCCCTGCTCTGAATCTTTCGACAGCGAAATCACCAACTGGCTCAAGCAACATAAATGCGAATATGTCACACCCGTGCTTTATAAGATCATCAGCAACGACGTGAAAGATGTAGTAGCTAAAAATTTTGATGTGATTTGTTTCTTTACTCCGGGCGGTGTTAAAAGCCTGCTTGAGAATTTTCCAAAGTACAAACAGAATGGAACACTGATTGCCGCATTTGGCGCAAACACTATCAAATCCGCAGAAGATGCGGGTCTTGTGCTGAATATCAAAGCCCCAATGCCTCAAACGCCTAGTATGGTCAGTGCGCTTGATCTGTATTTGAAAAATAACTCGCCCATTAAGCCCAAAAAATAGCCTTCACTTCTTGCCCAACGCTTCTTTATCATGAGCCACGCAAAGACCAATGACCTGATTCATGAGAGCAGTCCTTATTTACTCCAGCATGCACACAATCCTGTTCATTGGATGCCCTGGAGTGAACGCGCACTCCTACTGGCCCAACAGCAAGACAAGCCAATTCTGGTGAGTATTGGCTACGCCGCTTGTCATTGGTGTCATGTGATGGAGAGAGAAAGTTTTGAAGATCATCAAGTGGCAGCGCTGATGAATGAACATTTCATCAACATCAAAATCGACAGAGAGGAACGCCCGGATTTGGATCATATCTATATGGATGCCGTGCAGCTGATGACGGGATCCGGTGGTTGGCCGTTGAATGTTTTTCTCACCCCGGAAGGGAAACCCTTTTTTGGTGGAACATACTTTCCACCGCGAAGGATGTACCAGCGTTTGTCCTGGACTGAAGTTATAGAATCGGTACACAACATTTGGCATGAGAGAAGAAAGGAGGTAATGGAACAGGCCGACAAACTGGTCAACCACATGCAAACCAACCCATTGTTGTTTGGCAGTTCCCTTTCAAAAGAGCGAATCAATCCATTTGCACATGAGCATATGCAAAAGATGATGCAGCAGCTTATGGCCAATGCAGACCAGCAATGGGGTGGAATAGGCAAGGCGCCGAAATTTCCACAGACATTTTCACTGCAGTACCTTTTGATGTACGGACATTTCATGAAGGATACAGCAACGTTCAAACATGCATTACATTCCCTGGAATCCATGATTCGGGGTGGGATATATGACCAGCTCGGAGGAGGATTTGCGAGATACAGCACAGATGACGAATGGCTGGTCCCTCATTTCGAAAAAATGCTTTATGACAATGCATTGCTCATCAGCCTGATGTCGGAGGCATTCATGATTACAGGAGATCCATTGCTCAAACAAGCAATTCAACAGACCATCTCTTTTTGTGAACGTGAGCTCAAATCACCGAACGGCGGTTATTTTGCGGCGTTAGATGCCGACAGCGAAGGAGAGGAGGGTAAGTTTTATGTATGGGATTACAATGAATTCTCAATAGTACTTGGAGAACTGCAACCTTATTGTGCTGACTATTTTGGCGTAACAAAAGACGGGAATTGGGAAGGAAATAATATTCTCACAAGACATCCAAACGTGGATCAGCTTGCAAAAAAACATGAGCTCTCTGCAGAACAATTCATGTCGCTTGTTGATAAAGGTCGTCAATTGCTTTTTTCAGAAAGGTCGAAACGGATAAGACCAGCTACCGACCATAAAATCATTGCGGCCTGGAACGCGTTATATCTAACTGCATTATGCAAAGCCTCCATGGCGCTCAAAGACACCGAATATCTTCAATTGGCCGTTCAGCTGCATGACCAGATGATTGCCAGATTTTTGGTCGAAGAAAAAATGATATATCATGTCTCCACCAATAATCAATCCCTTCATGCTGCCTGTTTGGACGACCTGGCCTGTTTCATCCAATCACTGATTGTTTTGCAGGAATCGACATCAGACATGAGTTATCTGGAGACCGCACGTAAGCTTATTGATCAGGCTTTAATGGATTTTGGTGACGATGCAGCACTTTTTTTTTATTACACCTCCCAAACGCAGACAGACCTTATCTATCGAAAAACAGATTTCAACGACGGTGCCATTCCTTCAGGCAACAGCCTCATGGCAGAAAACCTATATTATCTGTCTGTCGTATTCGATAACACCCTTTGGAGAGAACGTGCCATGGCCATGTGGAGTGAAATCCATAAGCTTGCAACAAAGTATCCGGCCTCTTTCGGCATATGGGCCACATCGATGCTAAAGCAAAGGCTTAAAGTAAAAGAACTTGTATTGACAGGGCATGAAGCAAAATCAATACTTTCCGATATCCTTGCGCATTATTTTCCACAAAAAATCATACAAACAGCAACTGAACCGTTAAACTACCCGCTCTTGCAAGGTAAATCCTTTCAAGACCCTATTACCGCATACATTTGCGAGGATTACGCATGCCAAAAAACAGGATCTACCAGCCAAGATATAATCCAAGCATTGGACGAATTATCAACTTATTAACATTTTCGGTTGCAATAATTAAATAATTTGCTCGTTTAGGGAATCAGGTTCGATTTTTGCCCTTAAATTCGCGTCGGATTTTTTTAGGATTTAAGCCGAACTTAACAACTTGAAAAACTTTTTTAGTTACATTTGCCAACACCCACAAAGTACAACACAATGATGAATCGGATTTTTTCCATCGCAACAATCGCTGCCATTACCACAGCCCTTAGTGGTTGCGGCATATTTGGAGGAAGCAAATCAGGAAGTGTCCTACCCGTCGACGGCCAATTACATGGCGTTGCCCCAGGTACCAGATGGACTCCCACCAGACCTATAGGAATGGTATATGTAGCTCCAGGCACTTTTCATATGGGGCCAAGTGATGAAGATGCGAATTACAACCTGACATCAAGAAACAAATCTGTTTCTATCAGTGGCTTTTGGATGGATGCCACAGAAATTACTAACAACGAATATCGCCAGTTCACCAATTGGGTTAGAGACTCCATCGCTTCCAAGTTGATGGGCTATGTAAAACAAGGTGCAGACGGCAACGAATACATTGACTGGAAAAAGTCAGCTACTATCAAATGGGGAGATAAAGCCACCATTGAAAAAATTGACGCTATTATTGTAACCCCTGATAACAGAATTTTCGGGAAGAAAGAATTAGATGCCGCCAAGATTATATATAAATCAGAAGTTTTCGATTATAAGGCTGCTGCACAAAACCGTGATGCTTCCATCCCTCGTTCCAATTTCATTATCAAAACAGAAACACCAGTTTACCCAGATTCACTTTGTTGGGTAAGAGACTTTGCCTATTCTTATAATGAGCCCATGGCAAAGAAATACTTCAATCACCCTGCTTTTGGAAATTATCCTGTAGTGGGAGTAAATTGGAAACAAGCTACTGCTTTCTGCGAATGGCGCACACATTATATGAATTCATTCCTGCAATCTAAAGCTCGTGCAGAAGAATCCAATTTCCGTCTGCCTACAGAGGCACAATGGGAATATGCTGCCCGCGGTGGTCGCAACCAGGAATTCTATCCATGGGGTGGTCCTTACCTAAGAAACAAAAAAGGTTGTTTGCTCGCCAATTTCAAACCTGGTCGTGGCAACTATCCTGAAGACGGTGGTTTCTACACCGTAAGAGCAGATGCCTACTGGCCTAATGACTTTGGGCTTTATAACATGGCCGGAAATGTTGCTGAGTGGACTTCTTCACTTTTCCACGAAGGCGGATATAATATTCAGCATGACATGAACCCAGATATTCGCTGGAACGCAAAAGATTCAGATCCTCCAAGAATGAAACGTAAAGTTTTACGCGGCGGTAGCTGGAAAGATGCCGGCATGTTCCTGCAGTGCGGTACCAGAGCTTATGAATATCAGGACACAGCGAAGTCGTATATCGGTTTCCGTTGTGTGCTTGACTTGCCCTCACAGCCTGTTAAACGCAGATAATCAATTTCATACTTATCGCTCAACTTTAAATTAGAAACTTAGTGTGAAACTCCGGCAACCGGTATGCTGTTGCCTGATTTTCATTCAAGCATAAACAAAAACAAAAAACCAATTTTCAAACACAAACTTCAAAATTAAAAAAACATGTCAGTTAAAGTTAATCCAACGACAAGCAAATGGATGGATGTGGCCGTATCAGTAGCCGCTGCTATCGTAATTTTTGGTGCCCTGCAGAAAATCCTTCACACACCTATCGCTGATTTATTCTTGAAAATTGGTCTTTATACCGAGGCTGCGATCTTCTTACTTTATGGTATTATCTACATATTCTCTCCTCTGGAGGACCATGGACATGGTGATGCACATGCTGCAAAACCAATTGATCCAATGGAAGCAATGAACAAAATGATGAAAGATGCAGATATCACTCCTGCAAATATGAAAAAACTGGGCGAAGGTTTCCAAAAATTGGGAACTACAGTAGCCGGTATTTCAGACGTGAGCGAAGTCGTAAAATCTACCAGCGATCTAGGTGCCAAAGCCAAAGAAGCAACTGCTTCCATGAGCTCTATGTCTGCCGCTTTTGCTGCAAGTGCAACCACTATGGGTTCTTTCAACAATGCTGCTGAAAGTGCCAAAGGTTTCCACGAACAAGTTCAGGTTTTGACCAAAAATCTGGGATCATTGAATACGATTTATGAATTGGAATTGAAAGAAAGCAACAACCACCTGAAAGCATTGAACAACTTCTACGGTAAACTCGCTGAAGCCAGCAATGCTATGACCAGCAGCGTAGAAGATGCTACAAAAGTAAAAGACCAGATTGCAGCACTTGCAGGCAACTTGAGCAAATTGAATGCTGTATACGGCAACATGCTCACTGCTATGCAAGGCAGATAATCTGAAGTCAGATACACATGATCCAAACAACATTCATCAATACAATTTTAATATAACAAGTTATGGCTTTACCTAAAGAGCCCAGGCAGAAGATGATCAACCTGATGTACTTGGTGCTTACCGCACTCTTGGCATTGAACGTATCATCTGAAATCTTAAATGCCTTCAAAGTCGTAGACGCAAGTCTTAAGACTTCTAATAAAAATATCAACACAGCCGACTCTACGTTGATGGCTTCATTCAAGAACAAATTAAGTGATCCCAACAGTAAAAAAGACGCTGCCATCTGGTATCCCAAGGCAGAATCTGCAACTAAACTTACTGAATCAATCATGAAATATATTGATTCACTTAAAGTTGAATTGAAGAAGGAAGCCGGTGGTGTATTGGTCAATCCCAAAACAGGTGAATTTGAAAAAGATCCTGAAACTGGTGAAGAAAAATACAAAATCGATGATTTGGATGCTGCTACGAGATTGTTCGGTAATGAAGAAGGCGGCAAAAACAGAGGTCCGGAACTCGAGAAAAGATTGATAGATTACCGAAACGCCATGCTGAGCTTAGACGAAGCATTCGCTAAGGAACATGTCAAAACCTTTCCTGTGGATGAGCCGGTTAAAGATGAAAAAGGAAAATTGGTTTACAAAATCAAAACCAAAGAAGGTGATAAAGATTTCACTTTCGGTTACTTTCACATGACACCTACTGTTGCGGCACTCACTTTGCTGAGCAAATTCCAGAACAACATCAAGAATGCTGAAAACCAAATGCTTTCTTATTTCCATGCCAAAGTTGGTGAGGTACAGGTTAAGTTCGATGCCTACTCTGCTATGGTGGGTCAAAGTTCCAATTACCTGATGCCTGGTGAAGAACTGGAAATTACTGCAGGGTTGGGTGCATACTCTACTTCCAACAAACCTACAGTTATGATTGCAGGAGCTGCTCAAACACTTGATGCCGATGGCAAAGCTTCCTATAAAATCAAAGCTAATGGCTCAGGCTCCAGAACTGTTCCAGTAATTGTAAAGTACAAGAACATTCAAGGAGTGGAAGAAACCAAAACCATCGACGTAAAATACACCGTTGGCACCCCCGGCGGCGCTGCGGTAATGCCTGATAAAATGAACGTGTTCTACATTGGTGTCGACAATCCAGTAACCATAGGTTCTCCTACAGGTTGGGATAAAACAAATGTGACCATGTCAAATGGAACTATCAGTGGTCAAGGCTCTGTAAGAACAGTACGTGTGAGCGCTGTAGGTAATGCCTCCATCAACGTTATTGCAGATGGCAAATCAACCACCTTCCCATTCAGGGTGAAGCGTATTCCGGATCCTGTTTTCAAAGTGGGTTCAGGTAAGATTCGTATGACTTCTGCCGAATTCAAAGCACAGCAATATTGCCGTGCAGAACTCGAAAACTTTGATTTTGATCTGAGATACAATGTGGTAGGTTCTACTGTGTTTTTCTCTGGTGCCAACTTTCCTAACGTTGTGACAACAAGTATTACCAGCAACAACCTGGGTTCATTGCAACAATACATCAGCAGATGCGGACCGGGTTCTGTAGTCACTTTCGATCAGGTAAGGGTTCAAGGACCAGACGGTGTTCGTACTATTGAAGGTAAATCCATTGCGTTATTCTAAAATAAAGTTCTATGAAAGTCAACATCATCAGGGTTCTGTTTTTAGCTGTTTTCGTTTGTGCAGTGAGTGCATCGGCATCTGCGCAAAAACGTTCCTCTAAAAAAAGAACCACTCAAACCAAGACCAAGACCAAGGTTACAAAAGCAAAGCAAACAGCTGCTGATACTACAGCCGCCGTTGTGGCAGCACCGGAACCAAAAATCGACAGTCTTCCCGTCAAAATCGTCAAGCCCTCACTAAGGCCGGACGAAGCTGTAGAGACTTCCGTGCTTCGTGACCGCACCCCAATGCCTTACGAACACTTAAGGTCTGATGATGCTGCATACAGACATAGAATCTGGAGAGAAATCGATACCAGAGAAAAATTGAATCAGTCTTTCAGGTATACCGCTGATGCTGATAATGGCAACCAACGCTTCATCTCTATACTCCTGCAAGCATTGCAAGACAGTGTGGTTACAGCTTTCAATTCAATAGACGACAGATTTACCACACCAATGTCAAAATCAGAAATTGCCAAAGCTTTGGGTGCTGAAGAAATTGAAGTGCCACAGTTTGATAGTGTAGGTAATCCACTGCCACCCAAAAAGGTGAAAAGGGAAATCCCTCTCGACTCTTTCTACAGATTTCATGTAAAAGAAGAAGTGATATATGACAAAGAAAGCTCCAGACTTTTTTGGAGAATATTGGGTATCGCACCCGTGAGAAAAGTTAGAAACTCACAGGATATCGAATTGGGTGATGCTGAAGTGTTTTGGATCTATTATCCCGATATGCGTCCTATCTTTTCAAAATATGAAGTTTACAATCCTAAGAATTATGGAGGTCGTATGAGTTGGGAGGAACTTTTCGAAGGCCGTATGTTCTCTGGCCGCATCTATAAAAGTTCCATGGACAATCCTCTGGATAAAAAACTCGACGAGATGGATGGCCTAAAAGAGAAGACGCTGCATCAATTGTATGAAGGTGAAAATATCAAAGAGAAAATCTTCAACTACGAACAAGATCTCTGGAGCTATTGATCTTTAAATATTATTTATAAAAATGCCCTTCATAAGAAGGGCATTTTTATTTTCCGGTCAATGCTTCAATGATGATCTTCGCCTTGGCCTTACCCACCACACGCTCGATCTCATCAGGCATTGATTGGCGAATTTTGGTGACAGACTTGAAATGGTTGAGCAGCTTCTCCATCGTTGCTTTTCCGATTCCATCAATTTTTTCAAGTTCATTGTCCAATGCTGCATTGCTTCTTTTATTGCGGTGGTGGGTGATACCAAACCGATGCACCGCATCGCGAATCCTGCGAATGAGTTTCAGGCTTTCACTGTCCCAAGGCAATCGAAGAGATAAAGAGTCTTCAGGAAAAAATATCTCCTCCTGATTTTTGGCAAGGCCTACAAGTGTCGTTTGTCCGTAAATGCCAAGTTCACGGATGCTTTCCAAAGCTGAAGACAGTTGTCCCTTACCACCATCAATGATAATCAGCGAAGGCAGCTTTTCACCCTCCAGTAGCAGTTTGCTGTACCTTCTGTATACGACCTCTTTCATAGAGGCGAAATCATTGATGCCTTCTACTGTTTTGATATTGAAATGCCGGTAATCCTTCTTGCTGGGGATTCCATTTCTGAAACAAACCATCGCTGCTACCGCATTTGTGCCATGAAGATTCGAGTTATCAAAGCATTCGATGTGGTCGGGTAGGCTGCTGAGATGGAGATCTTTTTGCATTTGCAACAAGATCTGCTGTGTTTCATCAGCTGTCTTCTCCTCGAGATGCAACATCTTTTTTCGTTGCAGTTCTTGTTGAAAATAATTTACGTTTTTTTTGGAGAGTTCTAATAGCTTTTTCTTATCGCCCATCTTGGGTACCGTTACCTTGATGTTGTTGTCTGGATATGAGATATCAAAAGGTACGATGATTTCATTCGCTTCACTTTGGTGCGATGATCTGAGATTGTTGATGGCGAAACTTAATACATCCGCTGCAGTCTCTTCAAGATTTTTTTCAAGCGTAATGGTCTGTGTTCTAAAAATACTTCCTTCGTTGACAGCCAGATAATTGACATATGCAAGCTTGCCATCTTCAAGAATGCTGAACACATCGATTGTGCCAGTTTTGGTGTTTACCACCGTGGACTTGGCTTTGTAAGCGCGTAAACTTTCGATCTTTTGCTGAAAAATGGCTGCTCTTTCAAACTCCAGTTTTGTAGCGTGATCGCTGACCATGGATTTAAGATATTGCATCAAAGGTTTTGTATTGCCCTTAAGCAGGTCCCTTAGTCTTTGTATGCCTTCTTCATATTCCGCAGCTGTCTGTAATCCTTCGCAAGGTCCCTTGCAATTACCAAGATGATATTCCAGGCACACTTTGAATTTTTTTCGCTGGATGTTCTTTTCATTAAGGTTCAACGTGCAGGTCCGCAATGGAAATTGTTGTTTGATGAATTCCAGCATCTCTTTCACATTAGCAACAGAGGTGTAAGGTCCATAATGTTCGTGTCTTGCCTCTTTTTTATGTTTTCTGCTGAAATAAACTCTGGGATAGGATTCATTTCTTATCACCACATATGGATAAGATTTGTCGTCTTTGAGATTGATATTATAATGTGGCAGGTATTCTTTGATCAGCGAATTTTCCAGAAAAAAAGCATCTGCCTCATTATCTACGATGGTGTATTCGATGCGGTGTATGTTTTTGACAAGCTCAACGGTTTTCTGGCTGTCATGATGGACATGAAAATAACTGCTGATCCGCTTTCGAAGGTGTTTCGCTTTACCGACATAAATCAAAGTCCCCGCCTCATCAAAATATTTGTAAATACCAGGCAACTTTGGAATACTGTCTGCTATTTCGGAAAATGCTTTCTTGTTCATTGACTGTCGTACTTGAGTAATAGCTTTTTTTCACTGACCACTTGTGTTGATTTTCCTGTGATCATATTGGTAATTTTCCAGCATTCTCCTGCATTGAAATGCAACTGCTGCATCCGGTTTTCTGGTAAATATTTTACCATGTAAATCCTTTTCACCTCGCCCGTTTCCGGATCGATATAGATATCCCAATGCGACCAGGGTACTTCTTTGGGCAGGTTGGATCCGGCATCGTAAGAAAGTGTAATCATCTGCAAAGAGGCGTCCTCGAATTTACTCTCTTTGAAATAGGGCGCAAGCTGCAATGAGTCAATTCTGGGTTGCATGAAATCCTGTAACACCGAGTCTATCGCTTCCATACGAATCCAGCAACTGTCGGTTCTTTCACCTGTTTTCGTGTAAAATATAGGATTGATACTTCCTTTATTGATCAGCATGATTTGTCCTGAGAGGTAATCAGTCACAGGAAAAAAAGAACCCACATCTCTTGTCGCTGCAGCGGATGATACAAGCTGATTATTTGTGGCTTCCTTTTCTTTTTTCGCACCACAGGAGAGGAGGAAGATCAATGGCAGCAATTTTCCGGCAACAGTATTCATGTTTCTATAAATTATCCAAAGTAAAATTACGCTGAAACATGTTATCAAAAAATCAAAGCACCGAATCCATCAAAAGCACTTGGATACGCCCAGTTTGACGCCCAGGTTATATAATTTTTCTGTGTAAAGAAAACTTCTGTCGAAAGATGACAGCAATTGATAACGGAATTGAGGTCCCGCATTGATGGTAAGTCCGTTTTTGAGTTTGTAACTCATGTATGTTTCTAGACTGGTATTTACATTCCATCTTCTCAAGATGTTTGGGTCTTGTAATAGGGCATTCATATCCGAATGAACATTGATCCCGGAATTACCGAAAAGATAACTCGGCTGAATCGTTGCTCCTGCATACCATTGTAGGGTCTTGTTTCCCGTAAGTTCAAACTCTGTTCCCATCGGCATTGAAATCTGATAGCTACTGCTGATGAATTGGTTCTGATTGTCATTAATGAATGATGCTGTTGGTGCCATGGGCATATTGCCTGTTGCATTGTCGGCATTGCTATTTTCATTCATCGTATAGTTACTGTAATTCAATTGCATACCTGCTTTGAGTCTGATCATGCTGTTGATGCTCCAAAGTAATGCACCACCCGCCTCCAGATTCCAGGTGCTGTAATGTTCGTTCTTATGGGTCTGCATTTTGTCATCAGACCTATTAATGTTGTTGTTCAAGTCTGCCGCATTTTTTTCCGGATCCTGATTCATGCCAAATGTTCGATATCCATAAGAGGGTGTTGCATAAATCTGGTAACTGAACGTCTCCTGATTTGCTGATGCAGCATTCAGATTTACGGATGTTGTTGCTGCCTCACGCTTGGTTTCTGATACAGGTTTGAATTTGATGTTGTTGATTTTGGAAATTTCTGATGGTGATTCGAGCGGTGAATAATAGTCTTCAACAGAAATCTCATACTCAGCAAGTAAGGAAGCGTCTTCATCGCAATTCTCATAGGTCAAGCCGTTTTGTAAAGGCTGAAAATCCGGAAGCAATTTCTTGCGAAGGAAAGCTGTCTTTGCTTTCGGACGGTCTGCTACATCTTTGATAACAGGACTGAGATTGATGGGGGCTTCA
>Ga0315899_10003715_pt1 | contig 16601 bp, 14 predicted proteins | sample LakEriMetagenome_2_FD_203518 | JGI IMG/M metagenome (GOLD analysis project Ga0315899, IMG submission 203518) | Freshwater fungal communities from buoy surface, Lake Erie, Ohio, United States - Buoy 4 MA112 | ecosystem: Environmental > Aquatic > Freshwater > Lake | place: USA: Lake Erie, Ohio... | reverse complement strand
AATCCGGCGCTTGGGGCACGACCCGAGCCGCGCGAGGCTCGTCGCAACCCCCGAGGGAGCACAGCGCCATGGAGTTTCCGCGAATGCCGAACCTGCTGGCCGCCGCGGCCGCGTTCACGGCCTGCATCCTGTCGTCCGCATCGCCGGCGATGGCCGACACGACACGCTTCGATGCGCTCGCCAACGCGCCGTTCGCCGAGAACCGGCCCACCACGACGACGGCCCGCGTCCTGAAGGACGAGCTGCTGTTCCAGCGTGCGACGCAGACCTACCTCTGGGCGCTGCCGCTCATCAACACGCTGGGCATGAAGGAGGGGTCGGAGAAGGTGTTCGGCAGCGGTTACGAAGTGCTGCCGATCTGGAAGAAGCGGCTCGATGCGAAGACGCTGGTGACCACGCCCAATTCCGACGTCATCTACGCGATGAGCTACGTCGACCTCGGCAAGGAGGGCCCGATCGTCTTCGAGGCGCCGCCGAACCTGCAGGGGATCCTGCTGGACTTCTGGCAGCGCCCCATCCCGGTGGACGGCGGCGCCTTCGCGGGAGACGTCGGCCTGCCCGGTCCGGATGGCGGCAAGGGCGGCAAGTTCCTCATCGTCCCCCCGGGGTACACGGGTGAGGTGCCCCCCGACCACTACGTCTACCGCTCCGGCACGAACAATGTCTTCATCTTCCTGCGCGCCTTCTACGAGGATCCGCGCAACGTGACGCCTGCGGTGGCGCTGATCGAGCAGTCGAGGATCTACCCGCTCGGCGGCAGGCAGACCGCTCGCCCGATGCGCTTTCCCGACGCCTCCGGGGTGCCGGCCGACATGCTGCCGGTCGCGAACGGGCGAGCCTTCGAGCAACTCAAGCGATTGGTGGACAGCGAGGGCAGCCACCTCGCCGACGCGGATTCGCTGGGCATGCTGGCGGCCATCGGCATCGTCAAGGGACAGCCCTTCGCGCCCGACCCGCGGACCCGCGCCATCCTCGATCGTGCCGCCCGCACCGCCTACAAGATGAGCCGGGTCACGGGTTTCGAGGAGAACGTCAGCGGACGCTCGCTGCGGATCTACCCCGATCGGCGCTGGATCAACCCCATGGCCGATGCGACCCTGGAGAATCCGTCGGGGCCGCTCGATCTCGGATGGCGCCGGCCGGCAGGCGGATTCCTGGATCTCGATACCCGGATCTGGTTCTTCACCAACTACTACTCGGTCAGCCCAGGCATGCTGTCCCAGGTGCCCGGCAAGGGCGCCAAGTACATGATCGCCTTCACGGACGGCCAGGGCGCGAACCTGTCGGGCGGAAGCAGCTATCGGCTCAATCTGCCGCGCGGCATTCCGGCCGCCAATTTCTGGTCGGTGACGCTGTACGAGGCCGAGAACGCGTCGGGCCTCGCCAATGGCCAGCCTTTTCCCTCTCTCGGGTCGCGCGACAGGCCGGTGCCGAACGCGGACGGCAGCGTCGATGTGTTCCTCGGCCCGAAAGCCCCCGCGGGCCAGGCTCGCAACTGGCTGGCGACCGTGCCCGGCAAGGGGTTCTTCGTGATCCTCAGGCTCTACGGCCCGACCGAAGCGGCGCTCGACAACAGCTGGAAGCCCGGTGACGTGAGCAAGGTCCGCTGAGCGCGGTCGCCGTCCCCGCCGTCCGGCTGCGGGAACGCCCCGTCCCCGCAACAGGCACGCATCCGCCTCCCCCCTCAGGAGTCCCGCAGTGAACCCCGTTCTCGGTCGTCGGCTCGCCGTTCTCGCGATCAGTGCATTCGGACTGTCTGCCGCCTGGGCGCAGCAGGTGCGCCTGCCGCGCACCCCGGCCGATGTCCCGAGTCCGCCGCCCGGCACCGCGATGAGCACGCCCTACGTGCAGATGGTCGGACGCATGGCCTATCTCTGGGGCTATGCGCTGGTCAACTCGCACAATCGTCGCGCCGGGTTCGCCTACGTCACCGGACAGAACGGCAACGTGGCGGGTCTCAACGGTGGCGTGGTGCCGATGGCCCCGGTGAACCAGTCCGCGATGCTGACCGACTACGTCGATCCCTCGCAGACGTTCGTCACCTGCCCGAACCAGGATGTCGTCTACGGCGCCGGCTACTACGCGCTGGACAAGGAGCCGGTGGTCTTCCAGGTGCCCGATTTCGGCGACCGGTTCTGGATCTACGCGCTCTACGACGCACGCACGGACCAGTTCGCCGAGATCGGCAAGCCCTACGGCACGAAACCCGGCTTCTACCTGATGGTCGGGCCGAACTGGAAAGGCAAGGTCCCCAAGGGCATCACCGCCGTGGTGCGCTCCTCGACCGAGCTGGCCTTCTCCATCCCTCGCATCTTCAAGGGCGACAGCGCGGCGGAGACCCGCGCCATCCAGCCGCTGATCAACCAGGTGGTGTTCTACCCGCTCAGCCAGTTCGACGGCAGGATGAAGGTCCGCGACTGGAGCAGGCTGCCGAGCTGGCCCACGCCCCCGGGCGCGGTCGGGGAGACCAAGTGGGTGGTTCCGGAAAAGTTCTACGAGCAACTGCCCGAGGTCATGGAGCGGGTGCCGCCGCTGCCCGGCGAAGAGGCGCTCTACGCGTGGATCGCGTCGGTATGGGCGGCCGCGGCGAAGGATCCGGCCATCAGGAGCGCGCTGATCGAATCGTTCGTCGCGGCCGACAAGGACACCATCGCCGGCTTCTTCCGTTGGGATCAGAACGGCCGGCCAGCCGGCAACGGCTGGCACTCGCCGGTCAACAACGCACAGTGGGGCACCGACTATCTCAATCGGACCGCCACCGCCAAGTCGAACATGTACGACAACCGGCCGACCGAGACCAAGTATCTGTACCGGGACGTCGACAGCAACGGCCGGCAGCTGGAGGGCAAGTACAGCTACACCGTGACGTTCGCCAAGGGCCAGGAGCCGCCGGTGCGCGGGTTCTGGTCGCTCACGGTCTACAACGAACATCATGTCTTCCATCCGAACCCGCTGAAGCGCTACTCGCTCGGCACCAAGAGCAAGTCGTTCATGAGGTACAACCCGGACGGTTCGCTGACCCTGCATTTCGGCAGCCGGTCGCCGGGGCCGGACAAGGAGTCGAACTGGGTGCCGGCGCCGGATGGGGCGTTCTCGCTGTACATGCGCGCCTACTGGGCCGAAAAAGCGATCATCGACGGCAGCTGGATGCCGCCGACCGTCGTCCGCAACGACTGAGGCCTCCCGGCTTCGGCCCCCACCTGGCCGGCGCCGATCGCACCGTCGAGCGGCCGCGGCAGGACGCGCGGCGCCCGCCGTTGCGCCCCGCGAGCATCTCGACGGTGCCGGGGCGGTAGAGCGCCCGGCAGTCGTCGCAGCGGACGATCGTGCCGTCCGGGTCGAACGCGACGCTGGCGATCGCCGACACCCCACGCGCCGATCGGGCCTGCGCCGGGGCCGGTATCCTTGCGCCACCTACACGGAGCCGCCCCGACCCATGACCTACGCCACCCTCGAGACGACGATGCAGCAGGGCGTCGCCGTGATCTGGCTGAACCGCCCCGACGTGCGCAACGCGATGAGCGCCGAGCTGATCGCCGAGCTGACCGACGCGGTCGGCGCCGCGTCGGAGGACGACGCGGTCCGCGCGATCGTGCTCGCCGGCCGCGGCAAGGCGTTCTGCGCCGGCGCCGACCTCAACTGGATGAAGCAGGCGGCCGGCTACGGCCCGGCAGAGAACGAGGCCGACGCGGCGAAGCTCGCGACGCTGCTGCGCACCATCGCCGAGTCGCCGAAGCCGACCGTCGCGCGCGTGCACGGCCCGGCCTTCGCAGGCGGCCTCGGGCTGGTGACCGCGTGCGACATCGCGGTCGCGTCGTACGACGCGAAGTTCTGCCTGACCGAGGTGAAGATCGGCCTGATCCCCGCGATGATCAGCCCGTACGTGATCCGCGCGATCGGTGCGCGCGCGGCGAGCCGCTGGATGCTGACCGCCGAGGTGTTCGACGGCGCCGAGGCGTACCGCAGCGGGCTCGTGCAGGAGATCGCCGCGCCCGAGGAGCTCGACGGCGCGGTCAACGCGATCCTCGGGCAGCTGCTCCTCGCGGGCCCGGCCGCGCTCGCGGCGACCAAGGCGCTGATCCGCGACGTCGCGCACCGGCCGGTCGACGACGCGCTGGTGCGCGACACCGCGCGGCGGATCGCCGCGGCGCGCGCGAGCGACGAGGGCCGCGAGGGCATCGCGTCGTTCCTCGAGAAGCGCGCGCCGCGCTGGCACCCCGAGGCATGAGCCGAGACGCCGACACGCGGCACCCCGCGCGGCGCCCCGACCGGCGCGGGCGATGACGACGCTCGCGCTGCGCTGCGGCTGCGGCGCGGTCTCGGGCCGCGTCGAGGCGCCCGAGCGCGCCGGCCGCGCGATCTGCTACTGCCGCGACTGCCGCGCCTTCGCGCGCTGGCTCGGCCATCCGGAGCGCACGCTCGATCCGGCCGGCGGCACGGACGTCGTCGCGACGACGCCGCGCCTGGTCCGCTTCGAGACCGGGCTCGACCGGCTGGCCTGCGTGTCGCTCAAGCCGCACGGTCTCTTCCGCTGGTACGCCGGCTGCTGCCGCACGCCGATCGGCAACGTGCCGCGCGATCCGAAGACCTCCTACGTCGGGCTCGTCCACGACTGCATCGCCGAGTCGCCGGCCGCGCTCGAGGCGGCGGTGGGCCCGGCACGCACGCGCGTGAGCGCGGACTCGGCGCTGTCGAAGGTCGAGCCCACGCCGCTGCACACGCTGGGCGCGGTGCTGAAGGTCGTGCGCAACGTCGGCGGATCCCGGCTCTCCGGGCGGTGGCGCGAGAACCCGTTCTTCAGGCCGGGCACCACCGAGCCGATCGTCGCACCGAGGGTGCTGCGCGCGGAGGAGCGCGAGGCGCTCGACGATCCGGGCTGAGCGGCGCGGCAGGCCCGAGCGGCGTCGCGGCCGCCGGACGCCGCGCGCCGCGGTTCAGCCCGCCGGGCCGGGGTTCGGCAAGCATGCCGAACCCGCTGATCCGGCGCCGCGCATGCGCGGCGAAACCCCGGATCAGCCCTCCGGGCCGGGGTTCGGCAAGCATGCCGAACCCGCTGATCCGGCGCCGCGCATGCGCGGCGAAACCCCGGATCAGCCCTGCACGCCGTCGAAGTCGAGCACCACTCGGCCGGTGATGCGGCCTTCGCGCAGGTCGTCGAGGCTGCGCCACGCGTCGGCCGCGGGCCTCACCTCGATCGGCGGGGGCGCCATCTTGCCGGACTGCGCGAGCGCGACCACTTCCTTGAGCTCGCGCAGGCTGCCGACGTAGGAGCCGCGGATCGAGATGCCGCGCTGCGCGATCGGCGGCCACGACAGCGTCACCTCGCCGCCGAAGAGGCCGCACAGCACGTAGTGCCCGCCCTTGCACAACGCACCGATGCCGAGCGTCGCGGTGGCCGGCGCGCCGACGAAGTCGAGCACCCCGGCGAGCTGGCCGCCGGCCGCGGCCTGGAGTTTCGCGAGCGCGTCGGGCCCGCGCGTGTCGAGCACCTGTGCGGCGCCCTGCTCGCGCGCGCGCTCGAGCTTGGCCGCGTCGACGTCGCAGGCGATCACGCGGTCGATGCCGCGCGCACGCAGCATCGCGATCGCGGTCATGCCCAGGCCGCCGCAGCCGAGCACCGCGACCCAGTGGCGCGGCGCGAGCGCGGGCAGCTTCCCGATCGCGCTGTGCACCGTCAGGCCCGAGCAGGCGAGCGTCGCCGCCCAGGCCTCGTCGATGCCGGAGGCGTCGACGAGGTACTTCGCGTCGGGCACCACCAGGTGGCTCGCATAGGCCCCGGGCCGGATCACGCCGACGAAACGGGTCGCGAGGCACAGGTGGTCGTCCCCGTCGGCGCAGACTGCGCAGGTGCCGCAGCCGATCCACGGGTAGACGATCCGCCGGTCGCCGACGGCCGCGCCGCGGGCGTCGGGGCCCAGCGCCTCGACGACGCCGAAGGGCTCGTGCCCGGTGGTGAACGGCGGCACGCAGCCGCGGTCCTTCACGTAGAAGCGCTTGCCCCCGCCGAGGTCGAAGTAGCCCTCCCAGATGTGCAGGTCGGAGTGGCACACGCCCGAGCGCACGATCCGCACCAGCACCTCGCTGCCCTGCGGGCGCGGGGTCTCGCGGATGCGGGACTGCAGCGGCTTGCCGTGTTCGATCACGTCGTAGCTGAGCATCGGGGGCGTCTCCTCGTGGTGTCGTCGCGCCGGGTGCCTCCGGCGTGCGGCCGCCACTGTCGCCCGGCAGCGCGCGCACGGCAAGCGCGCGATCCGCACGCGACCGCGGACCTCGCGTGGGCACGTCCCGCCCCGTCGACGCCGGCGCCCGGTCGACCCGCTCCGGGCTCGCCGGCCGAGCGGTCGCGCGGCCGGTTCCGCCGGACGTCGCGCGGGCTTGCGCCGAGGCCCGCGGGCACCGACCATCGCAGGAAGCCCACGACGGACCGTCAGGTCCGCGCCCCGGAGACCCCGACGATGCCCTCCATCTTCACCCCCGAGCAGCAGGCCGCCTACGAGCGCGACGGCTACGTGCTCGTGAAGTCGCTGTTCGACGCCGAGGAGATCGCGATCCTGCGCGCCGCGATCGAGCAGGACCCGGCGCTGCGCGCGAGCCTGTACGACCGCACCGACGCCGAGGGCAAGTCGACGCGGATGGCGACCTGGAACCACCCGGGCGACAGCGTCTACGGCCTGGCCGCGCGTTCGCCGCGCGTGGTGGACACGATGGAGTCGATGCTCGGCGGCGAGGTCTACCACTACCACTCGAAGCTCACCGCCAAGGAGCCGTACGACGGCGGCGCGTGGGAGTGGCACCAGGACTACGGCTACTGGTACCACAACGGCTGCCTGTTCCCGTACATGGCGAGCATGATGCTCGCGCTCGACCACGCGACGAAGGAGAACGGCTGCCTGCAGGTGCTGCGCGGCTCGCACCACGCCGGCCGCGTCGACCACGGCGTGCTGCCCGGCGAGCAGGTCGGCGCCGACCCGCGGCGCGTCGAGCGGATGCTCGAGACGATGGAGCTCGTGCACGTCGAGATGGCCCCGGGCGACGGCCTGTTCTTCCACTCGAACGTGATGCACCGCTCCGACCAGAACCGCTCGCCGAACCGGCGCTGGACGGTGATCATGTGCTACAACGCGGCGCGCAACGACCCGTACCTCGAGCACCACCACCCGCGCTACACGCCGCTGTCGAAGGTGCCCGAGACCGCGGTCAAGGAAGCGGGCGTGCGCTTCGCGAGCGAGGGGGCGGACGCGTTCCGCAAGACCTTCGCGAACCCGCCCGAACTCAAGCGCCGGATCGAGGTGTCCTGAGCCGGAAGGTGTCTCAGCGGCGCGGGCCGAGCGCGGCCAGCACCGCGTCGTGCAGCGTCGCGTCTCCGGTGGCGACCAGCGACGCACCACTGACCGGGTCGCCGCCGCGCCAGTCGGTGATGCGGCCGCCCGCGCCCTCGACGACCGGGACGATCGCCATGATGTCCCAGGGGCTCAGCACCGGGTCGAGCATCGCGTCGGCCCCGCCGGTGGCGACGAGGAAGTAGCCGTGGCAGTCGCCCCAGGTCCGGTAGAGCCGGGCCCGCCGGGCGAGCGCCTCGAATGCCGGCCCGTCATGGTGGCGGCCGACCGCGAAGTGGTCGGTGGTCAGCAGCGTCGCGTCCTCGATGCGTACGCACGGGCGGGCCGAGACGCGCGTGTCGCCGAGCCACGCGGCGTCCCCGGTGCCGACCAGCACGTGCCCGGTCAGCGGGCTCGCGATCACGCCGAGGATCGGGCGGCCGTCGCGCAGCAGCGCGATCAGCGTGCCGAACAGGAAGGTGTTCGCGACGAACGACTTCGTGCCGTCGATCGGGTCGAGCACCCAGCGGTAGCGGGCGCCGGGCAGGTGCTCGCCGAACTCCTCGCCGAGCACGCCGTGGTCCGGGAAGCGCTGCATGATCAGCGCCCGCATCACCTCCTCGGCGCGCCGGTCGGCGACGGTGACCGGGGTCGCGTCGGCCTTCGCGTCGACCGCGATGCCGGCGAGGTGGTACGGGCGGATCACCGCGGCCGCGACCGCGGCGAGCTCGCGCGCGAACGGCACGAAGGCGGCGCGTTCGGCGTCGTCCGACGGCGCGGTGTGGCGGGGCGCGGCGGCGGTCACGCTCAGCCCCGCACGAACGCCGTGCGCAGCGGCGCGTCGCCGACCTGCCGGCTCCAGTGGCCGTGCACCGCGGGATCGAAGCTCGCCCCCTCGGGCAGCACGTCGGCCGAGTAGAAGTGCTCGCCCGGCCCGAAGATCCGCGAGCTGCCGTCCTGCAGCCCGATCTCCATGCGCCCCGCCAGGATGAAGACCCACTGCGGCGTCGTGGTGACGTGGAACTGCGAACGGAAGCCCACCGGGCTCTCGCGCAGCTGCAGCCCGCCCGAGGGCATCAGCGCCGACAGCCGCGACTGCGGCGTGCCCTCGGCGAGCGGCACCGCCTCCTCGCGGAAGCGGGCACGCCCGTCGGTGTCGGTGAACAGGACGACGCGGGTGAAGGTCGGCGTGACGGTCATGGCGGCGGGTGCACGGGTCTCGAGGACGCCGATCGTACAGGCTCGCCGACGGCCCGAAGCATCGGGCGGCCGGGTCGGTCGGCGACCGTTCCGCTCCACGGGCCGGGGCGGCCGTACGGTCGAATTGCCCGCCCGGGGGGGGCGCTGGTAGCCTGCGGGCATGGGGTCGCTCACGCCACGCTGCTCGCCGCGCTGACCGCCCGGACCGCGCTGATCCTCCGCGCCTTCAAGTTCCTCCGAGACCATGTTCGAGAAGATCCTGATCGCCAACCGCGGCGAGATCGCCTGCCGCGTCGCCGCCACCGCGCGCCGGCTCGGCGTGCGCACCGTCGCCGTCTACTCGGATGCCGACGCCGCCGCGCGTCACGTGCGCGCCTGCGACGAAGCGTACCGGCTCGGGCCGGCGCCGGCGCGCGAGTCGTACCTGCGCGGCGACGCCATCCTCGAGATCGCGAAGCGCTGCGGCGCGCAGGCGATCCACCCGGGCTACGGCTTCCTGTCCGAGAACGAAGGCTTCGCGCAGGCCTGCGCGGACGCGGGGGTGGTCTTCATCGGCCCGCCGCCGTCGGCGATCTCGGCGATGGGGCTGAAGGCCGAGTCGAAGCGGCTGATGGCCGCGGCCGGCGTGCCGCTGGTGCCCGGCTACCACGGCGAGGACCAGTCGCCGGCGCTGCTGAAGGCCGAGGCGCAGCAGATCGGCTTCCCGGTGCTGATCAAGGCGAGCGCGGGCGGCGGCGGCAAGGGCATGCGGATCGTGCGCGCGGCCGCCGAGTTCGACGCGGCCCTCGCCTCGTGCAGGCGCGAGGCCGCGGCCAGCTTCGGCAACGACGCGGTGCTCGTCGAGAAGTACGCGACCAAGCCGCGCCACGTCGAGATCCAGGTGTTCTGCGACGCGCACGGCGGCGCGCTGTACCTGTTCGAGCGCGACTGCTCGGTGCAGCGGCGCCACCAGAAGGTGATCGAGGAGGCCCCCGCGCCCGGGCTGCCCGAGACGACGCGCCGCGCGATGGGCGAGGCCGCGGTCGCCGCCGCGCGCGCGGTCGGCTACGTCGGCGCGGGTACGGTCGAGTTCATCCTGGATGCGTCGGGCGCGTTCTACTTCATGGAGATGAACACGCGGCTGCAGGTCGAGCACCCGGTCACCGAGATGATCACCGGGCTCGACCTCGTCGAGTGGCAGCTGCGCGTCGCACGCGGCGAGCGGCTGCCGCTCGAGCAGTCCGAGCTGCGCGCGAACGGCCATGCGATCGAGGCGCGGATCTACGCCGAGAACCCCGACCGCGGCTTCCTGCCGTCGACCGGCACGCTGGTGCACCTGCGCACGCCGGCGGCCGCCGCGTTCACGGTCGGCGCCGACGCGTCGGGCCGGCCGGCCGCGGTGCGCATCGACAGCGGCATCGGCGAGGGCGATGCGATCACGCCGTTCTACGACCCGATGATCGCGAAGCTGATCGTCTGGGGCGAGGACCGCGCACAGGCGATCGCCCGGATGCGCGAGGCGCTCGCCCGCTTCGAGGCGGTCGGCCCGTCGACCAACGTCGACTTCCTCGGCCGCCTGATGCGCTGCCGCGCGTTCGTCGAGGCCGACCTCGACACCGCGCTGATCGAGCGCGAGCGCGAGGCCCTCGCGCCGCCGACCGCCGCGCCCGGCCCGGAGGTGCTCGCCGCGGCGGCGGCCGCGGTGCTGAGCGCCGAGTCGGTGACCGCGCACGCGGACCCGTGGTCGGTCACCGACGGCTTTCGCGTCGGCGGGCCGCTGACCCGCACGCTCGCCTTCACGCACGGCGACGCGTCGCTGCCGGTCGCGGTCGAGTACGCGCGCGGTGGCTGGACGGTGCGTGCGGGCGACGCGGTCACCTGCCTGTCGGGCCTGCGCCGCGACGGCGCGCGGATCACCGGCCTGGCCGGCGACGCGCGGCTCGACGCGTCGGTGGCGCTCGCCGGCGAGACGTTGCACCTCTTCCTGCCCGACGCGCACTGGCAGCTCGGCTGGGCGCCGCCGCTCGCGCACGCCGGCGACGACACCGACGAGGTCGGCGGCCTGACCGCGCCGATGCCGGGCAAGGTGATCTCGCTGCTCGTGGATGCGGGCGCGACGGTGAAGCGCGGCCAGCCGCTGCTCGTGATGGAAGCGATGAAGATGGAGCACACGATCGCGGCGCCGGCCGACGGCGTCGTCGAGCGGCTGCTCTACCGCGTCGGCGACCAGGTCGCCGAGGGCGCGCCGCTGGTGGGTTTCGCGGCGGCGCAGCCGGCGTGATCGCCGGGCGGGCGGCCGCGAGGCGCGTGCCTTGACGCGCATCGCCGTCGCACGCCTATGGTTCGAGGGCAACCGCTTCTCGCCGACGACCACCGGCCGCGATGCGTTCGCGCTGCGCGAGTGGGCCCGCGGCGATGCGGCGCTCGCGGCCGCGCGCGGCACCGCGACCGAACTCGGCGCGGTGGCCGATGCCACGATCGCGCGGCCCGGCTGGCACGTCGAGGCGCTGCGCTGCGCGTCGGCCTCGCCGGGCGGGCCGATCGAGGAGGCGGTGTTCGCCGACTGGCTCGACGAGACGCTCGATGGGTTGCGCCGCACGCGGCCCGACGGCGTCTACCTGTCGCTGCACGGCGCGGCGATCACCACCGCGCGCGACGCGCCCGAACTCGACGCGCTCCGCGCGGTCCGCGCCGAGCTCGGCGACGCGGTGCCCGTGGTCGCGAGCTTCGACCTGCACGGCAACATGGACCCGGCGATCGCGCCGCTGCTCGACTTCGCGACGGTCTACCGCACCTATCCGCACGTCGACATGCACGCGACCGCGACGCGCGCGCTCGACGCGCTCGCCGCGCGGCTCGGCGGCGGTGCGCGCGCCCGCGGCGCGATCGTGCCGCTGCGACGGCTGCTGCCGAGCTTCAACATGCGCACCGACGACGAGCCGATGCGCTCGCTGCAGGGCCTCGCGCGCGCGGCCGAGCGCGACGGCGAGGTGGTCGACGCGGCGCTCTTCGGCGGCTTCCCGTACGCGGACACGCCGACCACCGGCGCGTCCGCGATGGCGTGGGCGCACCACGAGGACGCGGCCCGGCGCGTCGCCGATCGGCTCGCCGCGGCGATGGCCGCGCGCGCCGGCGAGTTCGAGCCGCGGCTGCTGTCGCCGCGCGACGGCCTGCTGCGCGCGCTCGCGGCCGGCGGTCCGGCCGCGGTGACCGACCCCGCGGACAATCCGCTGTCGGGCGGGGCCGCCGACACGCCCGGGCTCTTCGCGACGCTGCTCGCGATGCGGCGCGAGGCCGACGGGCCGGTGGCCGCGCTGCCCGCGGGCGCGGTCGCGTTCGCCTACTTCGCCGATCCGGCGCTCGTCGCGCGGGCCCGCGCGGCCGGGCCCGGCGCGACGATCGAGGCGGTGCTCGGCTCGCGCCACGGCGACGCGTTCGGTGCGGGCGTGCCGGTCGTCGCGCGCGTGCTGCGGCTCACCGACGGCCGCTTCGCGAACCTCGGGCCGATGGAGCACGGCGCAGCGGTCGACGTCGGGCCGAGCGCGGTCCTCGACGTGGACGGCGTGTCGGTGGTGGTCGCGAGCGGCGTCGGCGCGGCCAACGATCCGGGCTTCTTCGCGCTGCACGGCATCGATCCGTTCGGCACGCGGCTGCTGGTGGTCAAGGCGAAGAACCACTTCCGCGCGGCGTTCGCACCGCGCCTGGCCGCGATCGTCGACGTCGACTGCCCGGGGCCGGCGGCGGCGGACCTGTCGACGCTCCCGTTCGCGCGGGCGCCGGGCGCACCCCGGCGGCGGTAGCGCGACGGCCGTCGACCGAAGACGGACGTTTCCGCGGAAACGTCCCGCGCGGCCCGCGCGGCTCAGCCCGCCGCGTAGCGCCGCGCCATCGCCCCGACGGTCTCGCGGAACCCCGCGACCGTCGATGCGACGATGTCGGCCACGGTCTCGACCGACTCGATCCGCCCGCAGACCTGCCCGGTCAGCGGCACCGCGGCCTCCATGTCGCCGCCGAAGTACAGGTCCTTCACCCGCGCGAACTCGCCGCGCACGCCCCCCTCGGGGATCGCCTGCTCGAGCCGCGAGGTCCGCTCGGTGCGCAGCGCGCGCAGCGCGGGCCCCGGTCCGGCGCGGTTCAGGAACACCGTGTCCGTCTCGGCCGCGCCGACGATCGCGCGCTTCCACGCGTCGTGCACCGGCGACTCGGCGGCCGACAGCATCCGCGTGCCCATCTGCACGCCCTCGGCGCCGAGCGCGAAGGCCGCGGCCATCGACGGCCCGTCGCAGAAGCCGCCGGCCGCGATCACCGGCACGCCGACCTTGGCGCACACCAGCGGCAGCAGCACCATCGAGGCGACCTCGCGCGGATTCTTGAAGCCGCCGCCCTCGCCGCCCTCGACGATCAGCCCGTCGACGCCCGCCTCGACCGCCTTCAGCGCGCCCTTGAGCGTCGGCACCACGTGGAAGACGGTGAGGCCCGCCTCCTTCAGCTCGGCGCAGTAGCGCGACGGGTCGCCGGCCGAGGTCGTCACGAAGCGCACGCCCTGGTCGACGACGAAGCGCACGATGTCGGGATCGCGCACGTAGGCGAGCGCGATGTTCACCCCGAAGGGCTTGTCCGTCAGCGTGCGCATCAGCCGGATCTCGTCGCGGATCGCGTCGAGCTCGCCCGACGAGGTCTCGATGATCCCCATGCCGCCCGCGTTCGACACCGCCGAGGCGAGCCGCGCGCGGGCGATCCATCCCATCGGGGCCTGCACGATCGGCCAGCGCACGCCGAGCAGGCGCGTGACGCGGTTGTCGATGCGATCGTCGGTACGCGCGTCCATCGGTCCGTCCGTCATGCCGCCCACCCTCAGTCCACCTTCGCGCCGGAGATCCTGACGACCTCCTTCCACTTCCTCGTCTCGGCCGCGATGTGCTTGGCGAGGTCGGCCGGCGTGCCGCCGACCGGCTCGGCGCCGAGCCCGCGGAAGCGCTCGATCACCTCGGGCTTCTTCAGGATCCGGTCGACCTCGACCGACACGCGCTGGACGATCGCGTCGGGCGTGCCGCGCGGCGCGACCAGCACGAACCACGACTCGGCCTCGTAGCCGGGCAGCGACGCGGCGATCGGCCTGACGTCGGGCAGCTGCGCGTTCGGCGTCGCCGAGGTCACGCCGAGCGCGAGCAGCTTGCCCGAGCGGATGTGCGGGATCGCCGACGGCAGGTTGTCGATCGACATGTCGATCTGCCCGCCCATCAGGTCGGCGAGCATCGGCGCGCTGCCGCGGTACGGGATGTGCGTGACGAAGATCTTCGCGCGGGTCTTGAAGAGCTCGGTGGAGAGCTGGCCGGTCGAGCCGTTGCCCGGGCTGCCGTAGGTGAGCTTGCCGGGCTTGCTGCGCGCGAGCGCGATCAGCTCGTCGATCGACTTCACGCCGAGCGAGGGCGGCACGATCATCACGTTCGGCACGCGCACGCAGAACGACACCGGGATCAGGTCCTTCTCGGTGTCGTACGGCATCTTCGGGAACAGGAACTGGTTGATCGCCTGCGTGCCCGGCGTGCCCATCAGGAAGGTGTAGCCGTCGGGCGCGGACTTCGCGACCGCCTCGGCGCCGACGTTGCCGCCGGCGCCCGCGCGGTTCTCGACGACGATCGTCTGCTTGAGCACCGGGCCGAGCTGCTCGGCGATCGTGCGGGTGACGATGTCGGTCGTGCCGCCGGCGGCGAACGGCACGACGATGCGCACCGGCTTGGCGGGCCAGTCGGACTGCGCGAGCGCGCGCGGCGCGGCGGACGCGGCGGCGAGGCCCGCGGCGGCGGCGAGCGCGCGGCGGCGCGCGGGGTCGCTCGGACGCCGGGGCGGACGCGTGCGCGTCGCGTCGTCGAGGGGTCGGGTCATGCGGAGGTCTCCTCGTGTCGGAACGCCCGATGGTAGCCGCTCGCGCCGATCGCCTATGATCCGCGCGATGCGCATCGTCGTCGCCCATTCCGAACCCGGGGCGGGCCTCGCGTGGCGGCGCGAGCTCGCCGCCCGACTGCCCGGCACCACCGTCCTCGTCGACGCCGGCTCGCCCGACGGCCGCGACCCGGCCCACGCCGCGCAGGTCGCGCCCGAGGGCTTCATGGCCGACTGGGCGGTCGGCTGGTCGCCGCCCGCGGACTTCTTCGCACGGCACGCGGCGCTGCGAGGCTTCTTCTCTGCGGGCGCCGGCGTCGACGGCCTGCTGCGCCATCCGGGCATGCCGCCCGCGCTGACCGTGGTCCGGCTCGAGGACGCGGGCATGGCCGGTCTGATGGCCGACTACTGCCTGCACGAGCTGCTGCGCTTCGCCGGCCGCTTCGATGCGTACGCCGCCTACCAGGCGGACGCGCGCTGGGTCGAGCACGCGCCGATCCCGCGCGCGGAGCTGCCGGTCGGCGTGCTCGGCGTGGGCGTGCTCGGCACCCACGTCGCGCGCCGCCTCGCCGCGGCGGGCTTCACGGTGCGTGGCTACGCGCGCGGCCCGCGCACGATCGACGGCGTCGAGGTGCTGCACGGCCCCGACGGCTGGCACGCGTTCCTCGCGGCCACGCGCGTGCTGATCCTGCTCGCGCCGCGCACGCCCGAGACCGAGGACCTGATCGACGCCGACGCGCTGTCGCGCCTGCAGCCCGACGGCTGGCTCGTCAACATCGCGCGCGGCGCGCTCGTGGTCGATGCCGACCTCGTCGCCGCGCTCGACTCGGGGCGGCTCGCGGGCGCCACGCTCGACGTCTTCCGCGAGGAGCCGCTGCCGGCCTCGCATCCGTTCTGGCAGCATCCCCGCATCCGCGTGACGCCGCACGTCTCCGGCCCGACGCAGGTCGCGGTCTCGGCGGCGCAGGTCGCGGCCAAGCTCGCGGCGCTCGCGCGCGGCGAGGCCGTCGGCGGCCTCGTCGACCGCACGCGCGGCTACTGAAGGAGCCTCACCATGTCCACGTCCCTGCCCCGGCGCGTCGCGCTGATCGAGGTCGGCCCGCGCGACGGCCTGCAGAACGAGAAGACGCCGATCACCACCGACGTCCGCGTCGAGCTCTGCGACCGGCTGACCGCGGCCGGCTTCCCGAACCTCGAGGCCGGCTCGTTCGTCTCGCCGAAGTGGGTGCCGCAGATGGCCGACTCGGCCGAGCTGATGCGCCGCATCGTCAGGAAGCCCGGCGTCACCTACTCGGTGCTGACGCCGAACATGAAGGGCTTCGAAGGCGCGCTCGAGGCGAAGGCCGACGAGGTGGTGATCTTCGGTGCGGCGTCCGAGGCGTTCTCGCAGCGGAACATCAACTGCTCGATCGCCGAGTCGGTCGCGCGCTTCGAGCCGGTCGCGAAGGCGGCCAAGGAGCACCGGATGCGGGTGCGCGCGAGCGTGTCGGTCGCGCTCGGCTGCCCGTACCAGGGCGAGGTGACGCCCGCCGCGGTCGAGGACGTGGTGCGCCGCTTCGCCGACCTCGGCGCCGACATGATCGACATCGCCGACACCATCGGCACCGGCACGCCGCGCGCCACGCAGGCCGCGTTCGAGGCGGCGCTGAAGGTCGTGCCGATCGGCCGCCTGTCGGCGCACTTCCACGACACCTACGGCATGGCCGTCGCGAACGCCTACGCCGCGCTCGAGATGGGCGTGTCGACCTTCCACGCGTCGGTCGCCGGCATGGGCGGCTGCCCGTACGCGAAGGGCGCGACCGGCAACGTCGCGACCGAGGACCTGCTGTACCTGTTCCGCGGGCTGGGCGTCGAGACCGGGGTCGACCTCGACGCGGTCGTCGACGTCGGGCAGTGGATCTCGGGGCTCCTGGGGCGGAGATCGTCGTCCCGCGTGGGCAACGCGCTCGCCGCGAAGCGGGCCGACGCGGCGGCGAGAGCCGCGGCCTGAGCGGCGCGGACGCGTCGGCGGTGCGGCGGGCCATGGACGGCGGCAGCGCGGGCGCCGCCGCCCTCAGCGCTTCATCGCCGCGAACGCCTCCTCGACGACGCCGAGCGTCAGGTCCACGTCGGCGTCGGTGTGCGCGGTCGACACGTAGAACTTCTCGTTCGGGTTGACCAGCAGGCCGCGCTTGAGCAGTTCCATCGCCCACGCCCAGCCGAGCGTCGTGTCGGCGGTGA
>Ga0315899_10003714_pt1 | contig 16602 bp, 14 predicted proteins | sample LakEriMetagenome_2_FD_203518 | JGI IMG/M metagenome (GOLD analysis project Ga0315899, IMG submission 203518) | Freshwater fungal communities from buoy surface, Lake Erie, Ohio, United States - Buoy 4 MA112 | ecosystem: Environmental > Aquatic > Freshwater > Lake | place: USA: Lake Erie, Ohio... | reverse complement strand
CATCTCATCAGGGCGGGCGCTCCCCGTGGTCGCGACCCACCCCAGCCCTTCCCTCGAAAGGGAAGGGCTTATTCAGGCATCAAAGGCTGGCCACGAATTTCTTGTAGGCGGCCTCGTTCATCAGCCCCTCAAGCTCGCTGGCGTCGGTGACGCGCAGCTTGAAGAACCAGCCATCCTCTTCGGCGTCGCTGTTGACCAGCGCCGGCTCGTCCTCCAGCGCGCTGTTGGTTTCAACGACTTCGCCAGAGATCGGCGCATAGACGTCGGACGCGGCCTTGACCGATTCCACCACCGCGGCGTCGTCGCCCTTTTCGAAGGTCGTGCCTTCGGCGGGCAGTTCGACGAACACGATGTCGCCAAGCTGTTCCTGCGCATAGTCGGTGATGCCGACCGTGGCGATCTCGCCCTCGACGTCGATCCATTCATGTTCGTCGGTGAAATAACGGCTCATGATATACTCCCCTTGGCGAAAAAGGATCAGGCCTTGCGGCGATAGCGATGCGGGACGAACGGCATCGGCGCGACCGTGGCGGACAGGCGCTTGCCGCGCACCTCGATTTCGAGCGCGGTGCCGATGGCGGCGTGGGCCAGGTCAACCCAGCCCATGGCGATGGGCGCGCCGACGCTGGGCGCGAAGCCGCCGGACGTGACTTCGCCCACCACCGCCGACCCGGCGTGGATCGCTGCGCCCTCGCGCGCGGGCATGCGCCCGTCGATCCGCAGGCCGACGCGCTTGCGGGCCGGGCCTTCGGTCAGTTCCTTCATGACGCGTGCATGGCCGATGAAGCCGCCCTCCTCGCGCCGGCGCTTGCCGATGGCGAAGCCCAGATCCGCACCGATCGTGCTGACGTCGGGGCTGAGATCATGGCCGTAAAGCGGCAGCCCCGCCTCCAGCCGCAGCGAATCGCGCGCGCCAAGGCCGATGGGCTTGACCTGCGGCAAGGCGCACAGCGCATCGGCCAGCAGCACGGCGTCCTTAGCGGGCACGCTGATCTCGAACCCGTCCTCGCCGGTATAGCCCGACCGGCTGATCCACAGTTGGACGCCGCGCCAGGCGAAGAGGCCCGATTGCATGAACAGAAGATCGGCGGTTTCGGGGATCAGCTGGCCGAGCGCCTCGCCCGCTTCCGGCCCCTGCAGCGCGAGCAGCGCCTGCTCGTCCATATGGTTCATCACGACTTCGTCGGGCAGATGCTCGATCATCCAGCCGATATCGTCATATTTGGTCGCGCCGTTGACCACCATGTAGATGTCCGCGCCATCGAAGGCGCCGCCGCCCAGCCGCGAGAGCATGAGGTCGTCGAGGATGCCGCCCTCCTCGTCCAGCAGCATCGAATAGCGCTGGCGGAAGGGCTTCAACCCCTTGATGTCGGCGGGCAGCAACTGCTCCAGCGCCTCGTCCACGCCCTCTCCCGAAAAGGTGAGCTGACCCATATGGCTGACGTCGAACAGGCCGGCATGATCGCGCGTCCAAAGATGTTCGGCCATGATGCCTTCATACTGGATCGGCATGTGATAGCCGGCAAAGCCCACCATCCGCGCGCCCTTCGCCCGGTGCCAGCCGTCGAGCGGCAATTCCTGCAACGGCAGGTCTTCTTCCAGATGGGCGATGTCGTCAGTGCCGGACATATGGGGCGGCCTTTCCGTGATGAGTCGCGTGGCGACAGCCATGGTCTGCCCGAAGGCTCGACATGCTGCCACCCCCTCTGTCACGGGACCTGAGAGCTTTGACCAGCGGCCTTGCGGCCACATGGCTTACCCCTTCGGTGGGACGGGCAAGCCGTCCGCTTTCCAGAGCGCCTGCGCGCGATGCGGTCCTTTGGCCTGAGAGATTCCGGGGCGGTTGCTCCTTCGGCGACGGGCCTCGCCTGAAAGGCGACCCATGCTCTCCCGCATCGTGCCCGCCCGACGAATCCGGCGGAGACAGGAGCGCCTTGCGGCAAAGGACAGGGCGCGTCAATCCGCCAGAACGGGTACGCCATAGATTTCGGCGTGGCGCTTTTCTGCGTAGCGGTCCGTCATGCCGGCGATGAAATCCGCGATGTGGCGACTGCGTACGGGCTCGTCCAATGCGCAATCGTCCCGCCATTCGGGCGGCATCAGCGCGGGATCGGCCTGATAGGCGCGGAACAGGTCCGCGACGATCACCCGCGCCTTGTCCGCCGCCGCCAGCTGGTCGGGATGATGATAGAGCGTCGCATACATGAAGCGCTTGAGATCGCGTTCCTGCGCGGTCAGCTCGGGCGAGAAGCAAACCAGCGTCTCCCCGAAAGCGCGGACATCCCCCACCGTTTCCACCCCTGATGCCGCGATGTTGCGACGGGTCGCCTCCAGAAGGTCGTTCGCCATGACGCCGATCTGTTCGCGCACCAGCTCGCGCAGCAGCCGGTCCTGCTGCACGTCGGGGTAGCGGGCACGCACCCTGTCCCAGCAGCGCGCGACCAACGGCACCTCCAGCAACTGGTCCAACACCAGCAGGCCGGCGCGCAGGCCATCGTCTATGTCGTGATTGTCATAGGCGATGTCGTCGGAAATAGCCGCCAGCTGCGCCTCCAGCGAGGCATGGCTGGCAAGGTCCAGCGGGAACATCGCATCCAGTTCGCGCATCGCCCAGCCGGGCTTCGCGATCGGGCCATTATGCTTGGCGAGCCCCTCCAGCATTTCCCAGCTGAGGTTGAGGCCCCGGAAACGCGGATAGGGGCTTTCAAGCAGCATCAGCGTGCGCAGCGTGTGCGCGTTGTGATCGAAGCCGCCATGCGCCTCCAGCGCGACTTCCAGCGCATCCTCCCCGGCATGGCCGAAGGGCGGATGGCCGATGTCGTGGGCAAGGCAGAGCGCTTCGGTCAGATCCTCGTTGAGGCCGAGCGTCCGTGCAGTGGTGCGGCCGATCTGCGCGACTTCCAGGCTGTGGGTCAGGCGGACGCGGAAATGATCGCCGTCAGGCGACACGAACACCTGCGTCTTGTGGCGCAGGCGGCGGAAGGCGATGGAATGGATGATGCGGTCGCGGTCGCGCTGATAGACATCGCGCGGGCCGCGCATCTCGCCGCCCTCCTCCGCATGGAGGCGGCCGCGGCTTCGATCGGGATGGCAGGCATAGGACGCAAGGCTGGTCATGCCCGGCCTCTTACTCGCCCGCCAGCTTTTCCACCACCTCCCCGGCGTCGCTTTTCCATGCGAACACGTCGGCGCCGTCGGCCCGGAGCTTCGTCTCCAGATCCTTGGCGCGGGTGAAGCTGGAGAAGGGGCCGACGAGCAGGCGGTTGGTGCGGCCCCAGCTTGCGCTCCACGCGTCCTGCGGCGCAAGGCTGCCATATTTGCCGCGCAGCCGTTTCATGGTGAAGCCGAGCGCGGACTTGCTCTGGCCCACGCCCACCTGCAGCCAGTTGCGCGACGGATTGGCGGCGAGCCGCTTCTTCTCTTCCGCTTCCTTCTTCGCCTTGGCGTCCGCTTCGGCCTTTGCCTTGGCGGCGGCCTCCTTCTTCGCCTTGTCGGCCGCAGCCTTTGCGGCGGCCGCCCGTTCGGCGCGGCGCTGGGCCTGCAAGGTCGCGACCTCGTCCAGATCGACGGCGGCGACGCTGGTCGCCCGCTCCGTTTCCGGGACGTCGATCGCCCGGATGATGTCCGCCAGCGTGCGGGTCGCCTCCGGGTTGGGCCGGGGAGCGGAAGGCGCGGGCGTCGCGGCCGGCAAGGCGGAGGACGGCGGGGTTGCGGTGGCGATCGCAGCCGGTGCGGGCTGCGACGGCGTCGGTGACGACGAAGACGGACTCGGGCGCGCGGGCATATCCATCGATTCAAAGCCCGGCGCTGGCGGTCCCTGAACAGCGCCTCTCGCGGCCGGCGTCGCTCCGTTCGGCGCTGGCGTTGCCGATGCGTAGGCAGATGGCGTCGGGGCGGGCGCGGTTGCGGTCCGTGTGGGTTGCGCGCTTGCCGGCGGCGGCTGCGACGATGTGGGTTGCGAGGGGGTCGGCTGCGGCTGTGGCGCCGGAGGCTGCGTCGCCCCGGCCGGTGCGGACGCGGTCTGGCCCGTACTGGTCTGGCCCGTATTCGTCTGGGAGGCAGACGGCTGCGTGGTAGCGGGCGCGGGTGTGCGCGTGGCGGCGAGCGGCGGCGTCGTTGTAGCCTGCGCGACCTGCGTCGGCGTTCGCGCGGGCTGTTGCGGATTGCGTGCCTGCGCGCGGGCGAGCCTTTCTGCCTCGCGCTGCTGGCGTCGCTGTTCAGCGCGGCTCAGCGGCTTGGCGGGCGCAGTCGTCGGCGCGGCGGCGACAGTCACGGGCGCGCGCATTCCCACAACGATGCCCGGTGCGGGTGGCGTCGGCACGATCGCGGCGATGCTGGTGCCGACCTGCTGCGGGAAATGGCCGAAATGCACCGCCGCCGCCTTCTGCGCCGGGGTGAGATAAGGCATTTTCTGCATATAGGGTGTCAGCGCCGTGGCGAGCTGTTCCGGCAGGGTCTGGAGCGCGACCTTGCGCGCGTCCGCCTGCTTGTTGTTCATCGCATAGATGAACGCACGATAGCGCCATGCCGCCCGGTCGCCTTTGTAGAGCAACGGGTCCAGCACCTTGTCGGCCGCCTCCACTTGCCCCGAAATGCCAAGCGACGCGGCGTAGCGGCGGATCAGTTCCTCGTCCTGCGGAGTGCGCGCCAGCGCGGCCTGATAATCGCGCTGCGCCCCGGCCTGATCGCCGGTCATGTCCTTCGCCAAGGCACGGTCCGACAGGATGGTGGCGTCGGGATAGCCCAACCGGGTCGCCTGATCGAACTGGCGCAGCGCTTCGGCCGGGTTCTGGAGCTTCAGCATCACGCGGCCCAGCCCTGCCTTCACCCGGCCGTTGCCGCTCTCGATCGCTTCGGCGCGAGCGAAGAAGCCGGCGGCGGCGCGCGGATCGTCCAGCGCCAGCGCCGCTTCCCCCGCCCCGATCATCGCCGCGATGTCGCGCGGATTGGAGGCCAGCCGGGCCAGGTTGCTGTTAAGGTCGGCCGCACCCAGCGGGCGGGTCAGCTGCGACTGGTCCGATTGCGCCTGGGCGGCGATCGGCACGAGGGAAAGCAGGACAAGGCCGGGGATCAGGAAGGAAGTGCGTGTCACGGTCGAGGCCTTAGCCAGAGTCCTGCTGAATGGGAAATGGACGCCATGAAAAAGCGCGCCGGACCGCCTTTGACGGTCGATGGCGCGCTTTCCAGACTCAGCGGCGGCCCGCTTCCGTCTTACTGATTGTTCTGGCGATTGAGGAAACGGGGAATGTCCACGCCCGGCGTTGCGGCATCGTCGGCGCCGGACGCCTTGTCCGTTCCGCGGGTGAGCCCCGCCATGCGCTCGAACAGCGTGCCGCCCGTCGCGACGCGCGGCGCCGGCTGGGCCGGAACGGCGGGCGCGGTTTCGGTCGCGGCGGGTTCGGCACTGTCTTCGCCCAGCACCAGTTCGTCCTGGTCGGGATCTTCGTCCGAGAAAACCGCAGCGGGCTTGGGCGGCGCGAACGGAGCCGGCGCGGGCTGCACCGGAGCGGGCGCTTCGGGCACGTCCAGTTCCAGCGCCTCGGGCTCGGGCTGCGGCGCGGGCTGCGGGGTCGCGGCCGGCGGCGTGACGGATGCGCGCGGCACGGCGGCCGGGGTCTGCGGTACCGAAACCGCGGGACGGCTGGCGAAGCTGAACGGCTGGGTCAGCGGCTGCGCCTGCGCGCCCAGATCATTGTCGATACCGGTGGCGACCACCGACACGCGGATCTTGCCATTGAGGTTGTCGTTGAACGCGCTGCCCCAGATGATGTTCGCGTCGGGATCGACCAGTTCGCGGATATGGTTGGCGGCCTCGTCCACCTCCATCAGGCGCATGTCGTCGCCGCCGACGATGGACACGATGACGCCCTTCGCGCCGCGCATCGACACGCCGTCGAGCAGCGGGTTGGCGATCGCCTTTTCCGCCGCCTGGAGCGCGCGGCCGTCGCCTTCCGCTTCGCCGGTGCCCATCATGGCCTTGCCCATTTCGCCCATCACCGATCGCACGTCCGCGAAGTCGAGGTTGATGAGGCCCGGCATGATCATGAGGTCGGTGATCGACCGCACGCCCTGCTGCAGCACCTCGTCCGCCATCTGGAAGGCTTCCTTGAAGGTGGTGTTCGGGTTGGCGATCAGGAACAGATTCTGGTTCGGGATGACGATGAGCGTGTCGACATGCTTCTGCAGCTCCTCGATCCCCGCCTCGGCCGACTTCATCCGGCGATTGCCCTCGAACGTGAAGGGCTTGGTGACGACGCCCACGGTCAGGATGCCGCGATCGCGCGCCGCCTTGGCGATGACGGGGGCGGCGCCCGTGCCGGTGCCGCCGCCCATGCCGGCGGTGATGAAACACATATGCGCGCCTTCCAGCGCCTGTTCGACCGACACGATCGTTTCTTCGGCGGCCGCCTTCCCGATTTCCGGCCGCGACCCTGCGCCAAGCCCTTCGGTGATCTGGGGCCCGAGCTGGATACGGCGTTCCGCCGGCGAGCTGTTGAGCGCCTGCGCGTCGGTATTGGCGACGATGAAGTCCACGCCCTCCACCGATGCGGCAATCATGTTGGCGATGGCATTGCCACCCGCGCCGCCGACGCCGATCACCGCAATGCGCGGCTTCAGTTCGTCCACATGAGGCGGGCTGATCTCAATGCTCATATTTACTGCTCCCTCGGCTTCCTCGTCAGGAAGCGACACCGTCATATACTGTTAACACCAGAAAATAGGGGATTTCACCAGCTATTTTCGTCTTTGTCCGATTTCGTTCAATAGTTCGTCTTGATCGCGCGCATCATCCGTTGCCACCATATCGGCGCGCCCAGACGATGAACCGTCTGCGGCGCTGGTGCCATGGTGCGGAGATCAACCGGGTTGGAAGCGCCGTAAAGCGCAAGGCCCGCCAATGTCGCGAAGGCCGGTCCACTATGCGCTTCGGGCATGGCGGACAAGCCTCTTGGCCGGCCGACCCGCACCGCCCGGCCCAGCGCCCCCTGCGCATAGTCCGCGACACCCTTCATTTCAGCGCCGCCGCCCGTCAGCACCACCTGCCGCCCGGTCGAGTTGAACCCCATGCCCGACAAGGCTGCATTCACTTCGATCATGATCTGGTTCAGCCGTTCGCAGATGACGCCGACCAGCGCCGCGCGCGTGATCTTGCCCCCTTCGGCATTGGGGCCGGCGACCTGGCCCGGCAACGCGGCGTCGCCATGGGGCGGGGCGATCTCGATCATCTCGCGGAAGTCGCGCGGGTTCTGCATCGCCGAACCATAGAAGCATTTGATCCGCTCCGCCTGGCTGCGGCGGATGCCGAAGGCGGACGCGATGTCATCGGTGATGTCGGACGCGCCCATCGGGATGGAATGGAGCCCGACCAGCATCCCGCCGGCATAGAGCGAGACGTTGGTGACGCCCGCGCCCAGTTCGACCAGCGCCACGCCCAGATCGCGCTCCTCCTCCGACAGGCAGGCAAGGCCCGTGGCGATGGGTGAGGCCACGATCGAATTGACGTTGAGATACGCGCCGCGCACGCAAAGATCGAGATTGGCGAGCGGCGCGCCGTCCGCCAGCACGACATGGATGTCGACGCCGAGCAGGTCAGCATGCATCCCCAGCGGCTTTTTGACCGGAACCTTGCCGTTGATGGTAAAGCAGGTCGGCTGCGCATGGAGCACCACCCGGCCGTCAGGGTCGATGCCCTGCTGCCCTGTTGTCAGCAGATCGTCGATGTCCGCCTGCTCGACCCGATAGCCGCCCATGTCGCGCTCGACCGTGACGACGTCGCTGACCAGGCTGCCGCCCGAAAAGCTGACCCACACATCCTCGATATTGGTGCCCGCGACCCGCTCGGCCTGCTCCACCGTTTCGCGCACGGCCAGTTCGGTGCGCTCCATGTCCGCGATGAAGCCGCGGCGCACGCCCCGGCTCTCGCGCTGGCCGGTGCCCAGGATCGCGAGTTCGCCGGTGTCGGTGCGGCCGGCGATCAGCGCCGACACTTTCCAGGAACCAATGTCGACCGCCGTGATGAGCTTTTCGACCTTGGGCTGCGCCATCGTCCTCAGCCTTCCTCGCCCACATCGGCGGGCCTTGCATCGTCCGCCGGCTTCTCCTCGACCCGGCCCTGCGGCAGGCGCAGGACGAACCGGTCGGGATCGCGCATGTCGAACTTTACGATGCCGCGCCCCAGCAGGCGGTTCACCCCGTCCATCCGCGCGAAATTGACCAGCGCCGACGCTGAATCCTTCTCGCCCTCCGGCAGGGAAAGCGTCTCGCCCGATTGAAAGCGCAAGTCCCAGCGTCGGTTCCCGACCCAGGTGGCGCCCGCCAGCATGGGCTTTAAGGCCGGGGCATTTTCCATCAGCTTGTTAAGGCCGGCGGTCTGGCGGTTGGCGTTCGGACCGACGACCAGCGGCAGGTCGGGCATCGCGCTGGTCGACACCGCCTGCAGGACGACGCCGTTGACGTCGATCAGGTGCAACTGTCCTTCATGCTGCCAAACCGCCACCGGATCGCGCTCGACGATGTCGACGACCAGCGTGTCGGGCAGGCGGCGGGAAATGCGCGCATCCTTGACCCAGCCCAGTTTCAGCATCTCCTCGCGCACCTTCGGCAGGTCGAGCGAGAGCATGGAGCGGTCCACCTGGCCAAGCGCGATGTTATAGACGGGCAGTTCGTCCATTCGCTCGACGCCCCGCACCTCGACCTTGTCGACCTCGAACCCGGCGCGTGCGGCGATCTCGGCCGCCTGCTGCTTCATCATCCCCGGCACCCCGGCGAAGACCGCGATGCCGATGACGAGGCCGCCCACGATCGCCACGATCGCCCAGCTCGCCATGCGCTGAAGCGTCGCTTCGCTGACCGGCAGCAGTTCGATCAGCCGGTCGAGCCAGCTGCGGCGCTTGAGCGCGCGTCCCCGGCCGCCCCTCGCCGCCCGGCCGCCCACGCTGACGCGGGTGCTGCCCAGCCGCGCGGTCCCACCCCGCCTGATCCGTGCTTCAGCCATCTGCCTGTCCCGCCTCCCGTGGCTCCCCGGCGCGGTTCAGCGCCTCCTCGACGATAGTCTCGACCAGAGTCGCATAGTCAATGCCCAGCTTCGCCGCCTGCTCGGGCACGAGGCTCAAGGGCGTCATGCCCGGCTGGGTGTTGACCTCTAGCAGGAACAACCCTTCAACGCCCTGATCGTCGTCCCAGCGGAAATCGGCGCGCGACGCGCCCTTGCAGCCGAGCAACTGATGCGCGCGCAGCGCAATCGCCTTGCAGGCCTCGCTGATCTCGGCGGGAATTTCGGCCGGGCAGACATGTTCGGTCATGCCGTCGGTATATTTGGCGTCGAAATCGTAGAAGCCGCTCTTGGGCCGCAATTCGGTGACCAGCAGCGCCTCGTCGCCCAGCACGGCGGTCGTCAATTCGCGGCCGCGGATATAGGGTTCGGCCAGAAGCTGCGGGAAATCGCGCCATGGGCCCATGCTGTCACGGGCGATGGGATTGCCGTAATTGCCCTCCGCCGTGACGATGGCGACGCCGACCGAACTGCCTTCGTTGACGGGCTTCAGGACATAAGGGCGCGGCAGCGGGTCGCCTTCGAACAGGCTCTCGCTCTCGACCATGCGGCCGCCCGGCATGGGGATGCCATGGGGGACGAGCGCCTGCTTGGTCAGTTGCTTGTCGATGGCGATGACGGATGTGGCAAGGCCGCTATGCGTGTAGGTGAGGCCCATAAGGTCCATCAGACCCTGGATCGTACCATCCTCGCCCGGAACGCCGTGCAGCGCATTGAAGACGACATCGGCCTTCGCCTCGGCCAGACGGACGGCGACGTTGCGGTCCATATCGATGCGCGTGACGCGATGGCCGCGCGATTCCAGTGCCTTGGCGACACCCTCGCCGCTCGACAGCGACACCGACCGCTCCGCCGACCAGCCGCCCATCAGGACGGCGACATGCCAGGGACCACGAGTCATTTTTTCACGCCCACGCGCTGGATTTCCCACTCTAGCTCTATTCCGCTTTTCTCTTTCACGCGGCGGCGGACTTCCTCGCCCAGCGCTTCGATATCGGCGCTGGTGGCGTCACCAACATTGAGGAGGAAATTGGTGTGCTTCTCGCTCACCTGCGCGCCGCCGATCGTCAGACCGCGACAGCCCGCCTCGTCAACAAGTTGCCACGCTTTATGCCCCTCCGGGTTCTTGAAGGTCGAACCGCCGGTCTTGCTGCGCAACGGCTGGCTTTCCTCGCGCGCGGCGGCGATGCGGTCCATTTCGGCCTGGATGGCGGCGGGTTCGCCGGCGTGGCCGCGAAAGGTCGCGCTCACCACTACCGCGCCTTCGGGCAGGATGGAGTGGCGGTAGGTATAGCCAAGATCGGCGTTGGTGAGCGTCACCTGATCGCCCGAGCGCAGCACGACCTGCGCCTCCACCAATATGTCGCGCGTCTCGCGCCCGTAGGCGCCGCCGTTCATGCGCACGAAGCCGCCGACCGTGCCGGGGATGGAGCGCAGGAATTCAAGGCCCGCAATGCCCGCGTCGCGCGCCGTCGAGGAAACCAGGATGCCCGACGCGCCGCCGCCGCAGGCCAGCGTCGTCGCGTCCAGCCGATCGACCTTCGCGAACGGCTTGCCAAGGCGCACGACCACGCCCGGCACGCCGCCGTCCCGCACGATAAGGTTGGAACCAAGCCCGAGCGCCATCACCGGCACGGCCGGATCGAGGTCGCGCAGAAAGGCGGACAGGTCGTCGGCATCCTGCGGCTCGAACAGCCATTGCGCCGCCCCGCCCGCCTTGAACCAGACGAGCGGCGCAAGCGGAGCCTGTGCCTTCAACGACCCGCGCACCAGAGGAAGGGCAAGGCTTTCGCTCAAGAACGAAAGCCCCACAGGTTCATCCAGCCCTTCATCGCACGCATGTTCGCTTCGCCCGCCTGACCGGCGGCACGGCCGACCTCGACCTGGCGCTGCGCCGCCTCGACCATGTCGCGCGCGACTTCGATGCCCTTCATCTGCGCGTCGATCATGCGCTTCTGCATCTCAAGACCAACGGTGAACAATTCGAACATCAGGCCGCTTCCTTCGCTTTTCCCGCGACCGCGGACGCAAGGCCCGCCGCCCATTTGGTGATGTCCCCCGCCCCCAGGCAGATGACCATGTCGTCCGCCTGGATATCGGCGGCGAGGTGCGTGGCAAGATCGGCCGCATCCGCCACGGTCGCGGCGTTGCGATGGCCGCGCCGCTTGAGGCCAGCGACCAGTGCGGCGCTGTCCACGCCTTCGATCGGTTGCTCGCCTGCGGTATAGACGGGCGCGGCATAGACGATGTCGGCGTCGTTGAACGCCTGCTGGAACTCGTCCATCAGATCGTGCAGCCGGGTGAAGCGATGCGGCTGGACCACGGCGATGACGCGCCCCTTCGCGCCCTCGCGCGCGGCGGCGAGCACCGCCTTGATCTCCACCGGGTGGTGGCCATAATCGTCGATCACCGTGGCGACGCCCCCGTCGACAGCGATTTCCCCGACCTTGGTGAAGCGGCGCTTCACCCCGCCGAACTTCGCGAAGCCGGTCTGGATCGTCGCGTCGTCGATGCCCATCTGCAACGCCACGCCGATCGCCGCCATGGCATTGAGCACATTGTGGCGGCCCGGCATCGGCAATTCGATCCCTTCGATCCGGCGGGTCGACCCGTCACGTTCGCGGATCTGCACGTCGAAGCGGTTGCCGCCGGGAATAGGCTGCACATTCTCGCCACGAATGTCGGCCTGCGCGGAAAAGCCGTAGGTGACGATCCGCCGGTCCTGCACGCGCGGCAGGATCGCCTGCACTTCGGGATGGTCGAGGCAGAGCATCGCCGCGCCATAAAAGGGCACGTTGCCGACGAATTCGACGAAGGCGTCCTTGACCCGGTCGAAGCTGCCATAATGGTCGAGATGTTCGGGATCGATATTGGTGACCACCGCCAATGTGCCGTCGAGCCGCAGGAAGCTGCCGTCGCTCTCGTCCGCCTCCACCACCATCCAGTCGCTGTTGCCCAGGCGCGCGTTGGAACCGTAGCTGTTGATGATGCCGCCGTTGATGACGGTCGGGTCCACCCCGCCCGCATCGAGCAGCGCCGCGACCATCGAGGTCGTGGTGGTTTTGCCATGCGTGCCCGCCACCGCGACGGTGGATTTGAGGCGCATCAGTTCGGCCAGCATCTCCGCCCGGCGGATGACGGGGATGCGGTTCTCCAGCGCCAGCTCAACTTCGGGGTTGCCGCGCTTGATCGCGGTCGACGTGACGACCACGGCAGCGTCGCCCAGATTTTCGGCCTTGTGGCCGATCATCACCTTGATGCCCTTTTTCCGCAGCCCTTCGATCACATAGCCTTCGGCCATGTCCGACCCCTGCACGGAATAGCCCAGATTATGCATCACCTCGGCGATGCCGGACATGCCGATGCCGCCGATGCCGATGAAATGGATCGTGCCGATGTCGGTGCCGACACCCTTCATGCGGGAACTCCCTGGAGATTGAGCGTGGTCGGCGTGGGGCCGACCTTGACGGGGTCATTCATGATCGGCGCGTGGCCGATGCTTTCGAGCAGGTCGGCCATGTCGCGCGCGGCGTTGGGGCGGCCGCAATTCCATGCGCGCTTCGCCGCGTTCTGGAGAGCGCCCGGCTCCATCGCCATCTTCTGCATCTGCTTGGCGAGTTCGACCGCGGTGAAGCGGGCCTGTGGAATCGTGCGCGCGCCGCCGGCGTCGGTCATTTCGCGCGCATTGGCGGTCTGGTGATCGTCCATGGCGCTGGGCAGCGGGATGAGGATCGCCGGGCGGCCCGCGCAGGTCAGTTCCGCCAGCGTCGATGCGCCCGCGCGCGCGATCACCAGATGGGACCAGCCAAGCTTTTCGGGCACGTCGTTGAAATAGGTGGCGAGGTCGGCGGGGATTTCCATTTCCGCATAGACTTTCCGCACGCGCTCAATGTCCTCCGCGCGGCATTGCTGCGTCACCTGAAGGCGGCGGCGCAGCGCGATCGGCAGCATGGACAGCCCCTCGGGCACCACGCTCGACAGGATGGTCGCGCCCTGGCTGCCGCCGATCACCAGCACGCGGAACACGCTTTCGTCGGTCAGCGCGGGAAATTCCTCCTCGCGCAGCTGCTTCACTTCCTCGCGCACCGGATTGCCGACCAGATGCACCTTGCCGGCATATCGGTCCTTGAGGCGCTGAACGTCGGGATAGGCGGTGGCGATGGCGCTGACCCGCCCGGCGAGCAGGCGGTTGACGCGGCCCAGCACGGCATTTTGTTCGTGGATCGCCGTCGGGACGCCGTCCGCCAGCGCGCCAAGCAGCGCGGGCATGGCGGGATAGCCGCCAAAGCCGACCACGGCGGTCGGGCGGAATGTTTCGTTGAGGCGGCGGGCCATGGCGCGGCCGGCGAGGATCGCCTTCAGCGCGCCTGGCCAGCTCATGGGGTTTTTCGTCATGCGGCCCGCCGGCATCACATGCACTTGCGCCGTTTCGAAGATGCCCGGGATCTTCGCGCCGCGCTCATCGGTGACCAGCGCCACGCGATGGCCGCGCGCCATCAATTCCTCCGCCACGGCATGGGCGGGAATCATATGACCCCCCGTCCCCCCGGCGGCGAGGACGAAGTGACGGGAAATGCTCATCGACCACTCCATTTGACGACCGTGTGCCGACCCATGAAGGGATTGCGCCGCGTGAATGCGAGCAGCAGGCCGACGCCGATACAAAGCGCCAGCATAGAGGAGCCGCCATAGCTGATAAAGGGCAGCGTCATGCCCTTCGACGGAAAAATCTGCGCATTGACGCCCATGTTGATGATCGCCTGCAACCCGAACTGGGTCGTGAGGCCCGCCGCGGCGAGGATGGTGAAGTTATCCTCCTCGTCCAGCAGGCGCAGCAGCACGCGCACGACGATGGCGAGATAGACGCAGGCGATGGCGATGCAGGCAAGCAGGCCGAACTCCTCTCCGATGACGGAGAAGATATAGTCGGTATGCGCTTCGGGCAGGCGGAACTTGTTCTGCCCGCCGCCCGGCCCGACGCCGGTGAAGCCGCCATGGGTGATGGTGCGGAAGGCAAGGTCGGTCTGGTCCGGCCCGGTATCCATCTGGACGCCGATGCCCAGGAAATCGTTGATCCGCTGGCGGCCATTCTCGTAGAACATATAGACCGCGACCAGCCCCGCGAGGCCCGCGCCGCCCAGCATCGCGATCCAGCGCATCTCCAGCCCCGACAGCAGCAGCAGGCACCCCCAACAGGCAAGGAAGATCACCGTCTGGCCGAAGTCGGGCTGGCGCATCAGGACCGCCGCGATCAGCAGCGTCATCGCGCCAGTCAGCGGCATCACCGGCAGCGTCTTGTCCTTCGCGCGCAGCGACAACAGCCAGGCCGTGGTCACGACATAGGCGGGCTTCAGGAATTCCGACGGCTGGAAACGGAAGCCGGGAAGGTCGATCCAGCGCTTCGCGCCATTCACCGTGCTGCCGAGCAGCGGAACGGCGAGCAGCATCAGGAAGAAGAAGGCGCAGAAGAAGATGGCCAGCCGCCGCGCCTGCGGCCGGGGCAGCATGGAGATGACCAGCATGATCGGCAGGCCCAGGAACACCCACATGAGCTGGCGGTAGAAATAGATGAGCGGATTGACCGCGACCGTCGCGGTCGACCGGTCGATCGCGGCCACGGGCGAGGCAGCGGCGACGGCGACGAGGCCGATCGCCATCAGCGTGACGATCAGCGACAGGAGAACGCGGTCGATCTCCCAGAACCAGATGGCGAGCGCGGTCCGCTCACGCGGGACGGTGCGGCCCTTGAAGCCTCTCACCAGTTCGCCCGGTCTGAACATCCCTGTTCCGCCTTCCCTGCTCATGCGCCTGCCCCCGCCGCCCTTCGTCTATTCCAGCGCCTCGACCGCCGCAACGAAGGCGTCCCCGCGCGCTTCGAAATCGCGAAACTGGTCGAAACTGGCGCAGGCCGGCGATAGCAGCACGACCTCGCCCGGCCGGGCGATGCGCGCGGCGCGGCGAACGGCGGCGCTTAGCATCTCGCTGTCGTCGACCGCCATATGCGGCCGCAGCAGATCGGCGAACATATGCCCCGCTTCGCCGATGGTATAGGCATGGGCGATGTTGGCGAAGTGCGGGGCGCATTCGTCCAGATTGTCGGTCTTGGCAAGGCCGCCGACGATCCAGTGGATGCGGGGCTTGCCATCCTTCGCGGGCCAGGCGGCGAGCGCGGGCGCGGTGGAGGCGGGGTTGGTCGCCTTGCTGTCGTTGACGTAGAGGACTCCGTTGCGCGTGCCCACAGCCTGCATCCGGTGGGGAAGCGAGGCGTAGCTGGCGAGCGCATTGCCGATGGTCGCCTCGTCGATGCCAAGCGCCTTTGCGACAGCGACCGCGACAGCCACATTCTGCGCGTTGTGCGGCCCCTGCAAGGCGGGCCAACCGAGCTGTTCGGCCGGGTCGATGTCCGTGGAGGCGACTTGGGTCACGTCTTCCCGATGAAGGCCGCGGGCAATCGACCGGCTCGGTTCGTCCTCCGTCGCGATCACCGCGACATGGCCCGCCGACTGCATCCCGAACAATCGCGCTTTCGACGCGACATAACCCGCAAACCCGTCATAGCGATCGAGATGATCGGGCGTGATGTTGAGCAGCACCGCGACGTCGCAGTCGAGGCTGCGGGTCAGGTCGATCTGGTAGCTGGAGAGTTCCAGCACGTAAACGCCCGCGCCTTTGAGGTTCGGCTCCAGCGGGGGCTGGCTGAGGATCGGCAGGCCGATATTGCCACCCATCACCGTGGGCAGGCCGGCTTGCGCGATGATGTGGTGGATCAACGCCGTGGTGGTCGATTTGCCGTTGGTGCCGGTGATGCCGACGACCTTGTGCGGGGGGAGCGTCGGGCGGGCGAGCGCGAACAGTTCGATGTCGCCGATGATCGGCACGCCCGCGATCCGCGCGCGCATCGCGATGGGGTGGCGGTTCAGCGGCACGCCCGGCGACACGACGATGCCATCGAACCCGGCAAGGTCGATCTCCATCGGGTCGCCCAGTTCGGCTTTTCCTTCGACCAGCGCGCGTGCTTCCTCGCGGCTGTCCCAGGCGACGACGCGCGCGCCGCTCGCCACCAGCGTCTCGACCGTGGCGAGGCCGGAGCGGGCGAGGCCGAGGACGGCATAGGTCTTTCCCCGGAAGGCTTCGGAAACGATCATGCCCTCACCGCAGCTTCAGCGTGGCGAGGCCGGCAAGCGCCAGCACGAAGGCGATGATCCAGAAACGGATCACGACGGTCGGTTCGGCCCATCCCATCTGTTCGAAATGATGGTGGATGGGCGCCATCTTGAACACGCGCTTGCCAGTACGCTTGTAGAAGAAGACCTGGATGATGACCGACAGCGCCTCCACGACGAAGAGGCCGCCGATGATGCCCAGCACGATCTCATGATGTGCGGTGACCGCGATCACGCCGATCGTGCCGCCCAGCGCCAGCGATCCCGTGTCGCCCATGAACACGGCGGCGGGCGGCGCGTTGAACCACAGGAAGGCAAGGCCCGCGCCGATGATCGCGCCGCACAGGATGACGAGGTTTCCCGCGCCCGGCACATGCGGGATGCCCA
>Ga0315899_10003713_pt1 | contig 16603 bp, 16 predicted proteins | sample LakEriMetagenome_2_FD_203518 | JGI IMG/M metagenome (GOLD analysis project Ga0315899, IMG submission 203518) | Freshwater fungal communities from buoy surface, Lake Erie, Ohio, United States - Buoy 4 MA112 | ecosystem: Environmental > Aquatic > Freshwater > Lake | place: USA: Lake Erie, Ohio... | reverse complement strand
TAAGTGTGCTCTTAACCCAAACAGGAGGATGCAATGAGCACGCTAAACAAGCTGAAATTGGTAGAAGCCCAAAAACCCACTGCGCTGCCCGCGATCGTGGTTCGTAGAAACAAACTGAGTGACAAACTATGGGAACAGCTGCAGCTGGCTAGATCGCAGCAGAATGGTGAAGCGTTTGCGCCCATGCGAAGAAAGTCGGTTCGTAATTCGGAAACTGGCGAGCGCGTGATGATCGATGCGCCCAAGCGCGTGAGGCCCTGGTGGTTTACCGGGGAAAATGGAAAAGTGTGTTTTTCAGTGTGCTATGGGTCGCGAGTGTTGGATATCGCCAAAGGCAAGAATGCCATTGAGATCGCCAGTATGAATGATTTGATCGCTGTGATCGAAACTGTAAAATCAGCTGTTGAGTCAGGCGAGCTAGATGCAGAGATTGAAGCGGCAAGTGGCAGCTTGAAGGCTGGCTTCAAGAAGTGATTCTCAAGGCAGGCGCTGGGGGTTAACTCTAGCGTCTATTTCCGATAAATGTTCATCCAAAATTGCACGTCAAAAAAGGCACACTGAGGCACGAGGCTAGAATTAAAGATCGACTTGAAAGAAAACGGGTACCAGGCTAGGTTGCCATTTAATGAAAATTACCCAAAGCAGCCTCCACTAGCGAAAATTCGGCTCTACAAAGACTTCCTAGATTTTTTTGAGACGTTACCTGAGCCTCGCTGGATAACAATCGAGCTGGAGTAATTTGTGTAATCTTCATAATAACGAACAGGGGTAACACTTACATCTTCGCCGTTTCCAATCGCAAGAAAGTATGTGCCCGCACAAAGACGCGTGAATCTAACTTGCCCGCCAGTACTAAAACTAGAGTTGACAACTTTCGAGCTTCCAGGAGCGCCCGCACGAAGCTCGACTCGAACTCCCTCGCCAAACGTCTCAAGTTGAATGAGGTAGTTTGATTCACAAGCTCCAAACGCTTGCTTCGGCGACATAATTGTTAGCGCAAGCAAAGCAAACAGATGCCGATTCTGATTAGTCCAAAAGTTAACCATGCCTCTGATAAGCATACAAAATTACCCCTCGACAAGTTGTACGATGGCAAGCCTTGCACCTTCGCCAACTCCAAATAGTATTTTTTGACCGTCCTTTAATTCCAATTTTTTCCTCAAAGGAATCCTGACTTTTTCGTCTGTCGAAACGTCATAAAGATCCTTAAGCTTTTCATTTACAAGCAGCCACTGGTCATTGTGGTATGTGAAGTATCCAACCCTTTTTCGCTGACTATCTTCCAATCGTTCATTTGGAACAATCAAATTGTTTACATGCCATTGAAACAAAGACTGATTTGAATAAACCATCAATCGATGATTGTCTGACCGAAATGAACCCTCTTTTCTAGAGGAGTATAGGTTTAATACTGGCAACTTGCCCTTAAATGGTGTGCCACAGAATGGACAATGCGGCTTTGTAGTACTGTCGAATACAAACCATTTTTGTTCACAATTTTTGTTTTGGCATGGTTGAATTAAATCAACTGTCTTTACAAGAGCAGTCTCCCAGTCATTAGCACTGGGTCGCAAGCTTGGTTCATGTAAGCCAGCAACAAATGCTTGTAAAAAAAGTTCCTTTAGATATGGGCCAGTAACTGTAAATGGAATTTTTATCGTATCAGCCCAGGGCAATTCAGTCGGCTTGACATTTTTTAATTTGATTCTATTTGAAGCATCAGTTGGGTGCTCAACAAATAAAGCCCGTTCGCCCATTGTTAAAATCTCATCCCTCTGTTCATCCTGGAGATCATGGACCTTACCACCTCTCAATGGATGCCTGTAGAGGAGATACATATAGATTAGTACAGCAAGTGCATGCAAGTCTGTTTCTCTTCTGGGAAGATTACGCTTTGGATCGTCCTTCGGTAGGTGACTGGTTTTTACTACCTCAGGAGCAATAAAATCTGGCGTACCCACCACGTCAGGAGGAAATCTTCCGGGAACAACAAGTCCGTCAACATCGATAACGCAGGCAAAGCCCCCCGATGGATCAACCAGTACATTTTTGTAGCTTAGATCAGAATGAGCTAAACCTGCAGCGTGCAGTCGACGAGTTGCTCGGGCAAGCAGTAAACAAACTTTTACATAGTTTAACCAATCTCCCAACTCCCTCGGATCAATGAATCTATTTCTTAAATTAGGTGCAGCGAACCATTTCCCCTCTTTATCTTTCCCCTTAATTTGGAGCATGTCATTATTCTTAGAGCCATATTTGAAGAAAAAATGCTTCGGATACGTGGGCGCAACAATTCCTAATTTTCCTTCATGCTCTAACATTGCACTTGGCCAGCAGAATAGATTTCGCCAATACTCTCCTCCAATCTGGTTGAAGATACCTTCTTTGTATTTTCCAGTAATCATTTGAAGGCGCTCTTTCGCTTGAAAATCCTGCTTCGTCTTATACAGTCCGACAACATAGGATTTATCTGGCGAAAAATAAACATCTTTCATTGCGCCTGAGCCAATGACTTCATCGACAAACTCGATTTCCTTACCATCAAATGTCTTACATTTAATAACTTTCGACATCAAAATGCCTTTTGATATTTACGAAACTGTTTTAGTTAGCAGAGTCCATCAAAATATTGATATTCTTGAGATGAAAATACCATCTATATAAGTTCACCACAAAATTGCTATAGTCCGGTCATCATGATGACCTTGCTTAAAAAAATGAACCCACTCAAGAAGTCGATCAGCTGGCTGTGCGTCGCGCAGGATAGGATCTAATTCGTTCCAAAGCAGCGACCACTTGGCATTGTCACGTAACTCATTATCTGTCTCGAAAAACGGATCTGACACTCCATCAGTCAAAAGCATCAAGACATCAGCATCTTGCCATTTCCCGAGATGTACGCGATCTTTAAAACCTTCACCAAGACAGTTTTGATCGAGGAAACGAGTCTGCCCTGCGAATTCGCCACTGTCTGGTCTGCCCATCAATCTGACGGTTCCTTTAAGGCTATACGCTGCGATAGCTCCATCTCCCACCCAGAAAGACGAAACAAACATCCCATTTTTATTTTTTTTCGAAACAGCAACGAGCAATGTTGTAGAAAAATCTTTATATTGCACAGCAATTCTTCTTGCCTCTAATTCGATAGCTTCAATACATTTAACTAGCATCTCGTAATATGAGTCACGAAATATCACTTTAATTTCTTCACGCAACTCCGGTTCAGTCTCCCACAGCAAGATATTGGAATCTAAATGTGGTGTAAATCCTGAATTAAATTTTTCTTGGAAAAATTTTCCGGCGGTTGATACAGCTATTCTTGAGCCTTCACGAGAATATTTTGCACTTCCGGCACCATCAGCAACCGCGACTACAGACCATTGGCTGATTTTGTCGTGAAATAAGAAAAAATCGTCGTCCCGAAAACTCCCGCTATGCTCGTGAGATCTTCCACGCCGACTTGCTGCAACAATCTTTACGCCGTTCCCAGCCAGAAACTCGTGTGCCAAATGTTCTTTCGGATAGGGCGATTGCTCCGGCGGTTCGTTTACCTTCCACAAAGATCTAGGATCAGGATTTGACGTTAGTCGACAGATGCCCTTACCTTTTTCTGTTTCATTTTCAAAACTCCATGATACGGACAACTCAAACTCTCCGGCGACTTTAGGAATCCCAGAAACTAATTGTGTTTGTGATTCAAAGACGAGGCCAATTTCTTCAGATAGTTCTACTGTATGAACAATTATTCTTTTTCCAGATTTATGGACGCCTTCAAGCAAATTTGAGTAGAATTTTCCAACATTACAATTTGAAAGGTGAAAAGTTGGTGAGACTTTCGGTACTACAGCAGGCGTCTGGCCCGCTGGAGGAATTAGCCCCGGTTTAATTACTTGGGAATTTTTCGATTGAGGCAGTGGAGCGGAAGAACTTACGGATGATTTCGCCTGAGCAAGATGCGGCGATTCCTTGTGTATTGGTGCTTTTGCGGCTTGATTAGTGGCTCTGTTGCTTCCCTGCTGAGTAGCTGTTGTTTGTGAGTTCAACCTAGGTGTCGATACTGGTACATTCGTGGTCTTGCTTAGCGCGGAGTTGTCGGCCTTTGGATCGGAATTTTTGGTCGTGTTTTGCTGGTCTACTTTTGTTTTAGCCCCAAGGGGGGTGTAATCGGTCACTTCAGTGGAGTTTGGTGCAGCCGCTCCTCGCTGCTTCAGTACATCAGCAGTCATAACAGGGTTATTGGTATTTGACACACCTGACAATGTCGATAATCTGGAGCCTTGGGCGATCGCACTCGAAGAAAGTGAATTTTTGTGCGTAGGTTGGTTTGGGTTCACTCTTGACACTACTGATTGGCTAACGGACTCTTTATTAGAGCTATCTAAAGCCGGTCGTTCTTTCCCAGATAGGGCACTCTGGGATTCGAGAGGCTGTAAAGAATTAAACTTGCTTTTCCACAAATCCTCTACGTCTGTAATAAATCTAAAAGCTAGAAAATTCAGATCCTCATCCGATAAAAAACGTTTCACATTTTGATCTGAAATACCAGCAGTAAATACGGGCGCTGACCGAGCTTCAAATAGAGCGCGGGTAAGATTTTCTATATCTTTTTCCCTCGATGCTCCAAAGAGCGACCATTCTTTTTTTCGATCGATATCTGCCATAACTACCCGCGCCCTCTACTTACATCGAAACCGCCCTCAGAAGAAGATGGGCCAAGGCCAAACGAAACTTTTGTCTTACACCAAGGACACTCCACTTCTCCTGGACCATTTACACACAACAACTTAGTGCATCCGCAAACTGCGAAGGCAGATATGTTGCCACAGTGTGGGCACCCTGAACCACCGACAAGCGAGGAAGTATTTACCGAAGTACTCAAGGGACGGTTATCTGACCATTCAAAATAACTTTCGTCAATCAGGTAACAGCCACCAAACAAATACGCGGAGAAATCCATTTTAAAATCACGAGTAGAAACCGGTTTTACTTCACGGTCGTACCGCAAGATGTAAGGATTTGACGTTTTAGAGCAACGACCTACAATGGTTACACAGGATTCGTCAACAGTTTCAAGAGGCTCTTTAACAATCCGTAGAATTGTTTCATCTAATTTGGAAAGGGGGGCGGGTTCAAGATTATCATTCAGGCTCTTACTCTGCGCGACGACAGATGCAGAAATCCAGTCAGTAAATTTTTTGAAATCACCGTCCTTTACTTCTTCAAATACGATGACATTTTCGGACATTTTTTTCAAAACGTTAAAGTCAGCGTTTTTTCCAAGACTAATAGCAATTAGCTTGGTTTTTTGTTGATATTCTTTTTGCCAACGGATGATCGAAGCACTTGGATTGTCAGTAGGCCTTCCGTCCGTAAAAAAATATACTATTGGCTTCCAATCCCCTTTTTTATCTATTGTTGTCTTCACCACTGATTTATCTATTTCGTGCATCAAGGCATCGAGCGCAGCTCCGATATTTGTGCCGCTTCCGAGCGGAAGCTTTGGCGAGTAAAACGAGACAACTTCAACAAGTGGAACAATTGTCTTGGCAATGCCAGCAAACGCTATGACTGACACATATACTGACTCTAATGCGTGCGGATCGGCGCGCAAAGTACGAATGACAGACTGCAGCCCCTCTTCCATTTTTCTCAAGCTCTCACCCACCATGGATTCGGAGCAATCAAGCACAAAAAAGACCGGCAATCTTCTCATGGTATCTCCCATCAAACGCAGTTGTAATACAGGTGGGCAGATCTTCAGATGTGGCTAACAGATTCTGATTTTTTAAAGCATTACAAAATTATTCAATAATAGAAACGAAATCTAATACGGCACTTTTGACAGAATATGCAGCTACAGTGCAATTTGTACCTCCGGAGGAGGCGGTGGTAAAGACATTTGTCCCGATATGCCTGCACTACTCGAGCCAATTGAAACAGACGCTGATACCCATTTAAAAAAACCAGAAAAAGCAGAAGAGTCCATCGTATCGAGTGTAACAACTCTATCAGTCAATTCGAGAAGCAAATCTTGCTTTGCTTTTGGACCAGCGGCGCACGCCACAATTAATCCAAAGTTACAGTTTTTTACCTCGGGAATAACTTCCCGGTAAGCTTGCAAATCAGAAGGACTGCCATCAGTCATAATGAACAAAAGTGGACGCCAGTCTCCCTTAGAATCAGCTGTGGTTTTTTTTACGTCACGATTAACGCGCTCAACCAAGAGCTCCAGCGCAGCGCCTAGAAACGTTGCCCCTGCATCCGGTACGCTTATTGCTGTGAGGGTTACTTGATCCAAAGGCGTCATTGGCAAGTACTCTGTCGCTTCAATGTCAAATGTGATTATAGAAACGTGCACACTTTCAAGGGCGTATGGATCTTGCCGTAGCGCACTCAGCATCGCTTGAAGTCCAACGTTCACAGAATGGATGGGTTCGCCGCGCATTGAGCCCGACGTATCTAATAAAATGTAAACTGGCAGTCGCCGGACACTCATTTGTTCTATAGGTACTGTTTGAGCCAAACTATGAAGCTATCCGACTGATCTGGAGATCCAATAGCATTAAACTTCCACCCGTCTTGCTCGCGAACCATTTCAGCGAAGAGCATAGAACGGTACTGCGAAAAACCTACCCCACCAGACAAGTCGAATCGCGCCATCTCCTTGCCCTTGTTGTCCACAGCACGAATAAATGCATTTTGGACCTTGCCAAAATTTTGCCCCTGTTCCTGTGCATTATAAATCTGCACAACAAATACGATTTTGTGAAATATATCGGGAAGATCGTTTAGCTTTACTATAATCTGCTCGTCGTCCCCATCGCCAGCGCCGGTCCTGTTATCTCCAGTCAACCAGATACACCCGGAGTTATGTCTCATCGAATTGAAGAAAATTATGTCTCCTCCGACCAGTCGTTGACGTCCAGGCTCAGTTGATCCCAGATTTCTGACTTTTCCGTCCGCATCACATAAAAAAGCAACAACGTCTAAATCATATTCTTCGTTTTTCCCAAAAATAGAACCAAAGAATCCTTTTTTCTCTTCATTCACGTCCCAGCCTAAGCCAACGGTTACCATAGAAAGGTCGTAAACAGACTTTTTAAGGCTGACGCCTTGTCCTTTTTTTAGAGAAATTGCCATAGGAGTCGTCTCATCAATTAATTTAAATAACTACATTGACTTCAGGCGGTGGAGGTGGCAAGTCACCAATCCCAGTAATTTCTTTTTGTCCTTGATCCACTTTTTGACTTCCCGTTGACACAGAGGCAGACACCCACTTGAAAAAAGCCTTAATGGTGCTTGCATCTGCAGTATCGAGTTGAACCACTATTTCAGTAATCTGCTTTAACACAGAGGTATCTGCGTCATGGCCTGCAGCACAAGCAACAATCACGCCGGTTCTTACCTTTTTCAACTTTTCAAGCCCACGGTGCCAGTCATCCGTGGGAACACCATCCGTCATGATAAAAACCAACGGTTTCCAATCACCTTTTATTTCAGCTGTGGTCTTTGCAACCTCAGATTCAATGCAATCTGAAAGCACTGAAAGTGCCTGACCAAGCGATGTCGTTCCGCTAGATGAAATACTGGGAGTCTGAAAGGCTGAAAGTTCTGTTAGTGGAATTAATTGCCTTGCACCATCATCAAATGTAATTACTGACAAATAGGCAGTTTCGAGAGCATAAGGGTCTTGTCTGAGAGTGGATACGAGTGTCTGCACTCCAGACTTCACAGCCTCGATAGGCTCACCACTCATCGAGCCGGACACATCTAATAGTAAATATACTGGCAGTCTTCTCATTTTTTACTTTCCGAATTTTGAGTTTATTATCTAAGCAACGGTCACCCCAAACTGTTTACACATAGATTCAAGCCCACCGGCGAATCCTTGCCCCACTGCTTTAAATTTCCACTCATCGTTATGTCGGTAGATCTCGCCAAAGATCATTGCAGTTTCGGTGCTGTAATCTTCTGTCAAATCAAAACGAGCTATTTCTGCGTCGCTTTCTAAGTTGACAATACGCATAAATGAATCACTAACCTGTCCAAAGTTTTGCCTTCTTCGCTCAGCGTCATCAATTGTTACGCAAAACACGATACGCTTAACAGAAACAGGTACTTTTTCAAGATTAACTGTCATCGTTTCATCGTCGCCATCACCATCACCCGTTCGATTATCCCCATTATGCTCGACAGACCCGCATTTTGATTTAAGTTGATTATAAAAAATAAAGTCGTCATCACTTTTCACTTTTCCACTTTCAGAAAGAAGAAAAGCACTAACATCTAGATCATAATCATCACCCGTTGTCACTCGAGCTTCCCAACCAAGACCAACTAATATCTTTTTAAGAGATGGCGCCGCTCGAGAAAGGGAAACGTTGCCGCCTTTTGCTAACGATACTGCCATATGGAGTCCCTCTCTTACTTAAAAAATTCCATACTTATTCGCTCAAATTTTGTTCAAGCTTATTTTTGTGCGCTATTGAGAAAATAAAAGCAACGACGATAAAACTAATACCAATCAGCCCAGAAACAATTTCACTTATTTCCCACACGATGCTACCAAACATGATGAATGCGAGAGACCCGATTGCGTAGTGAGCACCATGCTCAAGAAAAACATATTCATCCAGGGTTCCTTTTTCTACTAAATATACCGTAAGGGAACGCACAAACATTGCCCCTATTGCAAGGCCGAGCATAATAATCACAACATCTCGGGTGATAGCGAAAGCACCTATCACGCCGTCAAATGAGAAGGACGCGTCCAGAATTTCGAGATAAAGAAACCCCATAACACCAGAGCGCTTTGCTACCTTACCGACATTCTCAGATGCATCGGTATCATCAAAATAGCTTCCCAAACTATCTACAATCACATAAAGAAAAACTCCACCAATACCTGCAACGACAACGGTCAGCCGACTTTCTGAACTAAGCGGGAAAAAAGCTTGAATACAGAGCAAAACTGCAAGTGCAAAAATAATTTCTATCGATTGAAGGTTTCCGAGCTTTGAAAACCACTCCTCGATTTTTCCTAGCCAGTGGAGTTCACGCCCCTCGTCCAAAAGGAATGATAGAAAAACTAGGAGCAGGAACATGCCTCCAAACGACGCAATAGCTGCATGAGCGCTTGTCAAGTGCCTTGCGTAATCGTCTGGAGCGTTCAACGCCATAATTGTCACGTCAGCAACGCCTTGGCCAGTTGCAACTGTGACCACTAAAATTGGAAAAATCAGACGCATGCCAAAAACAGCTATGAGAATTCCAACCGTTAGGAAAAGTTGCCTCCACCGATGTTCCATTTCTTTCAGGACGGAAGCATTAACTACTGCGTTATCGAAAGATAAACTAACTTCCATAACGCCAAGGAGAACAACGAGGAGCGCTGCGGCTGCCCCGCCACCAGGCGATGCCTCCCCCCAGAGGAACGCAGCAGCTACGCACGTAAGCGTCACAACAATGGATAAACCAAAGTGCTTCATAGCGCACCCCATCTTGTTATGTTTTTTTACATCGTATATGAAGTCGCTCTGTTCGAGAAGTGTGAGCAAAGTTTGTTATTTATTTATTAATCTTGTTACCGCAACCTTGCGGTCGCCGTAAGAGTCGAGGAGGTAGGCAAGCTTGCTGCCGCTGAACGACTTAGACCGAATAGAATTTATATTCGTATCAATTTTTAGCTACCGATGAATATAGAGTTTTATTTCCAACACCAAACTCAGATAGATGCTGGAAGTCATAAGTCCCAATGACCGCTCAAATCGCTGAAAATCTTCTTTACGAGGGTGAGACGGTGTCAATGTGCACCGAGCCGCTAGCAGAGTATTTTTTCCTAAGTGGAAATCACCCCAGTTTCGCGGCGAATTGCACCGCGCTGTGGCGTGGTTACGTCGGCAGCTGGGAAATCAAGGAGCATCGCCTTTATCTCGTAGGGCTGGAAGGCACGCTAGAGGACGGCACAGACGTATCATTGGCGACGTTATTTCCTGACTTCCCGGAACGAGTTTTTGCACACTGGTATTCAGGAACTATCCGAATCCCCCGCGGAAAACAGCTTGAGTATGTTCATTCAGGGTACAGCAGTACCTTTGAAGAAGATCTGTTGCTAGAAATTGACCGAGGTGTCGTTATCTCGACTCGAACTCGACATAACGGAATCTCTGATTCAGAAAACGCGGCGAGCAGCTATGGCGTAGCTGCAATGACGGTGTTTCCGCTCCGCGGGAAACAGGTCGAGGAAACCAAGTGACCTACGCAGCTTGGTATCTTGGAATCGGGTTTATTGTGCTAACTGCGCTGTACATAAATCACAAGATCCGCCGAAAATATGAGCCCACATCCTTCCACGACATTTTGGAAGCGACTGACCCAGACCGTGATAAGGTTTCTTATAAATTACTGAATTATGTTGCAGCGCCCTTACTTGGTTTGTGTATTTGGCCGCTGGCAATTTTCATGATCGTCCAAGACTATTTTCAGGTAAGTGACAGTAGCCTAGACGATGATCCACCTTTGTTCTCAGTCAATGCACAGCACTTAACCGAGCGCCTAGCAATTACTGAAATTGAGCGGCGAGAAATGTACCTTGATCCGATGCTGGCCGTCCCCGCCCTACCGTTTGGGCATCTCAATCAGAGCTGGAGAGATTTCATCGCGTCGCAATCAACCGATGATGAGTTATGGGCCTTTACAGCAGATTGGGAAACTGCTTGGGGCGGGAAGGAGATTCGCCGAGGCTATGTATTTGTCCGAGATAGCAAACCAGGAGCTTACTATCTGTCTAGCAGAAAAATTTTGTCTGATGAAGATTAAAAATAGTATCTTTCCACAAATACTCGATTAGCATCTCCAATCAGCTTCAACTCTTGGTATTGGCCCCATAATGTCAGCTCGCCTCGGTGAGCTAACTGTGAAATAAATCGGCTGAGCGGGTACCGCATTATTTTTCGATAAATATTTATGCAAACTGAGACGATCATGTATTTTCATCCGCGAAAAATACTAATCTTATCTTTTTTTACTTCTCTCTTTGACCGGATGCGCTCATCATTATGCACCGGATTTGTTATTAGATCTATACGGTTTTTGGTCAGGATTGTGGCATGGCGCCATCGCAGGACTAACAATTACAGTGAATATTTTTTCTTGGATTTTGTCGTTGATTGGGATTAGCTTTCTACAAGATATTCAGATCATTGGACGACCGAACACAGGTTTTTTCTACTTCTTAGGCTTCGGGATTGGATTTTTGTGGATACCGATATTTCGATAGCAATGCTTTTTCTATGAAGATTCGAACCAAATTAATTGATGACGATGATTTATAAATTTCAATGAATTTATCCACGATAAAACTGTTTCTTTTGGCGTCCTATGCCACTATTTTTTCTGCCCTCCTGTCAACTCCAAACGCTTATTCTCAGAGCTTCACACCCCCTTCAATAAATGAATTATCGCGCTATGTTTTTAACATTGAACGAAGTGGACGATACACTCAAACCCTAGAAAGAATTACACGCATCACAAGTGAGTACGGAGTTGACAACCATGCTCGGCACACGTTTGAAACAAACACATCCAAAGAAGTATTAAAAATTGAGGATGCCTATAACCTTACACCCGATGGAAAAAAGATTCCTTTGGCTCGCGATTGGATAAGCAAGCAACATCCCAAACCAGAGGACGACAGAACTATTGATGACACCCAGAAGACTCTGCTTGCGTTCCCACATGTGACCGTTGGAAGCCGCCTCTATAGTCGCTCCTATTTAAGATACTTTAAGCCCCCTACCCGAGGCGAGTTTGGCGTGACTTTTTCTTTATCACCCCAAGGAATCTGGGAAAATCTTGAAGTGCAAGTTACCGCCCCGAAAGAACTTAGGCTTTATACCTCCGCTAGAGGTTTCGTGGGCGGCATCGTTAAGACCACGCGAACTCACATCACCTATCGCTTCAGTGTGCGGCAAACGATCGCTTACAAGGAAGAAGCAGAGAGCGTTGATTTCTCCGATCACAGCCCTCGATTAGTTATTTCAACTTTCCCAGACTTTATAGCTGTCGGTGCAGCTTATCACCGAGCTTCTAATGCAAAAGCACGTGCAACGTCGGAAATTATTCAGCAAGTCAGTAAGTTAACTTCAGGTTTGAATAATCAGCGCGAAAAAGCTCGAGCACTCTACGAGTGGGTATCTCGAAATATACGCTATATCTCAAACACAATTGACGACGGCGGCATTGTGCCGCGTAGCGCAGACTACATATTTCGAAATCGTTTTGGTGATTGTAAAGATCACGTAGTGCTATTTGAGACAATGCTGCGGGTAGCAGGCATAGAAAGCACTGGCGCCCTCATCAATCAAGGGGAGTCTTTTGTATTGCCCGACGGACCTGCATTTCGCCGTCCGCTGAATCACGTCATAACCTACATTCCATCAATGGATTTGTATCTCGACTCTACTGCGAGATTCGCACCATTTGGGCAGCTGTACAGCGAGATCTACGATAAACCCACTGTCCTTGTGGCTCTGAACCTCTATGGGCATACGCCTAAAATGAACGCCCAAGACCATCGTGTGACAGCAAATGTCACCATGACTATGGCAGACGATGGAAGCATTCAAGGAAGCAGCACCACAAATTGGACTGGCGCTCCTGAGATAAGCTCCCGACTCAACCGTTTCTATGCTCAAAACAGCAGCATGGAATCTACTGTAAACAGCCTTTTATATCGATTTAATGAAATAGGCAGTGGGGACATAAAGCACACACCTCCCCTAGAGATCGACAAACTTTACACAGTTGACTCTCAGTTTGAACTGGAGCCTATAGCCGATCTCTCCCGACCCGGGACTTTTACCATTCCCGTGGGTTTAGCGCCCGGGCGAATCGCAGTGATGACGATTTTTAAGCCACTGGCAAAGCGTCACTTCAATTTCGTGTGTGATTCCTACGTAGATGAAGAGAACTACCGCCTGTATCTACCAGATGGTATAAAAATCATTTCTCTTCCAAGAGACGTAAGCTTTCGCGATGAAAACATTCGGTTCGAGTCTCGATATACCCTTGAGAACCAAAGCTTAGTAGTCAGACGCGTCTTGACGGTTGACTACGCCAGCAGAGTCTGTACACCTGAAGACCACGAAAAATATGTAAAGGCAGTACAGGTGTTACGAATGGACCAGCGCGCCCAGGTGATGTTTCAGTAGCTTATACTTGAAGCAAGCCTTTCAGTCATAGCTTTGATTACTTTAAATAATGGTAGTTATTGAATTGAATATAAAGCTATAAAGTCGAAAAACTACGCGACAGAGGAAAATTTTTCTTATGAATTACACAAAGGAGAAAACAAATTCATCAGTTCAAATAACGATTGACGCACTATTCACGGCAACGCCGACTATCGCGATATTTCAAATAATTACAGCAGCACTCGGAATCGGGCTACTTAGCTATGAGCCAATATTAATAAAATCATTATTCGATTCTATCGCTCGCGAGCAAAAACATTTCTCAGATAAAGAATTTATAAACTCTGAAATTTTTTACAATTTCATTTTAGTTTCATCAATTTGGGTATTGGCTTTTTTAGTAAACATAATACAAGAGATAATCGAAAGAGCGCTATCTCCATCAGCCCAAAAAGAGGTTCAGCACAAGCTTTTTCGATATGCCATAACGCAATCGCAAACTAACCTTTCCGATACGAATGTTGGATTTATAACTCAAAGTATCAAACAAGCTGGCGCTGCGGTCTCAGTACTGATTACATTATTGACATATGACTTTGTGCGCCTAGTCATAATGACTATAATGATGTTATACATATCAACAAAGCTTCCAGATGTATTTCTATTAGTTATTTCTTCTTGGACGGTCATTTACTACACAACATGTTATTGGTTCGCAAAAAAAACTTTTCCTAAGTTTAAACTGTTTTCTAGCATCGGCGCAAAATCAGCTGGCACGATTAACGACATTCTAAGCAATATTGATTTGGTGCGATCTTTTTCTAAAACAAAAGATGAAATTTATGTAGTCAACAGCGAGCTGAATTTAGAAAAGAAAGCCTCTGAGGAAAATAGGAAGTACATAATTTTAATGAATCTAATTGTTTATGGCGGAGCGATTTTATTTCAATCAATTTTTGTGTATTACTCGATTTTGCTTTTCAACAAAGGCGAATTAAGTTTGGGAGACGTTGCACTTGCAATTTCACTTTCAACGATCTTAGTAAACAATGCGAGTGGGCTCTGTCGTCAGCTTTTATCTTTTTTCGAACAAACTGGATATCTTTCTAATGCGATCGAAGCGATAGGGAATTTCGAGATAAAAGAGACTTCAGAACACACCCCAAATACAGAAATTAAATCAGGAAAAATAAATTTTGAAAATGTTACTTTCCAATATGCAAAAGCAAAACCAATATTTCAAGATCTCAACTTGGAAATTAGTCATGGGGAAAAAATTGGAATAACCGGAAACTCAGGCGCAGGAAAAACGACTCTTATTAAACTTTTGACTAAGCGATATGAACCGTCGTCAGGAATAATAAAAATAGACGACATCAGCACGCTCGAAATGCCTGAAGAATATATTAATAAAAAAATATCACAAGTTTCGCAAGATCTTCACTTCTTCAACCGTACACTTGCAGAGAATATATGTTACGGTTGCGAATCAGTTACACAAACCGAACTTTTAGACGTACTGGAAAAAACCCAATCAACAGAGTTTTTATCCAAGCTTCCGCTCGGCCTTGCTTCGATCATCTCACAAACAAATGACCAAATTTCTGGGGGTGAGAAACAGCGACTCGCCCTTGCTCGAGCGTTACTCAAAAAAGCTTACATAATAATTTTGGACGAGGCGACATCAGCAATAGACATTCAGACTGAGCACTTAATTCTAAATGAATTATCGTCAAATTTTAAAAATACAACTGTTATTATTGTTTCACACAGAATGTCAACATTAAAAAACGTGGATCGCATAATCCACATACAAGACCAAGCACAAGTTTTCATTGGTCAGCATGATGAACTAATAGCCACCAATAAGTCTTATCTCAATTGGATAAAATCGCAGTCAATGTAATTCACGTATGTCGAAATCAAGTTTGATAATTAGAAATTTTTTTTACTTGTTCCAAACGTAGATTTTTTACTTGGCTTGCAAGCATTGTAAATTGATACTGGATCAAACACTCTTCAAGTGGGGTAATTTCACCAAAAAGTAAATTTTCTATTTGCGGTATCTTTGTTTTCGACCGCGCTTCTAGGAAAGTTGGCGGGAAACAAACTGGCATAGCTGCTAAAGCAAGTTTCAGATCAGAAAAAAATTTTATTAGAACAGAGTCCGACTGCAGCGATTCTGACGAAAAATCTATTTTTTGCAATACTGATAAGGCAAGATCAAAATGTCCCAAAGAGCAACTCACCAGAACATAATTTGATATCCGGACGGTATCAAAACTAGCATTTATTTCCTCGGGCCTGCGAATAAACACTGCATCTGCGGAGCCGAGCATAGTTTTTGATCGAAATCCGATCGGATGTCGAACGGGTGACGCCCAAGAAACTGGTTCTGAAATAAAACCTGAAAAAATCATTCCTTTAGCAGAAAGCAAGTTGAGCACACCGGAAAAAGATGGATTGCCTCCGTAAAAAGGAATCAACTCAACTTCGCAAATCACTGCGTCTATCGAATCCAAATAAGAGCCTGCTCCTTGCAAAATCTCAAATGACGAGCCCTGCGCGTCGATACATAGGACTGAGGGAGTCGGCAAATTCGACTCAGAAATAATCTTCGCTAGGGTCACAGTTTCGACAATCTCTACATTAGTAAGTGTGTGCGCCTCGCCAAGAATGTAGTCGCAGTCCCCATTCGCGAAAACGTACCAATCATTGTATTTTTCGTCAAGTTTCTTTACGCTTGCAGCATAAGGGCAGGCTGTTACATTTAATGGTCTCTGAGAGTTTTCATTCCAAATTGCTGACTTTATCTGCGTCGAAAAACAATTTACTACTCGTCCATTGAACAAGGTAATCGCAGCTATTTCCTCAAGATCAGCTGCATCGATCATCACAAACTCACAGCATGAATCGAAAATTTCAGGATAGTCAAACGGAACAAACCCATCACGTGCTCCGACATGAAAAATTGAAACCATGGTATCTCGCAAAGTATCTTTATGAAAACAACATACAGCAGATTGATCCGAACCAAACCTCTCGGCGGATCTTCGCAATCGAAAAAATGAAAACACCTGAACTAATCATGCAACAATTAGAAAGATTGTTAGGCAAAACAAATTACTAAGAATAAAAAATATACGAAATATGATAACTAGGCCGACAAAAAAGCGGGCTACATTAAAAGCCCCAAAACATAAAGAAATGCACTATCAATTCGTATCTGGTTTATTTTTTGGTTTTTGAGCAGAAAAAACATAACGAACAGTTTTTTTATTTGGTTTTTTCAAGAAAGTCGCATCTAAAGCTCTTACCTTATTAAAACCCAAGCTTAGCAAAGTATGCTCTATCCAAGATCGAGAGGGCGCAATTAAAGTATGAATCTCAGTAGATTTACTCCAATGGTT
>Ga0315899_10003711_pt1 | contig 16604 bp, 16 predicted proteins | sample LakEriMetagenome_2_FD_203518 | JGI IMG/M metagenome (GOLD analysis project Ga0315899, IMG submission 203518) | Freshwater fungal communities from buoy surface, Lake Erie, Ohio, United States - Buoy 4 MA112 | ecosystem: Environmental > Aquatic > Freshwater > Lake | place: USA: Lake Erie, Ohio... | reverse complement strand
ACCCCCCCCCAGACACACAGAGCCAGAGAGAGAGAGAGAGAGAGAGAGAGAGAGAGAGAGAGAGAGAGTGCGCCCGCGCATACCTGGCCTTTTCCTGCTTCTTTGCTTCTTTTGCAAGAGCTGCCGGGTTCGCCTTGGCACCGGCGGGTGTCGCCGGCACCGCAGCGCCCTTGGCCTTTGCGGCGCCCGTGGATGCGCGCTGCGTCTTGTCCTTTGTGAAGTAGCCAGAGACGAGGCCAACGGCGTTGCTGGTGCGGTACGGCTTGACGTTCTTGTTCTTGAGCCAGCAGTAGTTGGCCTGCCGGCCGCGTTCCGGGGTCGAGAACGTCCAGAAGCGGCAGAACTTGGTCGTCTTGCACAGCTCGCAGCACGCGCGGGGCGAGGCGACGTCTGTGCCCATGTCCACGTCGCCTCCGACCTCGTCGCCGGGATAGTCCACGTCCGGCTCAATCACGCAGCCACCGTCGGCCTGCTCTCCTTTCCTCTCTGCCCCGCCTACGCCCCGCGCCTTGCCGTCTCCTCCACCGCCACCGCCGCCGCACGTAGGCGCAGGGTCGTCGTAGCGCACTGCACAGCCGCCCTCGTCGCCCCGTGCCAGCGCGCATGCAATGAGGAGGCCCAGCAGCATCGTCGCGCGGGCGGGTATGGACCGGAGTAGACCCAGAGTATGCCTCCCGCCTCTCCGAGTAAACATTGTCTTGGCAGCGGTGAGTCCTCTCTAAAAACGATGCTGATTTTGAGCCCTTTTGCTCCCTGTGCCCGGATCTGTTTTTTTAAAAGAGACAGAAAAATCGTTGGGAAAGGGGATCGGATTCATCCGGAAGGTCATCGGAAGGGGGTTTGTTTTGGTATGTTCGGAGGTAACCTTGAACAAATTGAAGCTTGCAAGAGAGAAAGCTGCGTGAGAACAAGCGCGGAGACCGGGGGGACGCAGCGGGCTGGTGATGCGAGTCCTGGTCGACCATGCGGGCCCCTCGGGCCACCGCCTCCAGGTGGCAGCAGCCCTCTGCGCGGCATGTGCGGCGGCGGAGCCTGTGTGCCGCGCTCGAGCGTTCATTGTTTTCAGCAGGCCCCGCGCAAGCAACTGATGGCACACTGGGGTGCGTGTGTGGCGCGGCAGGGCGCGGGCCCCGGGCCGCCGAAGCGCGCGCGCGTCGGCACAAGTCCGCACGAGGATGTCTTGGGGGCGCTTGACCGCTGGGCCGAGTCTGTGCGCGCGTCCTCCAAGATTATGGACGGGTGCGCAGTGGGAGCGCGCTCGAGAGAGAGAGAGAGGGAAAGAGAGAGAGATAGGGAAAGAGAGAGAGAGAGAGAGAGGAGAGGGCGGGGGGGGGCATGTCCGCGCACACATGGCGCACGAACACACTGAGCATTCACATGGGCACACCACTCACAGCGGACACAGTTTAGAACACACCGCTGAGCCTCCTTGCCTCGAGACACCCCCGCAAATCGCCCGCCGCTGCTGCCGCGGTCCGTCCACGCTGCGTTGGCCGATGCGCACCCTCACTCTAGCCCCGGCGTGCTGGCAGGGCGGTGTGCTCCAAGGTCCTCGCCGAAATCGCGCGGCTGCAGGACGACGTCCGCGCGGGAACCTTCTCTGGCGACGCGGCAGTCCTGCGAGCCATCACCGAGTGCCCCTTCCCGCGGGCGTTCATAGACATGCTGCAGACCATCGATGCGTTCGAGGGCAAGCCGCTGCTGGAGTGCGTGGCTGCAGCCATCGCCGTCGAGCATCGCATCAAGGCAGGGCGGGCGGTGTCAGAAGAGAGCAGCGGCCTGGGGCAGGGCAGGCTTGAATTCCTCGCCGGGAAGAAGAAACATGAGGTGGAGCGTTTCAGGCTGCGGTTGGAGCGGCAGCACAGCGAGCAGGAGCAGTTGCTCAAAGGCGAGCAGCTCGCCGCCGCGCGGCACACCGCTGATCTCGACGCCGCCGAAAAGTCGCTTCGAGAGATGCGAGCAGAGGAAGGTACGGCGGTCGATTCCAGTCGTGTTACTACTGCCCCCACGCATACCTCGCGAGCTGACCTCCAGCTACATGGCAGGGCGCATTCGGCTAGAGCTCGCAAAGGTGCATGCGGAGGCTGCCCAGCAGCGCGGCCTGCTGGAAAAGATCCTCCACGACAAGGGTCAGGCGCCCGTCGCGTTGCAGCACGCTCTCTCGTGCTCGGTTGCTCGCACACTGCCTGATTGCTGCTCAATGCGCCACAGGGAAGAGCAGCTTGGAAGGCAACGAGCCAAGCAAGAACATGGCCGCGCCAGACTCGGCTTGGAATGGGCCAGAAGTGAACTTGGGCATGGCAGATCTGCTGCGCGCACGCGGCGGTGCTGATCGCGCCATCGAGTGCGTCAGTGCTGCTGGACAACATTTGAGCCTGGTTTGCCATGTGTCTGAGTTTGTGCGCGAGGCGCGGGCGGCTATGTCGGCGCAGTGCGATGAAATTCTTCAAGACGCTCTCCAGCAGGAGGTGACACTGCTCCAGCAAGACAGGTTTGCTTTTGCGTGATGCGCAGCTGTCAGGAAGAAAAATATGCCGATCATGCAGCAGCAGCAATAGATACGAGCTGAAATAAAAAAGAACTGATGGCAGCAACTTTCTGAGGAAATCTTTGCAGACCTGCATTTATCCGTTCATGAGGGATGGGAGAACGCGAGTGTTTTAGAATTTGAATCTTCTGCGAAGGAAAAGTGCGCTACACTGACGCGCAAGACTGTGCAGGGAAAACTGCAATCATCTCCTCTCTCAGCTCAATCAGGTCAGCGTTGGAAAGGGCAAACAGGAAGAGGACGCCGGCAGTAGTATCAATCGCAAGTACAGGAAGTTCTACACGGAGCAACTAAAGGCTGTCAACTTGCGCCGGCTGCGCTCTCGCTTCGCGGCATCGTGTCTCATTGCGTCCCTAAATCAAGCCCCGAGTACGGGAAATGACTTGCTGCTCGACCTGGCCGCTCATGTGGTCCAGGCTGTCGACGAGCAACGAGGCGCCACCAACCTGGAGATTCTGCAGTCGGAGGTCAGGCGTGTGCTGTTTGCGTGTTTACCGTTGTTGGCGCATTCGATTCCTGCCAAAGCTCAATTGTGCTTCTCTCTTTGCAGACTTCGGAAGTTTCACCGGACGCAAAAGCGAGTACGCTCATTCTGTGGCCTTGTGACCAAATTGACGAGCAAGATGGCCAATCAGCTGCTACTGCTTGCCCCCGGGATGTGGATAAGCTGCAGAATCTCCAAAGTGATGAGCACGTGCACGGGCGTGTGGTTGCGAGGGAGTGTAAGCACAGGAGCCATGAGGAAATTTGCACCCTAGTGCACTCCTCGCTCAGTCAACCGACTGCGGCTAGTGTGCTGTCAATTCCCTCTGCGTTGGGCTGTTTGTCTGCCGCTTTGAACGAGCTGTGTGACGGCAAAGTCCGGGCTTGCATGTGCATGCTGCCGACCCTTGCTCATGGGTCCGTTCTAGACGGGAGTAGACAAGCTGGTGCGTCCCTGCTGGCATCGCTTCTGGCTGTGGCGTTGATGCAGTTGCGCGTTGAGTACGTTTGGATTCGCAAGATTGCTGTGGTGGATTGCTCAATGGTCGGTGATGAGGGGCTTGCAGCGCATGCGGAAATGTTCAACGATCCCGACCTTCTGTTCCTGCGGTCTCCTCCTCCTTCTGTCGCTGGCAGTTCCAGCGCCGGACAAAAGTCGCATGTTGCTGAGAGCGGGGCAGCGGCTGGCGCCGCAGCACCCTCAGGAGCAAAGAAGTCGGGTCTGAAGGCGCACTTCGAGGACCTTGCTCTTAAAGTTGCAGACTTTCAGCCGCAGATTTTGGTGTGCTACCTCAACGACAATCCCAAGGCTGCAGGAGAGGTAGGGAAAGATTACCCTACAGATGGTGGAGTCGACATGGCCTGGGTGGGTAAGTGGGCCAAGACAGTTTCCGCGAAGTATTGTAAAGGACGCTCCATTGCGGTCAGCGGCTTCGCCAACAACATCTCAGACTTTCTTCAGGGCATGATTTGAGGGTCGCTCCGCATCGCGTTATGGCTGGGCCCACCTGGTCTCTGATGTTCGAGGCTTTGCGCAAAACCATTTACAGGGTCGTGCTCGTGTTGAGCATACCACGGAGACGTGATCAGAATTTCGATGCGCTAGATTTGAATCATAGGTTCAAAGCAATAGAACACGAAACTAAAAAAAAATTAAGCCCGGCCTTCTTTGGGCGTGCACCTCTTGCAGGGCACAGCGCACGACAATTAAAACATCACAATGCAGCTGCTCGCGCGCACGCTCCCGCTCGCGTCTGTACTTCTACACATTAAATTCGGCCGAAGTTCTTCGAGCCAGGTCCGGTATCGCCAATGTACCTCTTCATGTCCTTCTCATCACGTTGCAAGGGCAACAGGACCTTGTCAATCAGACCGTACTCAACGGCCTCGGGGGCCGTGAGGTACAGATCGCGGGTAAGGTCCTTGCGGATGGTATCGTAGTCTCTGCCGGTGAATCTCATCAATCCCCGATACACCTTCTCCCGCATGCGCAGGATCTCGTCGGCCTCAATTTTGACATCAGATGCCTGTGCATACAGCACCTGCGAAAGCCCCATGTCCTCGAGCTTCGGGTTCTGGAGAAGAGAAGCGCAAAGTGAGATTCGGATGCATGTGCGGAACAGAGTGATCACATCACGCACATCCGCGCTGGAGAACCTGCAGGAGGAAACGTGCATTTGGCAGGGCCATGCGCTGCCCCTTGGTCCCTGCCCCGCACAGGAAGCCGGAGATGGAGGCGGCGATGCCAAGATTCAGGGTCGTGATGTCAAAGCCGCAGTTGTTCATTGTGTCGAACACCGCCAACCCCGCGCGCACCTCGCCGCCCGGGCAGTTGAAGTACATTTGCACACCGGCCTTGTTGTCCTCGAAGCTCAGCGTGAGGAGCACGGCTACCATCTGCAAAAGAAGGACTGTACCGTCACCTTAACACCACAAGCCAACAAAATCCTGCAGCCATACGCTTTTCTAGGGCTTCCCCTGCAGGAGGCACCTCTGGGCACGCACTGCAGCGGCGTGCACGGAGCAGCTCGCGACAAACCTGGTTCGCGTACTCGTCATCAAGATCCTGCCCAATGTACATGATGCGTTCCCTCTGCATGCGGCTCCAGATGTCCAGGAACTGCTCGGCGAGGTCACCGTCATACATCTGGAAACGGCCCGCGCGTGCAGCCCGCACCACAAGCCCCGCGCGGGCAGAACAGACATGCGCGCGCATGGTGGCCCGGGGCAGGTACCTGGTAACCTTGCTCTCCGGGAGCCTTGTACGGCACGCGCGGCACGTTGCTTCCGCCCATGCGCAACGCGCTGATGGCGAGCGCCCGCGGACCTGTCAGCCGGGCAGCAGAGACGGACGGCCTCGCGAATCCTGCCATACCGGCCAGGTTGGGCAATGGCACGTCACTGGCCGTCGGCGCAAGGGCACCCGCACCGCACCCGCACCGCCTCGCAGTCTTGTGACCCACCGCGGCCTCGGGAGGCCAGGGAGCGAGGGCGGGATTTTGTGGGAGACGGACCCTGGGGCTGCACGGAAAAGGCGCCGACATAGCCGACAGTGACGGACACTACAAGCGCAACAAGTGCTGCTGTGCGATGCAACATTCTGCCCACTCTTGATCTTCCCTGCCCCTCCTGCGCCCCCCGCTGCGCTGAAGTACAGTATCCCCAAATTTCTGGTTTCCTTGATTATTGTCATTCTAATTTATTGGCAGTTAGCAACCGTTCAAGCGAAACAGGAAACTTTTATGTCTGCAGTCGCCTCGACTGTCGCAGGGGGCAGTGACCGGGAACCCGAGGACGACCCAAGCGGCGACCTGAAAGCCGAGGACGACCCGAGCTGGAACCTGGAATCCGAAAGTGGCCCGAGCGGGGTCGTTGTCATCAGAGATGCGGGCTTCCACAAAGGCGGCTCTGCCGGAGCGAGCCACCCGCACGCGGCTCCGCGTGCGGGGCACCGGCAGCTCGTGGCGGAGGGCGACGAGCAAAGAACGGAAAGAGAAGCCGCTGCGGCTGTGAGAATGCAGTCACTGGCACGGGGAAGACAAGGCCGGCATCGCGCAGCGAGACTCCGGTCGGGCCAGGAGGCGGGGAGATACACACATCAAGGCGGACAAAAGTTAAGAATTGACGACGGCAACCCAGCTGCAATGCACGGTTTTGAGCAGATGAACTTTCGTGTTCCTCTCAAAATCAACGGTGAGGAGGCAAGCGATAGAGCCCTGCAGCAGCAAATGGACGCACTGCTCAAGAAGCTCAGTAAGGGCATCATTCCAACACCGCCATCAGCTCCCGGGAGCCCCTCGCAATCAACGTTCGAGAAGATTTCGTCATCGCCTTACACTCAACGTTCAGACTCCGTGGTGAAACAGCCGCGCTTCAGGATCGTGGGCAGAACGTTTCCTCCTCGTACTCTTCCGCTGGTTCCTGGACCCGGAACTGCCCTCCTCATTCGGTCTGGCATTGTTACGCCGCGGCCTGCCGCGGGACCATTCTCTGGCATTGGCACGGTCCCGAGAAGAGGTTCTTCAGTCTATAAAGAAGGGCTGATGGAACAGACTGGAGACAAGATGACTGCTCGAGAGCAAAAATTTCGTCCTGCTTCTGCCCCGTCGATCTCTTCAGCAGCTGCGCCGAGGTCCCCAGCGCTGCCGCTGCGGCCAGCGACATGCCGTTCTGTCTGCCGCAAAGCAAATCCCTGCCCAAATACTCCGTCCTCGCATCATCGCGTGCGCCCGCCGGCCTCAGCGAAATCACGGAAATCAGTCGCGTCGACGATTTCCAGCCAAAGTTGGAACGAACGCATGTTAGACAACCCTTACGAAATGGTGGCATGGGCAATGACAGACAAGACCAACAACAGCATTCCGCGAGCCCGCTGGCCCTATGTCAGTACGTGGGTCTCGGGCGAACCACGCTACGAAGGTTATTGCACCCCTGTGCTTCCTGCCAACAGCACATACGGTATCCTCGGCCCACGCCGCCAAGATGAGAAAGTGGTGCCTCCCAGGTGTGGCATGGAATTTTTAGAACAGCTCTACGGTGCATCGCTGCAGATGGAACTTCCCCTGAATTGTGCGCCCGAGATCAGCTCTGTCGACCAGAATCAGGACCTCCAGACGTCTAGAGGTATGCGTCTGTCTGTGCTGCATCACATGCATCAGGCGGACGAAACCGACGAGAGGGTGTGGGAGAGTGAGAGGAGGGGTCGAGCGCTGCTGGATTTTGCCGCGCAAGAGCGCTTCAGACTCGCGCAAGTCGATGCTGTCGAAGAACTGGCACGAGAAAACGACACCTTTTACAAGGGTCTCCATCGATCCGACCGCACACTTTACTGGGCAGAGCGAAAATCGCGCGAGAAAATGGAAACCGAGCGCAAGGCGTCTTTTGGTGCACGCGAACTTCTGCAAGCGCGCTACCAGCGCGTGCTCTACAGATGGTCAACAATTGTGTATCAAAAGTCGTTTCAACTTGCGCTGCGAATGAGGCAGGCAGCCGCAGGCGTGCGATCCAGGCGCACTCATGCTATAACCAAGATTCAATCTATCGTACGCGGCTGGTTGGCCACAATTAGAGTGAGGAAAATTCGCCGAGGGATGCTAATGAGGAAGTTTCTTGCGGTGGCCAAGATGCAGGCGTTATTTCGTGGATGGAAAGATCGCCAAATGTGCAAATTCCTCAGGGAACTCAGAGTCACCAGCAATGCTGCGAAGCGTCTCTTCAAAGCACAAAACGCTTTTCAGCAGTGCGACGTGGATGGCGACGGATTCATCAGTGCCGATGAATTTGTGGGCGCGTTGAAGCAGAATGGCATCTTCCTCGACGCGCTTGCCATTCAAGCAATTCTGGCCAGTTTGCCCCTCAAATCGGACTACCGCAAGGCAGTAGCAGCAGCGGAAAAAAAGCGCATGTACAACAACGATCTCTTTCTCAAGGGCAAAAGTGACAAGTGGTGCGAAGCTCCTTTACCAGGGCAGAGCCATCCATTGAGCTTCTCTGACTTTTGTTGCCTGGTAGATTTGGACGTATCGGCAGCTGCGATGTCAAAAATGCAGGAGGCTATCAAAATTTTCGCAAAGTTTGATGCAGATGGCTCAGGTGCCATCGACGGTGATGAGGTTGCCAGGGCAATCGAGGAGATGCAAAAATTCACAGGCGTCCCCGTCCGCCAAGAAATGCTCAATGCGTCGCTGAGATTGGGCGATGGGGAACTTGACTTTGCGGCGTTTGTGAAGGTCTTTGGCTTGGACACGGGCTCTAGCGATGCAGCCCTAGACGATCAGGTGGATCTGGCCTTCCGATCATTTCGAGAACTTGACACCGTTGGAGCGGGCGAAATCGGGCCGCAGGAATTGATTGCTGGGTTGAATAAAATGGGTGTTGAGGTAGGACTGGATGAAGCCCAGCAAATGATTGATGAAGTCGATGAGAAGGGATCCGGCAAAATCGACTTTATTGAATTCTGTACGGTGGGTGGGCTTCACAACATTTCAGAGCGACTGAAGCGCAAATACATTGCCGGGTACATCGGAGAAGAGGAGGAGGAAGAGGAAGAAGTGAACATGTCAATGACGCTGCCGCAGCCCGGCAGTCCGGCATATCCATCCAAAAAGGAAAAAGAAATACAGGCAAATTCGTTTGAAGACGGTGAGGCACTGGTTGGTCACCCGCACTCCCTCTGCACGCCTGTTGTCGGTCTACGCGTGCGACCTTCAAGAAGTTTTCGATCAGGCACTTTGAATGGAGCTGGAACAATAGTCGAGGTGGCACACATCAGCCGCTCGAAAATGCGAGTACGGGTACAGCATGACAACAACTTTGAACGGTATTATGATTGCGGCAGCCATGGTCGATTTGAGCTCGTGGTCTTACCAAAGATCTATCTTACCGACGCGCAGCTCACTGTCTATTACAAGTCGCAGCCACATCTGATGACATCTGAGGAGGACCAATTAGCTAACATGCACGACAAAAGCTGCGGACTCCGCCGGTTTGATCATTTGTATAGATCGCTCTTCGATCTGCAAAGCCTGTCGATTGGCCAGGACGAAGGCTCAAGAAACAAGGTCCGCGTCCAACGAGAGCAGATCATTGCTCGAATTCGAGACAGACTTCAGAGGGTAGCGCGCGTGAAATGGGATCTTGTCAAGATATTGGTCAGATCTCCTAATGGCTCACCGTTGAATCGAAAGAATTCTGGCGCCAAGCATCCTGAGGCCACGGCTCAAGATGCTCCTTCCGAAGTCCCGTTGGTTCTGCAACTGGCATATGTCGAGTCCAAAGGCAAAAACGTCACTTCGAGTTTCAAAAGACAGAGCAGCCCTGCGGCTCTGCAGGCAGTAGTGGCGCAGAAAGGGTCAGAAGACGAAGTCTGGACAGCAGACTGCCAGTCTGCTGTAGAAGCACAGAACAAGGCAAAGGCCAGTGGAGGGAGCGAGGGCATTGTTGAGTGGACAAACCCCACCGCTGGCGATGGTGGGATGGTGGCATATGCATCAGCAGAAGGTCAACTTGAAGACCAAACCTGGGAGCAGAGAATGAAGCAGCGTGATGCAGAGCTACGGACCCGGAAGATATCGCAAGGATCGTTCCGTGGTTCTTTCATGCTCACTCAGTCACGCGGCGGAATGGTGGCAAGTACATCAGCAGAAGATAAGCTTGGAGCCCCAACCTGGGAGCAGAAAATCAATCAGCAAGTTGCGGAGCTACGGGTCCAAAGGATGTCGCAAGGATCGTTCCGGGGCTCCTTCAGGCGCTTTGAGTCACGCGACGATGCCTTCAAGCGAGAGCAGACCAGCACGAAAGCTGCGGCTCAGGACACTTCATTTCCTTCTCTGATAGGGACAGTGAGCAGTCACGCATCGGCCTCTCAGGCTGCAGTCCCGGGAGCATGTGAAAAGGATAACAGCGAGGCCATGGAAGGCAGCATGCGGCCCCAAGAGCCCGTTGGGTTGCAATCTAAGAGGCTAATTTTTGGCATGGGCGCATCTTTTAAGGGGAGGCAGTCTTTTAGAGAAAACTTCACGGAGGTAGCACTAAAGCTCTCGCATCAGACAGAGGCTTCCTCGCCCCGGCGCCCTCAAAGCCGTTCGTCGTTATCATAGGCGAGTTCGATCAAGGACGCCAAGTACCGTCGCGTGATGAACAGCGAGTTCAATCGAAATCTAGATCCGGGTGTGATTGATCGAAGCCCAGACTCGGGTGTAATCTGAACCTCGACAGAGGAGGTTTTGTGGTGTTGGAGTGATTGCAAATCACAAATCATGCCCGTTCGTTTCAGAAACACACAGTGACTGGGATTTATTAATACGGACGTGCAAATAAATAGACTAAAAATGTTTATAAGCGAGATGAGGGTGATTGGTGTTTTATGTGGCAATGTCTTGTGAGTCGTTCCTGAATACAAGTAGTTTGTACTCTAGACCCCACCGTCACGTTACCTCGACCTGTTTTATCCCCGGCGGCCGCCGTTAATATCTTTCAGTGAAATGGTCGATTATTAATTAACGCCCCCCGTTTATTATTGCAAAACAAATTAACGCCCCCCGTTTTTTTCCCAAAAAAAGGGGGGAAAGGGCAAAAAAAAAAACATTTACTGGTCGATTGGTGATTAGAGGCCTCCACCAAACAGAAAACGGCGAAGAATGCAACGGAATTCACACTCTATTCAACTTCAACTTCTACGTCTTATTCCGGGGTCTTTTCCGTGGCGTGTCATTGATTGGAGGCGACGAATGATGCTGCTGCTGCTGCTCCTCCTCCTCCTCCTCCTCCTCCTGCTCTTCCCCCTCCTTTTCCTCAAGATGCGACAGGTCGGCTGGTGCTCATCCTCCTCCTCCTCAACCCACTGCCATTGACCAGCATCCCTCAGCCGACAATTATGACTTACACCCACACTCCCACTTGCGTCCGTGCGCTAGAAGACCAATGGGGTTGCCATCGCAACTGGGTTCAGACTCTGTAAAGTTCATGTTCCATATCTTTGGAGAAGGTCAGGATGGGTGTGAGGAGGAGGTGGTACCATCTGTGACCAGTTTCGAGGTTGGTGATTTGGGGGTTTCTCCGCAGAGAACTGTGTTGCAGCGGCGAGCCTACGTGCAATTCCGTCGTATCCACCTTAAACACCGGCGTCCAGCGCAGCCCCAAAGCGTCTCGTCCCGGGCCATCATGATTCAGTATTCAGTATTCAGTAATTGTTCATCCACGGTAACGGTGTCACCCTCAGGACCCAGAAAGTTATTCAAGGGGGTGACAACGGCCATGTCGGGCGTCCTTGCTAGGTTTCCCCTGCTCCTCCCTGTCCGGAACCCTGTTGCGGGTTACGGGGCCTCCGCCGTCACTCGTACCCCGGACCGAGGACATGTGGCAGAAGTGAAAAACCAATTTCATCGGGGTGGCGGGGTCTCAATCCGGGTTTCCAACTTGAAAGAAACCCGGGCCTTTCTCCCCTAATGTCCACTTGATCCGAGTCAGTGTGTGATCAAGCTCCCCCAGTGTTCGCGCGAGAGTTGAACTTCTTTTTTCTTTTTCAACTGTCCGCATCAAGGTCGAGAAATGCCGGATACATGGTGACGAGGCCCTCGTCTTCCCGCCCTTCGATTGTGCACTTTGAGCGAGCAGCGGGGGCGGGTATGGCACCTTTTCCCACGGTATGTATGTGTCATACGGGTAATCCTGATCAAATGAGACTGGGGCGTCTTGCGGGTCAAAGACAATGACGTTGTACCTGCCGCACCCACTTTTTCGCGTAAGAGCGCAAGTCGCTCGCAAGCAGTTTGTTGTCGTGCTAAAACTTGAGCTCGACTCACCCTGGATATGCCACAGCAGAGGTCCAGGCACAAGGTGCAAGCTTTCGGCACTTCACAATCACCGCGTGCGCGGGTCGCGCGGTCGCCGCGGTACTATGGCAAGATGAACATGGGGGCACCGTATGGGCCACGGTGCTATGGGCGCGCAGCTTTGCTATGGATGGTGGTGGCGGCGCTGCAGCTCATGGCGGCCGGCGGGGCTCTCCAGTACGACCTGCGCTTTCTCAAGCTGCGCTGCTGCCGCGCAACCAGCGTGCTCGACTGCGAGTATCTGCCGGTGGGCGAGACAAGCTGCCCCGCGGGCTCGACGGTGGACAACTTGCGGGCCGGGTGGAAGTGCACCGTGCGCGGAGCCTGCGACTCGCTCCGGCGCGCGCTGGAGATGATGAACGACGGCCTCATCCGCAGCGACGAGTGCTACCACGCGCTGCTGGAGGCGCACCAGCACATGCCCGTCCACACCACAGGGCGGCCGGCAGCTGACGGCTTTGGTCGCAAGTGCGCATCGGCCGTGCGGAGCAACCTGGCCGTTGCCGCCCTCTTGCGAGAGCGGGATGAGGCGGGCATGCACCGCGCACACAGGCTTCTGACAATGGCGCTGCTGTGTGACGACGACAATGCTGCTGCCTTCCACAACCTGGTGCAGCTTGGCGGGCAGGCTGCTTGCGCAGATCTTGCCGACCATGGTGAGCCTGCCGGGGCCAAGGAGTGTGAGAGTGTGCCCGGATATCACCTCCGAATGCTGCACGACGCCGCTCGTAACGATGTGTACAAGTCTGCGATCGAATGGGCGCTGCAAAAGCGCCCCGGTGCACGCGTACTCGACGTGGGCGCGGGCTCTGGCCTGCTAGCTTTTGTTGCCGCTGCCAACAGTGCACAGCGCGTAGATGCGCTCGAAATGGTGCTACCTGTCGCGGCAGTCGCGCGCGCCAACGTACGTGCGAATGCGCGCGAGGATCTCGTGCACGTATGGCCCGTCAAATCTTACGATTTCCCCCAGCAGGCGCTGCCACACGCGCTGCAGGCCTCGTATCGCGCTGACGTGATCGTCCACGAGATCTTCGACCCATGCATGCTGGGCGAGGGCGTGCTGCCAGCCATGCGCGATGCTTCGGCGCGGCTGGCCTCTGAGAACACTATTTTTGTGCCGCACTCTGCTCGCGCATACGTACATGCTGTTGACTCATGGCAGCTAGCAAGCCATCGCTGGCCGCCAAGGCAGCGCGGTAGTGGTAGTGCAGGAGAGGTGGACTACTGCGTGGTGGAAGCATACGCTTCGGCAATGTTTCCTGGCGACGCGCCAATCATAGAGACACAGAATATGCGCTCAAACTATGCTCTCACCGAACGTGTGCAAGTGCTGCAACTCGACTTCCACTCTCTGCCTGCCGCCGGTGGTGGCCGCTCTGAGTACGAAGCGTCCGTAGTTGCTTCTGTATGCCCTCCCCCCCCCCCTCTCTCCCCCCTCTTTTGCCCCTTCTGCTCTTTTGTCAAACCATTCTCCCTGTTCGCGGCCCTTTCTAGAAGGTTTCACGAAAGCTCTGCCCACCTCTCCCGCGGCGCTTGGGGTGTGTGCGACATTCACGGAAACATGCACGACAACCAATCGCGGTAAAAGACATCTGATTCAATCTGCACCTGCTGCCTCTGCCATGTTCCCCGTCCCCGCCCCACCCTCAACCTATTTCTCTGGCAGGGACGTGTGGGGGCGCTGCTGCTAACTTTTGACGCCGAATTTCCGGACGGTGGGCGATTGTCAACGATGCCCAACGCATCGTTGCCCCCCGGCGACATCCCAAGTCACTGGGCGCAGCAGGTGTTCTTGAAGGGCGATGGGTGGGAGGTCTGGCCGGAAGATGTGCTAAGCTTCAGTGTCATCTGGAGCGAGTGGGGCATCCAAGGCACACATTCTGAAAAGTCCCCATTATAGTGACTGTTTAGTAGATATGCTAGAGCGCTGACTTTTCAGAATGTCTCCCAGTGCTGGAGCCGCATCTTAAAAAGCGTGGCGCATTGGGCAAGAGGCTTGCGGGAACAGCGCAGCACGCAATATGGCAGCTCCCCGGTTCCATGGACGCGCAGGTGTCAGATGCCGGCTGCTGGCGGCCATTGCACTACGCTGCAGCTGTGGACGAGTCGCTAGAGCTGCTGGCACTGCAGGAGAGTCCTGAGGCCGAACGGGAGTGGGAGCGGCTGGGGGCTGCTCGCGACACGCTCTTGGTCGCTGCTGCAATACTTGCGCGGGGCGAGGTGGAGGCGGCCAACCAAGCGCTCGTCATTCTCATGCAGGAGTCGTTGCTCCCCGCGCCACTGCCGGTATGCCTCTGTCTTGGTGGCGCCGGTGCTTGATGCGCGCTGCCTCATGTGTGTGCTCAACTCTGCGCTTTAGTTGTTTGCTCAAGACTGTATGCCGGCTTGGCCAGCATGCGGCGGCGGCCGCCGCTCTTGGGACCCTCTCTACCACAGCAGGTGCATGGCGCCGCCACGCCGTCTCGCAAGCTCTCACTGCCGTCAACCTCACCGTTCTTCTCCTCTCTGAGTCCCCCGACACCGACGCATTCGGCGCAAGGGGTGGTGATGGCGACAGGAGAGCTGGGACCAGAGGAGACGTTGTGCCGAGTAAAGGCATGGTCGTCTTGCTCCTCGACTGCCTCCTTCGTGCCGCGTCAGCACTGCACGCTCTGCCCCGACCTGCAGCCCAAGACAGCCTGTCTCCACAACAGGAGATAGGGGGGGGCGTTGGTGCGGACAGAAGATGTGAGGAACAGGAGGAGAAGAGAGCCATCCAAGGGCTGGTGGATGCTGCGGCGCGCGTGGTGGACGCGCTCGAGCAAGGGGTCTGGGGTACGGGGGTTGAACTGTTGGGGCAACCCCCCAACCAACGACGTCTCTATGCTTGCTCCAGGTCAGCTTGTGTGTGTGTGTGTGTGTGTGTGTGTGTGTGTGTGTTGTGTGTGCGCGCTTGCATGGAGGGTGATGAGTCAAAAATTGGGCAGGATCCTCGCCGGCCTCACATCAGCTTCCCGCCTGCTCTCGCCCCATGAAACGCCCGGGCATGGAGAGCAACACATGAAACCACTCACTCATGCGCAAACAGACGCTCGCCCCCTCTCGAAATCGGATGGGTCTCCCTCGCAACAGGGAACACTGCCGGGGGGGGGGGACACTCATGAAAGGGTGGTGGCTTTCTCCGCTCGCGCGTCCTCGACAGTTACCCCTACGTCTTGCTCAGAACCGGAAGACCTTGTGCACAGAATACAAGTGCAAGACCATGAGATCGAGCACTTTCTTCGCGCCGGGCTGGGTATCGTGCAGGGGTTAGGGTTTAGGGTTTAGGGTTTAGGGTTTCGGGTTCAGGCACTCGCTTCGTGCCGCGCTGCGTAGGCTGCAGACATGTACACAAGGGCATGCGCATGCAAATATACAAGGGCATGGACGTGTACAAGATGTGCTTTAGACGTACGCACAACTCTTGCAAGCACGTGCTTCCACGTACTGTAGTAGGTCTCTTTTGACACTGTAGTAGGTCTCTTTTGACACTGTAGTAGGTCTCTTTTGACGTGCTTCCACGTACCCCACACTGCCAGAACACGCTCAATCCCTAGATGCGACAAAGGTGCACACGCTCGCGCGTGCTCTCTCTCTCTCTCTCTCTCGCGCGCGCGCGCTCTCTCTCTCTTTCACTCATGCTCGAGCTTGGCGACTACACATGACCTGGCATGCTTCACGTGCTCGCGTAGTTCGAGGGATACATGGCATATGAGGAGGAGGATACATGTCATATGAGGCGGAGGATACACGTAGTTCGAGTAGAGCCTACGTCAAAGAAGCCCCTTTCGTTCTCTACCTCGACTTTCTGCCTCGCTCGGCCTATCCTTTTCTTTCGGTCTCCGTGCGCGTGCTCTCTCGGCAAACGGCTCCTCCCCCCTGCACCCCCAAAACCCACGCGCGCACACACACATATACCTATTTCCACACCGCGTCTCTGGTCCGTCTCTCCTGACATAATACACATACATACACATTACACACACATAAATACACATCACACACATTTCTTCATAAAGAATATGATATAACGGTTTTCCAAGTATGTGCTGTTAAGCAAATATTTATATATAACATTTCATTGCACACAAAATATATAACATCTCATGGCACACATTTCTTCATAAAGAATATGTAATTACATTGTTTCTAACAGTTGCACACCTCGTCGTCTCCTGTCCGTCCCTTGCACACCTCGTCGTCTCCTGTCCGTCCCTTCACAAAAAACAATGTGTAACAAATATTTATATATTGTCAACAACATATAACAAAGCTCTCTCTCTCTCTCGCTCGCTCGCTCTCTCTCGCGCGCGCGCGCTCTCTCTCCCTCTCTCTCTCAGAACTGCTCGACGTGCACGACGGCCTCACAGTGGCACCCCTAACAGTCCACATATTCTCAAAAAGTCAGTATATTGTGGCTTTATAGGAGTTCATACACTAAAGCGCTGACATTTGAGAATTTGTGTCAGACCCTCGCAGCTATCCGCACTTTCAACGCCTTGCATTCCTCTTCCTCCTCCTCACCCCATGTCGGGCGCACGCACCCTGCATCTCCACTGCCCCACACTTTGGTGGCCGAAGCCTCGGTCTCAGCGTCTCTCTCTCTCTCTCTCTCTCTCTCTCTCTCTCTCTCTCTCTCTCTCTCTCTCTCTCTCGCTCGCTCTCTATCTCTCTCTCTCATGATCCTCTCCCTCCCCCCTACTATCCCACCCACCGTCACTCCC
>Ga0315899_10003708_pt1 | contig 16611 bp, 24 predicted proteins | sample LakEriMetagenome_2_FD_203518 | JGI IMG/M metagenome (GOLD analysis project Ga0315899, IMG submission 203518) | Freshwater fungal communities from buoy surface, Lake Erie, Ohio, United States - Buoy 4 MA112 | ecosystem: Environmental > Aquatic > Freshwater > Lake | place: USA: Lake Erie, Ohio... | reverse complement strand
CGCCTTGACCTCTCTTATTCATGACGGCCCGTGAGTGGAGCGCTCGGCATCCGTGCTGAGGCGGGCGGCGTAGCGCAGGCGCGCGGGGTCGGTGGCGTCTGTTTCACCGTGCTGGGATTGATGGGCTTTTCGGGTTGACGGGATGGGCTCGGGGTTTTGGCGGCGCTGCCGCACCTGCTACGTCGGCGCAGGCTTGAGCGCGAGAACGATGGCGCGCAGCAGATCGGCATCCGGACAGGCCGAAGCGAACGCGATGCGGATGCGGGTGGCGCTTTCCATGACGCGGGCAGCAACCTTGAGCAGCCGCAGGCGTTGGGCGGGTCCGGTGACCAAGGGATTGATGGGGTGATCCACCAAGACCCGTTGGGCCTTGATCGGGTGCACATCCAAGCCAAGCGGTATAATGAGGGGAATGTGGTGGGCTCTGGGGCCATCCGCGACTTCAACGGAGCCCTTGACCTCAAGCGCGCCCCCAGAGGGCTGTTCGTGACCGCCTCCAGTTTCAGCCGGGACGCCCGAATCCAAGCCGAGAGTGCCACCCGCAAGATTGTCCTGATCGATGGGGAGGAGCTTGCCTCCCTGATGATCCGGCACAAGGTGGGCACCCGTGTTGTCGCCACGGTCGATATTCAGGAGGTCGATGGGGCGTTCTTCGGAGACTAAGGGTCCGTGCCTTCATTGATCGAGTAGCAGCGCAAAAAACTGAAACAGGAAGGCCACAAAGATCAGGGAGATGCCCACGTTGCCGAGTTGCTTGTAGCACTTGATCCGTGCCTTTTCGCCTTCGTCCTCCTGTTCAAGAACGAGGGATATTCTGCCGCCGGTGTCTGTCTGCCGTGGGGGCTCCGAAGAAAAAGATGAGCGCAGTGCCTGCCATGCCGCTCGTGGAAGAGACTAGCGTAAGCCAGAAGGGGACATCGAGCGATGCAAGTGCTTCCATAAAGTGACCTTTCATCCCGCTGAACCCATAAGGGGTTGCGGACAACTGAAGGGAAGCACGCCACGCCCCCGGAATGTGCCCCTTTTCTGTGCCCCTCTTTTTCACCACGTCTGTCAGAAATATCTGAAAATATGGAAAAAATAGGAGTTGGTCGGGGAGACAGGATTCGAACCTGCGACATCTTGCTCCCAAAGCAAGCGCGCTACCAGACTGCGCCACTCCCCGACATTTCCTCGCCCCCGCCCCCCGGTGGGCCCGGCAGGATTCGAACCCGCGACCTAGCCGTTATGAGCGGCCAGCTCTAACCGCTGAGCTACAGGCCCCAAGACAAGGACCGGAGACAAGGCACGTTCTAGGCCCTACTCCGGTGCCAGTGCCGAGACAAGCCGTGATACAGTGTTTAAACTTCGGCGGCGGCGATGATCTCGGCCACGGTCGTGCTGCGCACACCGTGCCGGTCAAGGCGCGCATAAACCGCCTCAAGCCACGCATAAAGCCGCTCAACCTCACGCTCGTTTAGCGTATAGGGCGTGTGTCCGGGGTCCAGCGAGGGGCTGTGGAACGACAGCACCAGCACCGGCAGTCCGCTGCCGACAGCAATATCGACCCCGCGTAGCGCTTCGGCGGCCGAGACCCCTTCGGGTGTCAACGCAATGCGTTCGAGCAGGCCGAGCCGCGACAGCGCCCCCAGACCGTGCGGCACTCTGGTCGCCACCTGCTGGACCCCGACCCCGAGCTGTCGGAGCAACCCTGCGTGAACCGACGTCGCCGGCAGTTCGAGCAGTTCGTGCTCGACATCGGCCCAATAGGGGGCGGCCGGGTGGCGTGAATAGTCCGGGCCGCCCTTGGGCCGGTAGTCGAACAGCGAGCGCACCGAGGTGTCGATGCGGATCCCGGTGGACTTGAGCAGGCTGGCGGTCTGCGGCCCGAGACCGTAGCGGCCCGCGCGGTAGATCAGCGGGACAGAGCCGAAGGCGGCTTCGATCGCATCGCGCAAGATGCCGAATTTGGCGGCCTCCAATGCAGGCGGCAGATTGCCGGCGAAGGAATTGCGCGCGCTCACCTCCTCCTCGAACGGCGGATTGACCCAAGGGTGGAGCTGGATGCCGACCTCGGCTGTCCCGCGCCGCACCGCATCGCCGATGATTGCCACCGCCCGGGGATCACCCACGACCGGCCAGTCGACGAGATAGACCGGATGCGCACCGATGCCCTCGCAAAAGCGCTGGAAGCGCGGGATCGCCGCAAGATGGCTAAGGCCGTGGCCGTCGCGCCGGAAGGGGGCATTCCAGTCGAATTCCTCTTCGGTATCGACCGTCAGCAGCACCCGCTGGCCAAAGCCCTCGGCGAACCGCGCCGCCGCTTTGGCCGGCGGCGGCACCAGCATCGAACCTGTCGCCACGCTGTTCTAGCCCGCGCTGCTGGCAAGATCGCTGGGCATGTCCCCGGCCATGGTCAGCAGCGGCAGCGTGAGCACCACCATGCCCCCGTCGCGCACCAGCGATCCGCCCGCCGCGCGCGCTTCGGCCCGGGCAAGGCGGAACGTGAAGCCGGCTCCGAAGATGCCAGCATTGATCACGCTTTCGGCAGGCCGCGCGGTGGCGGCGAACAGGTTGTTCTCGCGCGCCAGATCGGCTGGCAGGGCGCATTCGAGCCGCGCCAGCGCGCGGCCTTGCACGATCACAGGCGCGAGCCGTGCCGCCAGCTGCTCCCCCGGTGCGCAAGCCGCGCCAAGGCTTGCCAGCACACGCCACAACAGCGCCTCGGCATCCTCGGCATCGCAGCCTGCCAGCAAGCTCGCATCGGGCGCCAGCTTGAGCGCAATACCCGCCTCGCGCGCGGCCAGCACCGGCGCAATCTGATCAAGGATACGCCGCACCAGCTGCGCCAGATCGGCCTCACCCGGATCGATCCCGAGCGCGCCGGTCTCAAACCGCGCCAGCCGGTCAAGCTCGTCGAAGCCGGCCAGAATGCGCGCGGCGTCAGCGGCGATGGCGGCCGCCAGCGCGCGATATTCGTTGGGTGTGGGGCCGAACAGCTGCTGCTGGATGACCTCGGCATAGCCCTGCACCGCGGTCACCGGCGTGCGCAGCTCGTGCAGCAGCTGGCGGATCCGGTCGGCCTCGCGCGCTTCGGGGGCGGTGGGCTCGGCAGGATCGCCCAGCGCACGGCGCAGACGCCCGACATAGCCGGTGAAATGGCCTTCGATACTGAAGGCAGGCTGGGCATCGAGCCTCCAGTCGCCCGCGATTGCCAGCGCGCCGGACAAACCGAACACCTGCCCGATGATCGGCTGACGCCGGGCAAAGGCGCGCGCGACCTCGTCGCCTTCGGCATCGGCCCTTGCGAGCGCACGCGGCGCGATCAGCCGCGTCCCGATCACCATCGGCGCGACATCGGGCGAGGCCCATTCGATCCGTCCGGCGGCATCGGTGGCAAACCCGAAGCCGGCAATCGGACGGTCGGGCAGCTCTGCCAATTCACCCAGCGGCAGGCGCGGGGCGATCTCGGCGTCGACCCCGTTTTCGCTGCGCTCACGCCGGAACTGGGCAATGCGTTCGACCAGCGCCGAGATTTCGCTGCGCCCGGTCTCGTCGCGATCGGCGCCCGGCACGCGGTCGCGGCCGCGCTGGGGGAGCGGGAGCGGCTCCGGCTCGCGGCGCGGCGCAGCGGCGGCAGGCGTTGCGCTCGCCTGTTCCGGACGCGGCAGGCCGCGGTCATGCACGCCCAGCCGTGCCAGCAGCGCTTCGATATCGAGCGGCAGATCGCGGCGCAGGCGCAGAAAGCCGCGCGCGCGCACCGGCAGGCGCGGGATCAGCGCGGTCCAATCCTCGACCGAAAGCTCGGCCCGGCCCAGCGCGGCTATCGCGATATCGGGTTCCTGATCGGCGAGGTGCGCGGCCAGATCGGGGCTGCGGAAGCGCCAGCCGGCCTCGCGGATGATAGCCGCGCGCTCGGGCGCAGGGATCGCTTCGGCGAGCGCGTCCATCCGTAGCCAGGCCGAGGCGACAAGGCTCTGCTGCTGGCGGCTGCTGGAATGGACGCGGTCCTTGCCGAGCAGGTCGAGCAGCTGCCGGTATTGCGTGCGCAAGGCCCCCTCGCCGGTGGCGCGCTGGCGCAGCACGGTGGCAAGGCGGTCATCGAAGAACACGCGAAGAGGACTCCCATTGTCTGGCCCGAGCGGCCCGAATCGGCGGTGCCTATCACTGCGCCGGGCAAGCCTGGAACGCTAGCGTCATGCCGACTTCTATCAGGATAGCGCAATTGTCACAGTCTGACGCGCAAGGTGCGTTGCAAAGCGGGACAATTGCTGTCAGACCTAATAATATTAGCGAAGCGCGCCATCCGGCACGCCTCTTCTTACTCAGGGGTGATAGGACACGTGGCGTTGCCCAGGGGTGAATGCGCGGTCCGGCAAGGAGTTTGAACCGAGTGCCCAATCTGGATGATATTGATCGCCGTCTGCTGGCGGAACTGCAGGCGGAAGGCCGCGTGACCAATGTCGAGCTCGCCCAGCGTGTCGGCCTCACCGCGCCGCCCTGCCTGCGCCGCGTGCGCGGGCTTGAAGAAGACGGGGTGATCCGCGGCTATCACGCCGATCTCGATCCCTCCAAGCTCGGCTTTGCAATTACCGTGTTCGCGATGGTCAGCCTCAAGAGCCAGGCCGAAGCGAGCTTGCGCGAGTTCGAGGAGCATATGCGCGCGCTGCCCGAAGTGCGCGAATGCCATATGCTCAATGGCGAGATCGACTTCATCCTCAAGATCGTCAGCCGCGATTTGCAGAGCTTCCAGGAATTCCTCACCGGCAAGCTGACGCCCGCGCCCAATGTGGAAAGCGTGAAAACCTCGCTGACGATCCGCACCGCCAAGCAGGAACCCGGGGTTCCTTTGTAGGTGGATGGGCCGCTGTGAAGGCAGGGGCGCATCTCGCCACCATCGGCCCGATTGCGGCAGCGTTTGCCTTGACCGGATGTTCCGACAGTGCCGGCGCCGGACCCTTCGGGCCAAACCGTTCGATGTCATGTCGGGCGAGGAACATCTCGCCTGCGCGGTGGATATCAGCGCCTATACCTATCTGATGGCGGCAGGAACTCTGCCCGAGAACCGCGAAAGCGCCGGTCAGTCCGGATTGGCCGCCGCGTGGCATAACAACGCCTATGCGATCCCGCTTGGCAAGGGCAAGCAATATGATCTGATCAACCAGAAGCGCGCGGTGCTGATGTCCAAGGACGCGCCCCAAGCGATCGAAGCGCGCGCGATCGCGTGCATCAAGGCAGCGATTGCCAAGGCCGAGGCGCAGTAAGCTTCCGGCGCAGCAGGCGAGCGCCGTTTCAACCTTTTCCTAGTGCAGCTTCAAGCGCGGCCGCACGATGCGGTTCACGCGGCCGATCAGCATCAGGAAGGTCGCCTTCACCCAGCCGTGGATGCCAATCAGGTGCATCCGGTAGAGCGAGGTGTAGATGAACCGCGCCAGCCGCCCCTCGATCGCCATGCTCCCGCCGATCAGATTGCCCATCAGGCTGCCCACGGTCGAAAACCGGCTGATCGACACCAGCGAACCATTGTCGTGATAGACAAAGTGCCGGAGTGCGCGACCTTTTTGCATCCGGCAGATATTGGCGAACACCACCTCGGCCATCTGGTGCGCGGCCTGGGCGCGGGGCGGGACGGGGCGATCTTCGCCTGACGGGGTGTAGCTCGCGCAGTCGCCCAGCGCGTAGATATTGGGATCGACCGTGGTCTGGAGCGTATCGGTGACGAGGATCTGGTTGCGCGGATTGGTTTCGAGGCCGAGGCCTCCAAGGAAGTCTGCGCCCTTGACCCCGGCAGCCCAGACGATGAGGTCCGCCTCGATCACCTCGCCGGTCTTGGTGACGAGCTGGCGCGGGCGGGCTTCGACCACCTGCACCGCGGGGCGCACTTCTACCCCGAGCTGCCCGAGTTCATAGGTCGCGGCTTCGGCCAGCTTGTCGGGCAAAGCGGGCAGGATGCGCGGGCCGGCTTCGAGCAGCATGACATGCATCCGGCTCTCGTCGAACACCTCGAGCCCGTAATGCCTGAGCGCGCCGGCCGCGTTGTAGAGTTCCGCGGCCAGTTCCACGCCGGTTGCTCCGCCACCGACAATCGCGATGCGCACCTGTTCGTTGGCTGTGGGGTCGTTCATCATCGCCCGGCTCACGCGCAGGCAGTGGTTGAGCAAGCGGGTGCGGAACCGGTCGGCCTGCACGCGGCTGTCGAGGTAGAGGCAATGCTCGGCCACCCCCGGCACGCCGAAATCGTTCGACACCGAGCCCAGCGCAATTGCGAGGATATCATAGCGGATGGTGTGTCCGGCGATCAGCTCGCTCCCATCCTCGTCCTTCACCGGCGCAAGGCTGATGGTCTTGGCCGCGCGGTCGATCCCGTCGAGACTGCCCTGGAAGAAGCGATAGCCCCAGCGATAGCAGTGGCCGCGATAGCCGACCTCGTCGAGATTGGCGTCGAGCGAGCCAGCAGCGACTTCATGCAGCAGCGGCTTCCAGATGTGGCTGAGGTTCTTGTCGACCAGAATGATGTCGTGCTGCTTGCGCCCGAACTTCGCGCCCAGCCGGCGCACCAGCTCCAGCCCGCCTGCGCCTCCGCCGACGACAACAATCTGGGTCTTGCGGTTCATCGATCACTCCTTCGCGCAACAACGGCGCAAGCGATTCTCGATGGGGAGGAGGCCGTGACCTTAGCCGCAGCGCCCCTCCGGTCCAAGTCCCGCCAGCGCGTGGTACGCGATTATCTGCTGCATTGCAGCATCAATCGTATCAGCGGCTTGCGACAGGATTGGTTCCCGCAGGCAAGGATCAGACCTCGCGTTCCTCGAGCCAGTTTTCCAGCCACTTGATTGAATAGTCGCCGTTGAGCACGTCGGTCTGGCGCAGCAGCTCCTGGTGCAGCGGGATGTTGGTCTTCACCCCTTCGACCACCATTTCCTCCAGCGCGCGGCGCAGGCGCATGATGCAGCCTTCGCGGGTGCGCCCGTAGACGATCAGCTTGGCGATCATGCTGTCGTAGTAGGGCGGGATCTTGTAGCCGGCGTAAAGGCCTGAATCGACCCGCACATGCATGCCGCCAGCCGCGTGATAATAGGTCACAAGGCCGGGCGAGGGTGCGAAAGTGAACGGGTCTTCGGCGTTGATCCGGCACTCGATCGCGTGGCCCTTGAACTCGAGCTCTTCCTGCTTGACCGAGAGCGGCTTGCCCTCGGCAATGCGGATCTGCTCGCGCACCAGATCGACCCCGGTGATCGCTTCGGTGACCGGGTGTTCGACCTGAAGGCGGGTGTTCATCTCGATGAAGTAGAACTCGCCGCCTTCCCACAGGAATTCGATCGTGCCGGCGCCGCGATAGGCCATGTCGCGCATTGCCTGCGCGCAGACCTCGCCCATGCGGTTGCGTTCTTCGGGCGAGATAACCGGTGAGGGGGCTTCTTCGAGCACCTTCTGGTGGCGGCGCTGCAGCGAGCAATCGCGCTCCCCCAGATGGATCGCATTGCCCTGTCCGTCGCCGAACACCTGGAATTCGATGTGGCGCGGATTGCCGAGATATTTCTCGATATAGACCGTCGCATCGCCGAAAGCGGCCTTCGCCTCGCTGCCGGCCTGCTGCATCAGGGTTTCGAGCTTGTCCTCAGCTTCGCACACCTTCATCCCGCGCCCGCCGCCGCCAGAAGCGGCCTTGATGATCACGGGATAGCCGATCTCCTTGGCGATCTTGCGCGCCTCGTCGAAATCGCTGACTGCGCCGTCCGAACCCGGAACCAGCGGCAGGCCCAAGGCGCCCGCGGTGCGCTTGGCCTCGACCTTGTCGCCCATGGTGCGGATATGTTCGGGCTTGGGGCCGATCCAGATGATGTCATGCGCTTCGACGATATCGGCGAACTTGGCGTTCTCCGACAGGAAGCCGTAACCCGGGTGGATCGCATCGCATTGCGCGATCTCGGCCGCCGAGATGATGTTGGCAATGTTGAGATAGCTCTCGCCAGCCGGCGGCGGGCCGATACACACGGCATGATCAGCGAGCCGCACATGCATCGCGTCGGCATCGGCGGTGGAGTGCACCGCCACGGTCTCGATCCCCATTTCATGCGCCGCGCGGTGAATGCGTAGCGCGATTTCACCGCGATTGGCGATCAGGATACGCTTGATGGCCATCGGATTAGGAAATCACCACCAGCGGCTGGTCGAACTCGACCGGCTGGGCGTTGTCGATCAGGATCGCGGTGACCGTGCCCGATCGCGGCGCGGTGATCGGGTTCATCACCTTCATCGCCTCGACGATCAGCAGGGTGTCGCCTTCCTTGACCGGCTTGCCGACCGCGATGAACGGCGCTGCATCGGGCTCGGGGGTGAGATAGCAGGTGCCGACCATCGGCGACTTGACCGCATTGGTCATGTCCGGGCCGGCTGGCGCGGCAGGCTCGCTCGGCGCGGCGGCAACCGGCGCCGGGGCGGCAGCGGCGGCAGGCGCAGGCGCAGGCGCTGCGGCATAGACCGGCGCGGCCGAGGCCACCGCCCCGCGCGAAACGCGGATCTTGCGGTCGTCATCCTCGACCTCGATTTCGGTGAGGCCGGTTTCGTTGAGCAGTTCGGCGAGCTCGCGCACCAGCGCGGTGTCGATGTTCATGCCACCCGACTTGCGCTTGCTGTCCTTGCCCTGTCCCTCGTCGTTCGACATGAAAGCCCCTTGTTTTGTGAAACGCCCGATATCCGAGCGACCTATTCACGCGAATTGCGGCTGGCAAGTGGCAAGGGTGCAAAATGTGAAAGTCCGGTGACGATTCAGGCGGGCGGGGTCAAACCCGCCCCGCTGCTACGGCTTCAAGCGCGATGCGGTAGGAATCCGCCCCGTGCCCCTCGACCGTGAGCGCGGCGGCCATGCCGACATAGGAGCGGTGGCGGAAGTCCTCGCGGGTCCTGGGGTCGGACAGGTGCACCTCGATCACCGGCGTGCGGATCGCCTTGATCGCGTCAAGCAGCGCGATCGAGGTGTGAGTATAGGCCGCCGCATTGAGCAACACCGCCCGCGCTCCCTCCGCCTGCGCCTCGTGCAGCCAATCGACCAGCATCCCCTCGTGATTGGTCTGGCGCATCTCGATTTCCAAGCCCAGTTCGCGGGCGCGGTCTTCCAGCATCGCGGCGATATCATCGAGCGTGGTGGTGCCATAAATCTCCGGCTCGCGCGTGCCGAGGAGATTGAGGTTGGGACCGTTGAGGACGTAGACGAGGTTGGTCATGGCGGCGGGGATAGCGGCCCCGAGCCCAAGCGAAAAGCCCTACCGGTCCACGCCCTTGGCCTTGCCCCACTGGCGCGCTGCCGTGTAGCCGAGATAGCCGGTGCCAAACAGCGCACAGAGCGGCTCCGGCAGCCCATTGAGATAGGCGTTCATCCCCGCCGCGATGGCGCGCGCGGCCATGGGGTGGAAGGCGCTGAGCACCCCCATCGGCAGGGCGGTCAGCAGCAGGATGTACATCACATAGAGAAAATTCGGACGCGCGCGGCTGGTCCAGGGGTCGGCCGAGTTGGCCTCGGCGACGATGGCTTGAAGCTGGGTCTTGAGCATCTGCATTTCCTGCGAGCCCTGAAGCGTCAGCAATTCGAGCTTGGCTTTCGCCTGCGCTTCCTTGTCAGGGATGATCTTGTCGATGATCGAGGCGATGGGGCCGATAAGGACGTCGATGAGGGCCATGTGGCGCGCACCTTGCGGGTGAGTCGCGCAAAAATGACCAATTCGGTTAAACTGGGAAAGTAATTTAACCTATTTTCCGCCGGCTTCGGCCAAGAGTCGCTTCGCGAGCGCCAGATGCGGGCGGTCGAGCATCGCACCATCGAGCGCCACCACACCCGCGCCAGGGCGATCGGCAAAGGCCTGCACCACCGCGCGGGCATGGGCGAGTTCCTCGGCGCTCGGCGTGAAGGCGGCGTTGATCGGATCGACCTGCGCGGGGTGGATCGCCAGCATCCCGCGGAAACCCGCTGCCCGGACACCGCGCGCGCGCTTTTCGAGCGCCTCAAGGTCGCGGAATTCAGGCTGCACGGTCTCGATCGCCGCCACACCCGCCGCCGAAGCACCGATCAGGCACAGGCTGCGCGCCATCTCGTAAGTATGCGTATATTCGCCGTCCGCACCGCGCTGCTCGCGCGCGCCGAACGCGGCGGAGAGGTCCTCCGCCCCCCAGCTCATCGCCACCAGCCGATCGCGGCCCGGATAGTCGCTGGCATATTCGCCGGTACGGAACATCGCGGCTGCCGTCTCGGTCACCAGCGCGGCGATCAGCGTGCGGCCCAGCAGAATGCCGTTCGCGGCTTCGAGCGCGGTGAGATAGTGGTGCAGCTGGGTGATATCGGCCGCGCCTTCGGCCTTGGGCAGGAACACTCCGCCGGGGCGTGCAGGGATGATCGCGGCAAGATCGGCGATGCAATCGGCGGTAGCGATCGGGTTGATCCGCACCCACAGCCGTGCGCGGCTCTTCGAGGCGGCGATCTGTTCTGACACCATCAGGCGCGCGGCCGGCTTGTTCTCGGGCGAGACCGAATCTTCCAGATCAAACAGCGCGATATCGGCGGGGCTGGCTTCGGCCTTGCCCATCTTCTTCTCGCTGTCGCCCGGGGCAAACAGCCATGAACGCATTTTGGGGAGACTCTGGCGGGGCAAGTTCGGCGTATCAGCCATCGTTCAATCCTCTTGTGCGGCAGCCAGGCGTGCAGCGTGCTGTTGCACCAGCGCGATCATGTTGGGAACGCCCTGCGTGCGATTGCTCGACAGCTGGTTCCTGAGATCGAAGGGGGCAAGTTCCGCTGCGACATCCATCGCGGCGACCTCTTTGGCGGGCCTGTCCTGCACCGCGGCGATCACCAGCGCGACGATCCCCTTGGTAATCGCGGCATTGCTGTCGGCAAGGAAATGCAGCTTGTCGCCCGCGCTGCCCGCCGGATAAACCCACACCGCCGCCGAACAGCCGCGCACCAGTGTCGCGTCGGTCTTGAGCGCATCGGGCATCGGCTCGAGCGCACGGCCCAGCTCGATCAGCAGCCCATAGCGTTCGTCGCCTTCGAGGAATTCATATTCTTCGAGAATGTCGGAGAGCGTGCGCATCGCGCGCCCTTAATCAGAGCGCGCGCGAAAGGCAAAGGCCTAACCCTAGCCCATCAACCCGCCGGGCCGCGTGAAGGCGTGCCAGATTACATAGAGCCAGCCGAGAAAGCCGTGGAGGATCGCCCACAGGATCGACTTGTGGATGCTCCAGCTGATCGCGACTGCAATCGCGCTGCCGAGGCCGATGCCGGCCTGCGCGGCAGTGTTCGCCGGGCCGCTCACAGTTCCACCCCGCTGGCGATCGCTTCCAGCTTGCGGATGCGCTCCTTGAGGTCGGCCAGCTCGATCCGGGCGGTGCCGAACCCCGGGGTTTGCTCGGCGGGGCTGGAAACGGACGAGGAGCAATCCAGCTCCTGCCGCTTCAGATCGAGCCAGCCCTGCCAGCCGCGCAGCAAGGCGGCGGCGATGACGATCAGGCCGATAAGGCTGCCGCTGGTCATGATCAGCGTCGGTTCGAGAAAAGGCGTCATCACTTGCTCCTGTCCTCCTTGATCGCGGGTAGCGCCCGCAACGCTTCGATTTCGGCCGCGATCCGCGCCTGTTCGCGCGCGTCGCTCGAATTGCCGTCGGTGACGATGCGTTCGAGCACCTTCACCCGTTCCTTAAGTTCGATCACTTCGCGCCGCGCCGCTTCGATTTCGGCGAGGCTGCCAGGTTCGTCGCGGGGGACAATCTTCTGGTTGCCGTCCTCGTCGGTGATGATCCCGGCACGTGCCCGGACCGTCTCCACGATTCCCCAGATCACAATTGCGACCAGCGCGACGATGGCCCAACTGCTCATTGCGCGGCATCCTCGGTCTGGCGCGGCGCGGGGGCGAGCGCGGGCGTTTCGCGCCGCAGCGCCTCGATCTCGTCGGCGAGCAGAGTGCCGCGGTCGGTGGCGATCCGCTCAAGCACGCGCAGGCGATCCTCGATCATCTGCTGGCGTTCAACGATGGCGCGGACGTCCTGGTTCTGCGGTTCGGCTCTGGCCTCATGGCGCAGCCGCCTGCCCTGCATCACCTTGTCGACGATGCCGTACAGCGTCATGCCGATGATCAGCGCCATCGCAACGATGGTCATCGCAATGATTACCTTTTCGCCCATTACGCCTTGCCCTTGTCCTTGAGATTCGACAACGCACGGTCGCGCACCGAGTCTCTCAGGGCGTCGATCTCGGCGCCGAGGTGATAGCCGCCATCGGTGACGATCCGCTCGACATTGGCGAGCCGGTCTTTCATGGAGCCGAGTTCGGCGCGCAGCTCGGCGTTTTCCTGGGTCAGCAGAGTAACGCGGTGCGCGGTTTCCTTGTCCGAGCCGGGCTTCAATGACTGGCCCCACATGCCTTCAAGCGGATAGCCGTTCTTGATCTTCATGCGGGTGAGCTGGAACGAAGTCAGGATACCGGCCGCGCCCAGCGTAAAGGCGCCGGCGATGATCCAGCCGATATAGGGGAGAATGGGCGCAATTTCTTCCATCACGCACGCTCCTTCTTTTCAAGGCCGAGCGGCACGCCGCTGCCCCCAAGCATATCGGCGTCAACCCGGCGCGTATCGCGCAGTGCTTCGATCTGGGTAGCAATGTCATAGCCGCGATCGGTCACGATGCGTTCGAGCACCTGCACCCGGTCTTCGAGCCGCTGGATGTGGGTCGCGTATTGTGCAGCCTTCTCGGCGGCTTCGGTGGCCACCGCCTTGGCCTGCAGCTTGGCGACCTTTGCCTTGTGGTCGGTCCAAACCCCGAAGAAGCCGAGCAGAATGCCCATGATCGGGATCAAAACCCAGATGGTATCGGGTCCCATAACTTTCCCCCTGTATCGCTGGTGTTAGCGCAGCCGCTCGATTTCGGCGGTCAGGCGCGGGTTGCTGCTGACATAGTGGGTTTCCACGGCGGCCAGGCGGCGGTCGATATCGCGGAAGCTCGCGCGGATTTCGCGGGCGGTGCGCTTCGGGCTCTGGCGGACGCCCTGCCAGTATTTCTGCTCGCTCTCGTCGCGGTAGAGATGCGGCGGCTTCTTGTTGAGGATGAAGCCCGCGATGAAGTAGGCGAATATCGGCCAACCCAGGCCCAGCGACAGGGCCATCGTGCCGAGCCGGACCCAGAACACATTGACCCCGGTGTAATCGGCGATGCCGGAGCACACGCCCATCAGCTTGGCATTGTGCTTGTCGCGATAAAGCGTGGTGCGGGGGCTGTTCATGCGCGGGTTCCCTTCTTTTCGGCGATCAGCTGCTCGAGTTCGCGCAGTTGCTGGCTGTCTTCACTGTGGTCGGCGATCAGGCGGCGGGCGGGGGTGAAGTCCGGCTCATCGCTGGCGACCAGCCGTTCGACCGTGTTCATCCGCTCGTCGAGCCGCTTGGCGAGGTTGTAGAGTTCCTCCAGCAGCACCTCGTCATCGACCGTGATCGTGGCTGCGGTCTTCCACTTGGTCATATAGTGGAGAATGACCCAGGGCAGTCCGATAAAGAGCGTGGCGACGACAAATACAACTTCGAAATCCATGGCTCAGCTCTCCTTGCTGTCGTCGGACTTGCCGAGCGCCTTCTTCATGGCCTCAAGCTCGTCATCAATCGCGTCCGAACCGGCGAGTGCCGCAATTTCATCGGCGAGCGACGGCGGTTGGCTTTCCGCGATCTGCAGCGCGTCGGCGCGGCCCTCGGCGTAATCGACCCGGCGTTCGAGCTGGTCGAAGCGGGCGAGCGCCTCGTCGGTGCGCTCGGTGCTCATCAGCGTGCGCAGCTTGACGCGGTTCTCGGCGCTTTCGAGGCGCGCGGCGATCGCGGTCTGGCGGCTGCGGGCTTCGCGCAGGCGGTGCTGCAGCTTCTGGATGTCGTCCTCGTAGGCGCGCAGGGCATCATCGAGCACGGCGATTTCGGCCTTGAGCTGATCCGACATGTCTCCGGCCTTCTTCTTCTCGACCAGCGCGGCGCGGGCGAGATCTTCGCGGTCCTTGGAGAGTGCGAGTTGCGCCTTCTCCGACCAGTCGGCCTGCAGACGGTCCAGCTTGACGCAGTGGCGGTGCATTTCCTTCTGGTCCGCAATCGTGCGCGCCGCGCTCGCGCGGACTTCGACCAGGGTTTCTTCCATTTCGAGGATGATCATGCGGATCATCTTGGTGGGATCATCGGCCTTGTCGAGCATGTCATTGAAATTGGCGGCAATGATGTCGCGGGTACGGCTGAAAATGCCCATGAAGGCTACTCCATCGAGAAACGAATTGACCCGGTCCTGCGCGCCGACTCGCGCGCTGTCCGGGTTCTGGCTGTCCCGCCGAGATTGCGTCGGGGTGGGGCTGCGGCGCAAGGCTTCGATTTCCTCATCGAGCCGCGACAGCCGCCCTGACGACAGCAGGCGGGAAGGATGGGCCGGAGCATCGCTGCTCAGGTTGTCGCTCGTGGGGCGTGCGTCACCGGCAGCATTGGCGGGGGGGACACTACGCTCCGGCCCAAGGGGGTCATGGGGTTCGCCCATGTCAGGCTATCTCGATCATCGCGCCGGTTTCGGACGCGGGGTGATTGATCGGGGCAGCGTGAGCCGCACCCGGCTGGATCTGCGAGGACAGCGCGATCATCATCACCATGGCAGCGATGCTGGCGACGGCGGCCTGGCCAAGCTTGGTGTTCCAGAAGCTGGTTTCGGCGGTCGTGCGATTGCTCATGTGGGCCTCCCAAAGTGGTGTTCGTTGGTGTTGTCAGGCATTTTGCAACCGCCGTGCCAAACTGCGAAAATGCGGGAAATCCTCGGGTTTTGGCCGATTTTGCGGGCAGCGCGTTGGCCTCTATTGCCAAGCATTGGTGAAATTCACTATAGGTTGGGCCATGAAGCGCGAGGGTAATTTCATCGGCCAGTCGGGCGCCTTTCTCGACGCGGTCGAGCGCGCCAGCCGCGCGGCGTCCACCAACCGTCCGGTGTTGGTGATCGGCGAGCGCGGCACCGGCAAGGAATTGATCGCCGAACGCCTCCACCGCCTGTCGACCCGCTGGGATGAACCGCTGGTCACACTGAACTGCGCAGCCTTGCCCGAAACCCTGATCGAGGCCGAGCTGTTCGGGCACGAGGCAGGCTCGTTCACCGGCGCCACCAAGTCGCGCACCGGGCGGTTCGAGGAGGCTGATCGCGGCACCTTGTTCCTCGACGAACTCGGCACGCTCAGCATGGGCGCGCAGGAGCGGTTGCTGCGCGCGGTCGAATATGGCGAGGTCACCCGCATCGGCGCCTCGCGTCCGATCCGCGTCGATGTGCGGATTGTCGCGGCGACCAATGATGATCTCCCCGCGCTCGCGGCGAGCGGCGATTTCCGCGCCGATCTGCTCGACCGGCTCAGTTTCGAGGTCATCACGCTCCCGCCGCTGCGGGTACGCGAGGGCGATATCGGCGTGTTGGCCGAGCATTTCGGGCGGCGCATGGCGGCCGAGCTCGATTGGGACCGCTGGCCCGGCTTTGCCCCGCACGTGATGTCGGCGCTCGAGAATTACCCCTGGCCCGGCAATGTCCGCGAGTTGCGCAATGTGATCGAACGCGCGGTCTATCGCTGGGGGGATTTCGAGGCCCCGATCGCCCATGTCCAGTTCGATCCCTTCGATAGCCCGTGGCGTCCGCGCCAGCCCGAGCATCGCCGCAGCACGGCCGCCGCTCCGGCAGCGGCGGGCGCGCCGCGCGCACCTGCAGCCGCGCCATCAGCGCCCGATTTCGAGGCGATCGAGGATCTGCGCGCCGCGGTCGACAACCACGAGCGGGCGATCCTCGAACACGCGCTCGGGCGGCATCGCTGGAACCAGCGCCAGACCGCGCGCGCGCTCGGCCTCACCTATGATCAGCTGCGCCACTGCATCCGCAAGCACGGTTTGATGGAAGGGCAGGACGGCAACGCGGGCTAACCGATTGCTAAGGATTGGCGTTTAAATTGACGGTCATCGGAGATTTTTTCAGCAACCGGGGCCTTCCATGCGCGCGCTTGTCGATATCGTCCAGAACGTTACCAGCAGCATTCGTTTCGTTATCGGCGGGCTGCTTGTCGTTATCCTTCTGATCGGCTTCATGCTTTCGGCGAGCTTTGCCTATGTCGCTCCGCGGGCGGCAGAAGCGGTCGCCGAGCGTGCCGAGAAGATGGGCGAAAAGGCACTTGAGGCGCAGGAGCGCCAGCGCGTGGCCGAAGACATGGCGCAGGACGGCTGGGGCTACGGCGCGGCCAGCGCGACGGCCGGGCAGGGCTCGCCCGAGGTCGGCAAGACCGCATCGACCGATGACGGCTGGGGCACCAACTGATCGCCTGGTCCCGCGCGGACGCCCCAAAACACCGCAATAATCCCCAAGGCGCGATTCGACGCGCCTTCACGACATTTGTCGCAGGCTGTCGCACCATGGTGCAGCCTGTATGGTGCAGCCTGTCATTCAGCGAGCCCCGGCGAAGGCCGAAGATCTGGCGGCTAAGGCCGAAGAACCGGGCAAGCCCCGTCCCATCGGTCGCCGCGGCGCGGCGTGGCTGCGGCTGGCGATCCCGGTGCGGCTGGTCTCGACCCGCGCGACCGAGCCAGCCGTGCTGCTCGACCTGTCGCGCAGCGCCGCGCGG